>Ga0105248_10001941_pt1 | contig 22973 bp, 19 predicted proteins | sample KBSS34metaG_FD_81524 | JGI IMG/M metagenome (GOLD analysis project Ga0105248, IMG submission 81524) | Switchgrass rhizosphere microbial communities from Kellogg Biological Station, Michigan, USA - KBS S3-4 metaG | ecosystem: Host-associated > Plants > Roots > Rhizosphere > Soil | place...
AAGTTCGCGGACGCGTTGAAAGAATTAGCCTCGGATGACACGGATTAAAAATCGGATTTTTTATCCGTGTTATCTGTGTTACCGGATTGTCATTATCACCTGGCGTTCACGGCCACCGTCGAACTCACACAAGAAGATCCCCTGCCAGCGGCCCAGCAGTAATTTTCCATCTTGAAATGGAATTGTCACAGATGATCCGGTCAAACTTGCTTTAATGTGTGCGTCGGAATTCTCTTCGCCATGACGAAAGCCCATGCCGTGCTGAGGAATCAACGTGCGCAGAGCGTGAAGCATGTCGCGCGGCACGTCGGGGTCCGCATTCTCATTGATCGTCAGGCCCGCAGTCGTGTGTTGGACATACAACACGACTACTCCTTCGCGTTGACCTGATTCTTTGAGTTTCTCACGAACTTGATCGGTGAACTCAACCAACTCTTCCCGGTTGTGCGACCTGACCTTCAGAACATTCATTTCTTCAGTAACGCCCAGCCCGTCGGAAGCACTGCCGCCGCAAGCGCGATCTTGATCACGTCACCCGGCAGGAACGGCAACACTGCGAGTTTGAAAGCTGCAACCGGCGGAGTATTGGTGAGCACTGAATACCAGGCCCAGCCGCCTAGAAAAATGACTGCCGACCCGATCGCCATCGCCGCCACCGCGGTTACATAACGCTTGTCCCAGCCGTGTTCCGCAAACGCGCCGGTGATGAACGCCGCCGCCGGAAAAGCAACAAGATAGCCGCCGGTTGGACCAAAGAAACGCATAATGCCGGCGCCTCCAGCCGCAAAAAATGGCAGCCCAAGCGCACCTTCAATCAGATACGCAATCACTGCGGCCGCACCCAAACGCGATCCCAGCAACGCGCCGGTCAAAAGGACCGCAAAACTCTGCCCCGTAATCGGCACTGGTCCAATCTGAATCGCAAACTGCGCGCACGCCGCGATGAACAAACTAAAAACAATCACCAGCCCCGCGGAACGCGTCGAGTCGAGCGGCGCGAGCGCCGCTCCCATCAAAGTATCCGCTCTTACTTCCGTGCTCATCTGTGTTTAGTCTCCTGCTGCGGTTTTCACAACTTCCGCTTCTCGCGTCGTTGGCTCGAGCGCCGTCGTGCCGATTCGCATTCCGTGGAACGAACGCCACACGAAGAAAACCGACACGAGGAAAAACGCGAGGGCCAGAACATGCGTCAACGTCGTGTCGCCATTATTGCGCGCCGTCAAACTAACCGCCAACTCCACCGCCAGCAACCCGAACAGCGTCGTAAACTTGATCACCGGGTTCATCGCCACTGACGAAGTGTCTTTGAACGGATCGCCAACAGTATCGCCGACTACTGTCGCATCGTGAAGCGGAGTCCCTTTCATCTTCAGATCGACTTCGACAACTTTCTTCGCGTTGTCCCAGGCGCCACCCGCGTTCGCCATGAAGATCGCCTGATACAAGCCAAAGACCGCGATCGAAATCAGGTAGCCAATAAAGAAGAACGGTTCCACAAACGCGAACGCAAGCGTTGAAAAGAAGACCGTCAAAAAGATATTGAACATACCCTTCTGCGCGTACTGCGTGCAGATCTGCACGACCTTCTTGCTGTCTTCCACCGAAGCTTTTTCAACCCCTTCGAGCCGGATGTTCGCTTTGATGAACTCAACCGCTCGGTAAGCGCCGGTCGTAACCGCCTGAGTCGATGCACCGGTGAACCAGTAAATAATCGCGCCGCCTGTAATGATGCCCAGCACAAACGGTGCGTGCAGCAGTGAAAGACCTTCAGTGTTGACTCGCAGACCGTCCGTGAGCGCCATGATGATCGAGAAGATCATCGTCGTGGCGCCAACCACCGCTGTTCCGATCAACACCGGTTTGGCTGTGGCCTTGAACGTGTTGCCGGCGCCGTCGTTCTCTTCCAGCAGGTGTTTGGCGCGTGCGAAGTTGATGTTGACGTTGTACTCTTTTTTGACTTCGGCTTCGATGTCCGGAACCTGTTCGATCAACGACAACTCGTAAACCGATTGCGCATTGTCAGTCACTGGGCCGTAAGAATCTACGGCGATCGTGACCGGTCCCATCCCGAGGAATCCGAACGCCACGAGTCCGAAGCCAAACACCGGCGCTGCCACCGGATCAACCATCAAGGCACCCAGGCCGAGGCCTGCGCCAGCGCCGAGATTGGTGAAAAAGTAAGCAATCGCCATCAGACCGACGATGCTGATGCCCAGCCAGTAGGCGGAGAAATTTCCTGCCACCAAACCGGAAAGAATGTTCAACGACGCTCCGCCTTCTCGCGAAGACGTCACCACTTCGCTGACGTGGCGTGATGCGGTCGAGGTAAATACCTTGACCAGCTCCGGTATTAATGCTCCGGCAACAGTGCCGCACGAAATGATGATCGCCAGTTTCCACCAGAGTGTTTCGTTGCCGCTCAGCGCGGGGATCGTCAGTTTTGAAACCACAAACGTGATGACGACGGAAACGATCGAAGTAATCCAAACGAGCGACGTCAACGGCGCTTCGAAGTTCATTGAGGGAGCATTCTTGTAACGTGCCTTCGCGATCGCGTCGTTGATGAAGTAGGAGAGCGCGCTCGCGACAATCATCATCACGCGCATGACAAAGATCCAAACAAGTAACTGTACTTGCACGCGCGGGTTGGAAACACCCAGAAGAATAAACGTGATGAGCGCGACACCCGTGACACCGTAAGTTTCGAAACCGTCCGCGCTTGGTCCAACTGAGTCGCCCGCATTGTCGCCGGTGCAGTCAGCAATCACGCCCGGATTGCGTGCGTCGTCTTCCTTGATCTTGAAGACGATCTTCATCAGGTCGGAACCGATGTCGGCAATTTTTGTGAAGATGCCACCGGCGATACGCAGCGCTGCCGCGCCCAACGATTCGCCAATCGCAAAACCGATGAAACACGGTCCCGCATAATCGCCCGGAATGAACAACAGAATACAGAGCATGATCAGCAACTCGACGCTGATCAGCATCATGCCGATGCTCATGCCGGCTTTTAACGGAATCGCATAAAGCGGAAAGGGCCGGCCTTCGAGACTCGCGAATGCCGTGCGTGAGTTCGCAAACGTGTTGACGCGAATGCCGAACCAGGCGACGCCGTAGCTTCCGGCGATACCAACGAGACTGAACAGCAGAATGATAACCACGCGGAACGGCTCCATCGCCGAGAGGACGCCGAAGTAAAGGATGATCACGACGGCGATGAATGCTTCGAGAATCAGAATGAACTTGCCTTGTGTGACGAGATAAGTCTTACAGGTCGTGTAGATCAGTTCTGAGATCTCGCGCATGGCCCGGTGGACGGGCATCTTCTGTAAGTTCATGTACATGGCGAGGCCAAAGCCGAGGCCAAGCACACAGATCACGATACCAAACAAGAGCAAATTATGACCCGTGATTCCGTTGAAGAAGGTCACGTCATCGAGGTTCGGCAGCACCAGGTTTGCTTCACCACCCTGATGCGACTGCGCATAAGCCGGTAAGGCGAGGACTAAGGTCGTAACGGTGGCCGCAGTGATAATTGCTGCACGCCGTAGTTTCAGCGGTAGTTGCACGTGGAGAAATTCCTTTCCGATTTAACTAGATAATGGCGAGTTAACTTTATGAAAACGCGTATTATCCACAGATTACACGGATTTTTCAAAGAGAGGCTCTTCATATTGCCGATTTTCTATTGCTAATTGCCGATTTAGACAAATTGGCAATCGGCAATTGAAATTGGCATTACGAGACTGCTTCCTGGATCTGTGTAATCTGTGGATGCTTGCGGGTGCCCAGCCAGCGCCGGATCGAGTCGAGCATGATGACCACGGCGGCAAACATGATGATTGCGGTGAGGCCGGTGTTGATGAGTCCCTGCACGGATGTCTCCGGTTTTTGCGCTAAAGGCCAGAAAATGTCGGTGATTGACTTAAAACCGGCCACGAGCGTCGTAGTGCTGACGAAGGCCAACGGCAGAATGGTTACCCACGCGTACTTCGCGCGGCCTGAGTTGATCACGATAGTTGTCGCTACGCACAAAGCGACTGCGGCCAGCAGTTGATTGGCGACGCCAAACATCGGCCAAATCGTCGAAATCGAACCTGACCAGATGAACGCCGCCCACGCCGCTACGACCAGGGCGGAAGTGACCACGGAGCCCGGCAGCCAGTTTGGCTCCTCCAGTTTTTTATAAAAGCGCCCGCCAAACTCGCCTACCAAAAACCGCGCGACACGCGTGCCCGTATCGATCGTCGTGAGGATAAACAGCGCTTCAAACATGATCGCGAAGTGATACCAGTACTTCATGAAACCACTGAGTCCGGGTATACCGTCGAAGATCTTCGCGATGCCGAGCGCGAGTGTGACGGCGCCGCCCGTTCGTCCGCGCAGGTTCTTTTCGCCTGATTCCTGTTCGAGTCGATCGATCTCCTGCGGTTGCAGGTTGAAGCCCTGGGCAGTGTGAGAGTCGACCATCTGAACGTACGCAGCCTTCTGTGCGTCAGTTTTTTGGGCGGTGTTGATGGCGAAGTAGTCACCGGGGAACAAAGAGGTTGCGGCGATTAGTGCGACAACTCCTACCACGCCTTCCATCAACATGCTGCCGTAACCGATCATGCGCGTGTCAGTTTCTTTCGCGATCATCTTCGGCGTCGTGCCGGAAGAGATGAGTGCGTGGAAACCGGAGATCGCGCCGCACGCGATGGTGATGAAGACAAACGGATAGAGTTTGCCGGGGATCACCGGCCCGCCGCCGGCAGTGAAAGGAGTGAATGCCGGCATGTTCAGGTTCGGGTGGACCAGAATCACGCCGAGAATCAAGAACGCGATCGTGCCGACTTTCAAATACGACGACAAATAATCGCGCGGGCAGAGCAGCATCCACACCGGCAACACCGAAGCGATGAAGCCGTAAGCCGCCATGATTACGATCAGACTGTTGCGCGAAAGTGTGAACGCGTGAGCAAGAGAAGAATCTGCAATGCGGCCGCCGAGATAAACAGCAAACAACAGACCGATGATACCGATGATGCTCGCTTCGACAATCTTTCCTTTGCGGAAGCGATACATGTAAAGACCCATGAGCAGTGCGAGTGGAATCGTAAAGGCGACCGTGAAAGTCCCCCACGGAGATTCAGCTAACGCGTTGACGACGACCAGGCCGAGTCCGGCGAGTGCAATCACGACGATGAACAGAATCGCGATACCCGCGACCAGTCCCGATAGTGGACTAATCTCCGTGCGTGCCATCTCGGCGAGTGATTTTCCTTTACGACGCACGCTGCCGGCCATGATCATGAAGTCGTGAACGGCGCCGCCGAGACACACACCGATCACGAGCCACAACAGTCCCGGCAAAAATCCAAACTGCGCCGCCAGCACGGGTCCAATTAACGGTCCCGCTCCGGAGATCGCGGCGAAGTGATGTCCAAACAACACCCACTTGTTGGTCGGATAATAATTATGGCCGTCGTACATCGTCTGTGACGGCACCGGCCGCGAATCGTCGAGCGCCAGCACCCTCGCCGCGATGAAAGCCGAGTAATAGCGATACGAAATCGCGATCACGCAAAGCGCGCCGATGATGATTGGTAATGCGTTCATAAACTTCCCTCACGCGCGTTGCTTTTGCGACATTCCAATCAGTGCAGCTACCAGCGAAAGCAAGACACCCAAACCGATCATTCCCAAAGCAATTGTGGTGCGCGTGCTATGACCTAACTGATTCAATAGTTCTTTCAACTTTTCATCGTGCGGCATCGCCAGGAGGCCAACAGCCACGAGGAATGATCCCGCCGCAAGAGCTTTCAGCCACGGCGCTGATTTGCTCCGGCCAATTGACCGGCCAATCGCGCTTCTACCATACCCATACGAGAGATAAACGGCGAAGCCTAAAAGTAACCAGGCAACGAACCGCCACCACGATGCGGGCGGCAAGTAATACATGAGAAAGATGTAAGAGACGACTCCCAGAGATGGAATCAGCCATGGTCCCAGCGGCACTCTAAACGGCCGCCGCCGTTGCGGATCCTTGTAGCGCAAAACCATGATGCCGATGCTGACGAGCAGGAATGCAAAGAGGGTCCCCACGTTCGTGAGATCAACCATCTCGTCGATACTCATAACGGCGGCAAAGGCTCCCACTACCACGCCAGTCAGGATAGTGGTTACGTGAGGAGTCTTGAACCGGGGATGCACCTTCGCGAAAACGGGTGGCAGTAGCCCGTCGCGGGCCATGGAGAAGAATATTCTCGGTTGTCCCATTTGAAACACCAGCAGAACAGCCGTGTGGGCTATTACTGAACCGAACGCCACCACGGTTGCCGGCCACGTCACACCCGGTGGTGCGGCGTTCTGCAAAGCCATGGTCAGTGGCTCCGCTTGTTCACTTGACAGGCGCTGAATCAACTCCGGATAAGGAATCAATCCCGCGAACACAGCGCCGACCACTACGTACAACACCGTGCATATAATGAGAGACGCGATAATCCCGATTGGCAGATCGCGAGTGGGATTTTTTGTTTCTTCAGCAACAGTAGAGACAGCGTCGAATCCAATATAAGCAAAAAAGACGAGTGCCGCTCCGGTGAAAGTCCCACGCCAGCCGTTCGGTTGGAAAGGCACCCAGTTTGCGGCCATCTTTGACGGAGATACGAAGTAGATGGCGGTTCCGATAAAGAAGAGTAGTACGACGATCTTTATGATTACCATTCCCGCGTTAAAATTTGCTGACTCACGAATACCCCAGACCAACACGATTGTGATGGCAGCAACGATTGCAAATGCGAGTAGGTTAAGAGTGATGTGATGTCCAAAGATTTGCGGAGCATCCCCGAAGTTTTTCAGATATTGCTCCGGGTTGGTACTGGCTAGTTTGGCGGCAGTTCGGTAATCAGTTGAGAGCCAAAGCGGAACATGGGCGTTAATTCCCAAGTGTTCGAACAGATTATTGAGTAATGTGCGGAAGTAATTTGCCCAACTGATTGCAACAGCCACGTTGCCCAATGCATATTCGATTATCAAGTCCCAACCGATGATCCACGCGACCAGCTCTCCAAGCGTTGCGTACGAATAAGTGTAAGCTGAGCCCGAAATAGGAACCATCGACGCGAATTCCGCGTAACACAAAGCTGCGAAACCGCAAACGATGGCGGTGATCACGAAGGAGATCATCAGCGATGGTCCGGCTCCGGGACGCGAGGCGTCACCAGCCGCAGCTGTGCCGATGGTTGCAAAAATTCCGGCGCCTATGATTGCGCCAATACCGATTAATGTGACGTTAAAGGCCCCGAGCGCACGCTTTAACGAGTGGCCTTCTTCGTTAGCCGAAGCCAGGATATCGTCCAGGTTTTTTGTACGAAAAAGTCCTCGAAGCAAGATGTCGCCTCCGGAAGTGGATTCAGATAACTGTTACTTGCTGTAGGAAAGCTTGCGGAGTTTGGCATGGAAGTCACTGTCTTGTAAATAATTTAGGCTTTCTCAGCGGTCTCCGTGTATCTCGTGGTCTCTGCGTTCAAAGCCTATTTCAACGCAGAGATACGCAGAGACCGCTGAGATAATTCTCAATTAACGGCCGCAATTTACAGCGTGGAGGGGTGGTGATAGTGTTCCGATAATGTTTCCGTTTCGAAACATTCTGTTCCCTACAGACTTCTCCCCGAACGCGCAGGCGGCACTGAAGTACGCGGCCGCGTTTGCGCGACATGGTGGTGGGCGCGTGCTGTTGTTCAATGTGCAGGACGCGAAGACCTCCGCCGATTTGCAGTCGCAAGTGAATGACCTGCGGGCGGATCCGCTGTTGAACGGCGTCGATAACGAACCAATCTTAGTCGACGGTGAACCCGCCGGTGAGATCGCACAGGGCGCGGTGGATCACGACGTCGATTTGATAACGGTCGTGATGCGTGGTCGCAATCGCTTGTCACGTGCTTTCGGCAGTTCCATCGCGGAGGAGATCGTGGCGGAGTCGCCGTGTGCGGTGTTGGCCGTCAGACCACCACAGAGAGATTTCGTCACCGATCACGAGATTCGATTAAAGCGAGTTTTACTCGCGACCAACTTCCGCCCGTCGTCAGTCGCGGCCACACAACTCGCAACGCAGATGGCGAATCAGTTAGGCGCCGAACTTCACGCGGTGTATGTGATTGGCGACTACTTCGACCAGATCTCGGCGATGTTTCCGGAAGGCGGGCTCGCGGCGCTGACACGATTGCGAAGTTACGTGGAAGAGCGCATGGGCCATCTGGCGCGCGGTAGCGGCGGCGCGGTGACGCACATCGCGGAAGGCAGACCTTACCAGGAGATCGTCAAACTCGCGGCCACGACTGATGCCGACCTTATCGTGATCGGCACTGCCGTTCACGGATCGTTGTTTGGGAATAGCCAGGTACTGGGATCGGAGATTGAGCGAGTGATCAGAAACGCTCCATGTCCCGTGCTTTGCGTTCCCGCGGCGCGCGCGGTGACGCCGCTGCCGGCGTTCGTGACGCAAGTTGTACCGCAAACCTAGTGAGTCTACTTCTTATCGATTGGTCTTTTTTCCTGTTGCCACAAATTAAAACCACCCAACAGCGCTGCTGCGTTATTGATACCTTTTGATTTGAGAGCGACCACCGCACCGGCGGACGTATGTTCCTGCTGTCAAGAACAGTACGTCACGATCAACTTGTCGCGCGGCAGCTCGCTTACGTGGTTCAGGATCTCGCCCGCAGGAATGAGTTTCGAGCCGGGAATGTGACCTAAGTCGTATGCCGCCTGATTGCGAACGTCAATCACAACCGCCTCGTTGTTCTTCATCAAGGCGTCGAGTTCCTCGATTGTAATTCGGCGAGCGCCATCGGCGTAGGTTGTTGGCGGTTCGAGTTGGGTTTTCTGCTGGCTCTTACTGGTCGCATTACACGAAATTAAAATCGCGGTCGTCACCAGCACCAGCAATGAAAGCAGGAATTTATAACGCATTAAGGACCTCCAAAAGTAAGTCAGATTACTGTGGTACGGGTGGCGGAGATTTGTCAATGTCGCACGTCCGCGGAAATGTTATAGTCTCGCTTCTTCTATGACGGAACAAGCCGACCCGATTCAGTGGGCTAAGGTGATTGACCATACGCGCTGTATCGGTTGCCATGCATGCACGACCGCCTGCAAGTCGGAAAATCTCGTTCCGCTTTCCGTCACGCGCACTTACGTCAAACACGTCGACATCGGAGTCTTTCCGCAAGCGCGCCGGGCTCACCAGGTGACGCGCTGCAATCAGTGCGCACACGCGCCGTGCGTGACTGCGTGCCCGACCACGGCGATGTTCAAACGCGCTGACGGCATTGTGGATTTTGATAAGTCGATCTGTATCGGCTGTAAGGCGTGTATGGCGGCGTGTCCTTACGATGCGATTTTTATCAACCCGGAAGATCACTCCGCTGAGAAATGCAACTTCTGCGCGCATCGCATTGACATGCAACTCGAGCCGGCCTGCGTGGTTGTTTGTCCGACTCAGGCGATCCTGGTCGGCGATATGAACGACCCTGACTCGTACGTTGCGCAGATCATCAACCGCGACAATGTTGCTGTGAGGCGTCCGGAAAAGGAGACGCTTCCGAAACTCTTCTACAAAGGCGCGCACCAGGCCACACTCGATCCGCTGGCGGCTCGGCGTCCTGAAGGTGGTCTATTCATGTGGAGCGAGCAACAGGAAGGCTCCGGTTATGTGACGTCCGGTAATCCGAATTTCAACAATTCCTCGGCGGCGGCGTTGTTGTCGTACGACGTGGCGCACTCAATTCCGTGGGACTGGCGCGTTAGTCTTTACACCTGGACCAAGGGCATTGCTTCGGGAGTTTATTTGGTGGCGTGTCTGCTGGTGCTCCTTGGTGGGCTTGGAGCTAACACCTCCGTGTGGCTATGGGCGACGCCGATCATCTCCGGAGGCTTTCTCGCGATAACGGGCGCTCTGCTGCTCTGGGACCTTGAACATCCCGAACGTTTCTATCTGATTTTTACGCGACCGCAGTGGCGTAGTTGGTTAGTGAAGGGCGCGTTCATCATCGCGGGATATACGTTAGTGCTGGCCCTGCACTTTATTGCGAGTTTGGCGGGATGGAGATCGTTTCAGATATGGCTGATGATTGCCGGAATTCCTTTGTCGACTTTGACCGCAGTTTATACCGCGTATCTATTTGCGCAGGCGAAAGCGCGCGATATGTGGCAAAACCCGTTGTTGCCGCCGCATCTCGCTTTTCAGGCACTGCTGCTGGGTTCTGCTGTGTTGCTCCCGCTGACAGTGATTTTAAGAAACGTGTCACCCGCCGATCGATTTATCAACTTCCCGGTGTTTGATGAGAACTTATTGCTTTGGGCATTGGGGATCTTCAGCGTCATTCACCTGCTGATGGTTTGGGGTGAAGTCTCGCTAACGCATCCGACTGCACACGCGCGGCTCGCGATCTGGGAGATGGTGCAAGGTCGTTATAAGAACGACTTCTGGATCGGCATCATCCTGTCGTTTCTCGGTGGCATCCTGCCCCTACTCTCCGCCCTCGGTGTCCTGAATAATTCCATCGGCGTCGCGGGCGCACCTTTGGCACTGATCGGCCTGATGCTCTTCGAGAATGCCTACGTCCAGGCCGGCCAATCCGTGCCACTTGCGTGATATGTAGAGCATGCGCACTGTCATGTTAGACTGAAAACTATGGAAACCATTCAACTTACAATCGATGAATCGTTATTAGCGGAGGTGCAGCAAGCCACGACCGCGCTGCACATGACGCCTTCAGACTTCATGATAGTTGCTTTGGAAAGAGCGTTGGAACAGCGGGAAATAATTGCTAAAGAAAGGCGAGATGCTGAAGGTTATGCCAAGCATCCGCAGAGTCTTGAGGAGATTGAGGAATGGGAGAGTGAACAAGATTGGGAATGATGAAACAGGGCGATGTCTGTTGGTATTCATTTCGTGCGCCTGATAAGCGCCGCCCCGTGTTGATTCTTACTCACACCTCGGCCGTTTCCTATCTCAACAGCGTGACCGTCGCTCAGCTTACTACCTCCATTCGTGGCGTACCTTCGGAAGTTCTCCTGACTCCTGGCTTAGACGGCGTATTCGAGGAGTGCGTCGTGAATGCATATAACCTTCAAACTATTCCGAAGTCTCGAATAGGAGAACTCATTACTCAATTGTCTCCTGAGAGAATGCGTGAAGTACGGGCAGCGATTGAGTTCGCCCTGGGATTTCACGCACTCGTGTAACTCATCAGCCTGATGAAATCAAATAAAGAAACTTTCTATCCTGGTCCGAGTCGGAGTCATCTGGCGGCGTTCCCGCCGAAGGAGAGGTGGGATGATTGGACTGAGCTCGATTCGCGCGCGTGGCCACAGCGGAAGGAGCGGCATTACTCGCTCGTGCCGACTACCTGTTTCAATTGCGAATCAGCTTGCGGATTACTGGCCTATATCGACAAAGTCACGGGTGAAGTTCAGAAGTTTGAAGGGAATCCGGAACACCCCGGTTCGCGTGGTCGCAACTGCGCCAAGGGACCAGCGACGCTGAACCAGGTCACCGATCCCGACCGCATTCTTTTCCCACTGAAGCGCACCGGAAAACGTGGCGAAGGAAAGTGGGAACGTACCACATGGGACGAAGCACTCGACACTCTCGCGACGCGCATTCGCAACGCGATTCTCGAAAATCGACGTCACGAGATCATGTATCACGTGGGCCGGCCCGGTGAAGACGGCTTCACCGAACGCATACTTGCAGCCTGGGGAATTGACGGGCACAACTCACACACCAACATCTGCTCCTCCGGCAGTCGCGAAGGCTATCAACTGTGGATGGGGCTCGATCGCCCGAGCCCGGATCACGCAAACGCGAAAGTTATCCTGCTGATCAGTGCGCATCTCGAGTCGGGACACTACTTCAATCCACACGCGCAACGCGTGATCGAGGGCAAGGCAAACGGCGCGAAACTGATCGTCTTTGACACGCGTCTCTCGAACACCGCGACTCATGCCGACTACTGGGTGGCGCCATATCCCGGGTCCGAAGCGGCAATCCTGCTCGCGATCGCGAATTACCTGATCCAGAACAATCTCTACAACCGTGAGTTCGTCGAGCGCTGGTGGAACTGGAGAGAGTTTTTGGCGGCGGAAGGAAGCAGTGCCGCGGATTTCACGGATTTTGAAGAACGATTAAAACAGATCTATCGAGACTACACGTTTGAGTTTGCGGCGGAAGAATCGGGTGTTGATGGAAAAGTGATTGAGGAGATTGCGAAGCTCGTTGCGTCAGCGGGGACACGTTTTTCGAGTCACAACTGGCGCAGCGTAGCATCCGGCGTCAGCGGCGGCTGGGCCGTTGCTCGTTGTCTCTTTATGTTGAATGCGTTGCTCGGCGCTGTGGCAACGGAAGGCGGTGTTTATCCCAACGCGTGGAACAAGTTTGTTCCGAAACCGATCTACATGCCGCCACATCCGAAGATGTGGAACGAAACGACCTGGCCGCGCGAGTATCCGCTCTCGATGAACGAAATGTCGTTTCTGCTGCCGCACTTCCTGAAAGACGGCCGCGCCAAACTCGACGTCTACTTCACACGTGTCTACAACCCGGTATGGACCAACCCCGACGGTTTCTCATGGATCGAGATGTTGACCGATCCGGATCTCGTCGGCTGTTACGTCGCACTCACGCCGACGTGGAACGAGACGGCTTACTATGCTGACTACGTTTTGCCGATGGGCGTGGGCTCCGAGCGTCACGATCTTCATTCTTACGAAACACACGATTCGCAGTGGCTCGGTTTCCGCCAGCCGGTAATGAAAGCGATGCGACAGCGCAACGGCGAAACGATCGACGACACACGCGACGTCAATCCCGGTGAAGTCTGGGAGGAAAATGAATTCTGGCTCGAACTAACGTGGCGCATCGACAAGGACGGCAGCCTCGGTATTCGCCAGTACGCGGAGTCGAAGAAGAATCCGGGCACACGTCTCGGCATTGATGAGTATTACGAATGGATCTTCGACAACTCGGTTCCGGGACTGCCGGAGCGAGCCGCCGCCGAAGACCTGAAGCCGCTCGAATTCATGCGTCGCTACGGCGCGTTTGAAGTGAAAGAAAAGATCGGGCGAATTTACGAAGAAACTGTACCGGCGGAAGAGCTCGACGACGCACGCGAGGATCGCTTCGGCAGAGTCTTCACGCACGCGCCTAAGCCGGCTGGTCCAAATATTGTCCCCTTGCCGCTGCCCGACGGGGATGACGAAGGTCGCCGCCTCGTTGGTATCAATGTTGACGGCAGCGTCAAACGTGGGTTTCCGACGCCGAGTGGCCGGCTCGAGTTTTATTCTTCGACGCTGAATGCCTGGGGCTGGCCCGAGTTGTCAATACCCATTTACTTCAAGAGTCACGTTCACAAAGACAATCTTGAACAAGATCAGACAATTTTGATTTCGACCTTCCGTCTCGCAGTGCAGATTCACACGCGCAGCGCGAACGCAAAATGGCTAGATGAGATCGCACACACGAATCCGCTTTGGATTCATCCCAGTCACGCGGCGAAACTCAATGTGCGCACCGGCGATCTCGTGCGCGTTGAGACAGAGATTGGTTATTACGTTGTGCCTGCGTGGGTGACGGAAGGAATTCGACCGGGCATCGTCGCGTGTAGTCATCACATGGGCCGCTGGAAACTGACTGACGAAGGCCAGCGACAGTTGATGGCGACAGTGAAGCTGGACCAAAAGGGCACGCAGTGGAGTTTGACGCGCGAAAAAGGGATCGAGCCGTACGAGTCGGATGACCCGGATACGTTGCGTATCTGGTGGAAAGACGCCGGCGTGCACCAGAACATGACTTTTCCGGTCCATCCGGATCCGATCTCGGGAATGCACTGCTGGCATCAGGCCGTGCGTGTGCGCGCGGCTGAGCCGGATGATCGACCGGGCGACATTTTTGTCGATACACAGAAGTCGCGCGAGGTCTACAAGAAGTGGCTGGCGATGACACGCCCCGCGGATCAATATTCACCTGACGGCACGCGCCGGCCGTACTGGATGCTGCGCCCGTTGAAACCAGGGCGCGAGTTCTATAAGCTCAAATAGGCCATGTACTTCAAACAATTCTATCTCGCCTGCCTGGCCCACGCGTCGTACCTGATTGGCTCGAACGGCGAAGCTGCTGTTGTCGATCCACAGCGCGATGTTGACGAGTATCTCGCCGAAGCCCTGGGGCAAGGTTTGCAGATCAAATACGTAATCGAAACGCACCTGCACGCCGACTTTGTCAGTGGTCATCAGGAGATCGCGGCGCGCACCGGCGCGGAGATCGTCTTCGGCACGCAAGCGGGCGCTGAGTTTGAGCATCGCGCAGTGCGAGATGGCGAAGAGATCAGGATGGGTCAGGTCGCTCTGCGCTTTATCGAAACACCCGGCCACACGCCCGAGGGAATTTGCGTGCTCGTCACTGACACCGAACACCCGAACGAGCCACCAAAACTTTTAACCGGCGATACGCTTTTCATCGGCGACGTCGGTCGTCCCGATCTCGCAGGCGGCAAAGGCTACACGCCGCAGATGATGGCTGAAATGATGTACGACAGCCTGCACGGGAAACTGCTCAAACTTCCCGATGAGGTCGAAGTTTATCCGGCGCATGGCGCGGGCTCGATGTGCGGGCGCAACATGTCGAAAGAAACGTCGTCAACAATCGGCGAGCAACGCAAATTCAACTACGCGTTGAAGCCGATGAGTAAAGACGAGTTTGTGAAGATGATGACCGCGGATCTTCCGGAAGCGCCGAGTTACTTCCCCAAAGACGCAGAGATCAATCGCTCCGGTGCGCGCGGACTATCAGAACTGCAGCCACCGCAGGCGTTAACACCACAACAAGTTCTCGAACTTCGAAACCAGGGCCACGTATTACTGGACGTGCGCTCCGCCGCCGACTTCGGCGCCGGGCACGTGCCCGGGTCGATGAACATCGGACTTGGCGGACAATTTGCGATGTGGGCGGGCAGTCTGATCCCGTTGAGCGCATCCATCGTTATCGTCGCCGACACGGGTGCTCAGATCGATGAGTCGGTTGTTCGACTCGCACGCGTCGGTATCGAGAACGTCAAAGGTTACCTTGAAGGCGGCGTTGAGAGTTGGCGCGCCGCCGGGCTGCCGGTTGATTCAATCGCGCAGGTCAGTGTGGCGGAGTTGAAAGAACAGATGGTCGGCAGCGATCTTCAGATCGTCGATGTGCGCCGTCCGGCAGAATACGTTGGTGGTCACGTGCCGCGCGCTGTTAATGCGCCGCTCGCGACGCTCGAGAAGAGCCTTGGTCCATTGCCGCTCGAGAAAGACAAGCGCACTGCGGTGATTTGCGCCGGAGGATATCGCTCGAGCGCGGCTGCGAGTTTGTTACAGCAGCAGGGCTTTTCGAATCTGCTCAACGTCTCCGGCGGCACTGGCGCATGGATAAATGCAGGTTACCCCGTAGAATCCCCCTCGACAGACTAAACAACTCGACAGGTTAACAGTTATCGATCCGCTTACTTTTAAACTCCTGGTCGCGATCGGCATCGTTGTCGTTGCCACCATTCATGGTTATGGTGCGGCGTGGCTGGCAATCTGGATGCTGTTCCATCCGTACAAATCCGTCAAACTTCTTGGCATCACTGTGTGGCCGCAGGGGATGATTCCGCGCCATCGCGAAAAACTGGCCCAATCGATCGGCAACGCTGTCGGCAACGAGCTCGTCTCGCAGCAAACCGTGTTCGACGCGTTGTTCGAGACCAGCTTCTTTCAAAACAAAGTTGAAGACTTCGTAGGCGCGTATACAAACGATCTGCTCGGGCGCGTGTATCCTTCGTTCATCGACGCACTGCCATCACAGGCGCGCGCTCCGATTCTCGACACGATCTCCGCGCTTCAGTACCGGCTGGCCGAGTACATCGCAGAGATGTTGAAGAGCGAAGAGACTTCTGAGGCGATCGAACGCTTCGTTGATACGCAGGTGAATGAGTTACTCGAACGCCGCGTCGGCGACATGGTCAAAGAAGAATCAGTCGATCGCGTGCTGGATTTCGTCGAGCAACGTGTCCAGCGACTTACCGCCACCGACGACTTCGAAACTAAAGTCCATGAGTTTGTATCGGGACGTTTGGACGATCTGGCGAACAGCAGTGCCACCCTCGCGGAAACGTTCACACCGGATACGATCGCTTTCATCAAGGATCGTATCGATCAACAAGTACCTCCAATCGTTCATCACCTCGCCGATATTGCCACCAGTCAAAGCACGAGCAAACGAATCGGGGGTTTGATCAAACTCGAGGTCGACCAGTATTACGAACAGCTTTCACTCTTCAAAAAGATCTTCATTTCGCGCGAACGCATTCATCGCGAAGTTGATGAGCTGGTGAACAAGACACTGCCGAAACGCGTCGAAGAGTATTTGCGTGGTCCTGCTTTCGAACAGGAAGCAGAGGAGTTTTTGAATGCGACGGTGGACAACGTGATGAGGCGTCCGCTCGATGAGTTGATCGGGCAGTTCGACCCGATCAGATTCGAAGACTTAAAGTCGCAGATCAGTAACCGGCTGATCGAGCTTCTTCGCAGTGAAGCATTGACGACTTCGTTAACGATGCAGGTGACGGATGTGTTCGATCGTCTGAGCCCACAAAAACTCGGCGACGTGATGCAACAGCTCGATTCCAACTCAACCACACAGGTCAAAAACTTTTTGTCGAAGAGTTTGTTGGGTCTGCTTTCGCGCGACGACACCGCGCGCACTATCAACGCGATCATGAGTGCGCAGGTAGAACGTTTGTTGATACAGCCGATCGGACGGCTGGGCGATCACGTTTCTCGTAGCGCGATGGAGCGAGCGAGTGCGGCCCTCGTCGAGCGCATCACGCTCGCGGCCCGCGAGCGCTTGCCGGTGGCGATTGCGGAGTTTGACGTAGGTGGCCTCGTGCGTAAGAAAGTTTCCGACTATCCACTCGAAAAACTCGAAGAACTGGTGCTTTCCGTGGCGCAGCACCATCTCAAAACCATCGAGCTCTTTGGCGCCATAATCGGCTTCTTTATCGGTGTCGCCCAGGCGATCTATTCCTGGTTTACCTACCACAGGTGAACACCGATGAAACGAATCCAGCCCAAAAGCCGTACTGGGTTTATCCTTGTCCAGGAGAACTAAGCATGTACTGCGCAAACTGCGGCACGCCGCTCACGCAAGGCCTTAGCTACTGCAACCGCTGTGGGGCAAACTTAAAAGAGCGCCCAGAGGTCAGCACCGGCGCAATCAGCGCTTTTCTGACTGCGATCACGCTTATCGGCCTCGGCGGGTTGGGAATTATGCTGGCTGGGGCGCTGGTGTTGCGCAAGGGCGCTAATCTCAGTCAGGAGCTGATTGGAGTCTTCATGTTGTTCGCGTTCCTTATCGTCAGCATGACTGAGATCGTACTGGTCAGAAATCTCTCCAAACTTACGAGTGGAAAAGAGAAAGAGAAAAAGAACTACTTTCCGGCACCATCTGCGATACCACAGGATTTACGTCTGACTCAGGGCGCGCCACTTGGTGAACCGGTTTCGAGCGTCACTGAAAACACGACTCGCACGCTCGAATACATCCGGCGCGAACAATAGCTTCAGGAGGAACCCGAAATGAAAAAGCTTGCGTTGCTGTTTTTGTTGTTTCCGCTTTTGGCTGCGGGCTGTCATCACGGCATGCGCTCGGAGATTAGAGGCTCCGGGAAACGCGTTATGGAAAAGCGGAACGTAACACCATTCACTTCGATCTCGACTGAAGGCGCTTTCAGTATCGAGGTCACTTGTCAGAAAGATCCGAGTCTTGAAGTCGAGGGCGACGATAACGTGCTCGGGCTTGTTACGGCGGAAGTGTCTAACAACGTGCTCCGGTTGCGAAACACGAAGAATTACTCATCGAGCGAGCCGGTGAAGTTTAGGATCTCAGTTCCGAATCTCGAAGGTTTGTCAGTTTCGGGCGCCGGTCACATTGAGATCAAAGGTCTGAACAACGACAAGTTTGAGATCGATTCGTCAGGCGCGCCGACGATCAATGTTTCCGGTAAGACGAAGCTTATCGATATCGACAGCAGCGGCGCCGGAAAGATCGACAGTCACAATCTCCACGCCGCGCGCGGGGTTGTTGAAAGCAAAGGCGTCGCGCAAATCGATCTCGACGTCGCGGATCAACTGGACGTGACGGTCTCCGGTCCCTCATCGGTCTATTACAGGGGCGATCCAAAAGTAAACAAAACCATCAACGGCCCCGGCAAAGTCGAACGCCGCGGCGGCGAAGGCGCTTAAGATTTTCAGCCGCAGATTTACGCGAATGAACGCAGATCAGATCTGTGTTCATTCGCGTAAATCTGCGGCTGAACTATTGGTCTTAAAAATTTGCCACTCTTTTCGGTTGACATTACACTCGCGAGTGAATAACTATTTGCCATCATCGAAAGGAGCCTGGTTCCCCAATGACCTACGTCGTTGTTGAATTATGCGTCGATTGCAAGTACACCGACTGCGCAGCCGTTTGTCCTGTTGAAGCTTTTCATGAGTTAACGGATCGTCTTTACATTAACGCCGACACATGCATCGACTGCGATGCGTGTGTTCCCGAATGTCCCGTAGAAGCAATCTTTGCCGATACCAACGTGCCTGAGAACTACGCTCACTGGACCCAGATCAATATCGACGAGGCTCCGAAGTATCCCGTTATCAGTCAGAAGATTCCTGCCCTGCACGGACCAACTTGTACTGGCCCGGACGAGTGAAGGGGTAAACTCGAAAAACTAAATCTCACGCAAAGGCGCGCCCTTTGCGTGAGTGCTTCATCAAAGTGATGAGATCAGCCTTAATCCTCATTCTCATCTTTGGCACGGTCGCCTTTGCCCAGTCCGGCAGACGTGCCAAGCCGGCCCCTGCGCCCGCGCCGTCACCAACGCCTGAAGAGAAAACATCTCCGCCGGCGCGGTCGGGCGAACCAGTCACAGCCGAAAGAGATCAAGACTATAGCTGCACCAGTGACGGCTCGCTCGCACACCTGCTCGATCCACCTGCAGTAGCAGGCTTCACGCCCAAGGAAGTCGACGTAAAAGCCGAGATTCTCACGAAGCCTGAACCCGGCTACACCCGTGAAGCACGACGCGCCGGCGTGCAGGGCAACGTGGTGCTAAAAGTTTTGCTGCTGGCTAACGGAAAAATCGATCGCGTCAGAGTAGTAAGGCGAGTTCCCTACGGACTCACTGAAAACGCGATTCGCGCCGCGTGTGAAATCAAATTCAAGCCGGCAGTCAAAGCGGGCGCGGAAGTATCTCAATGGGTGACACTCGAGTACGCATTCCGGCTCGCCAATTCCTCTATCTTTGGACCGTGAGTATTTGTTATGAGACGCACTGCCTTTTCCCTCGCTGTTAGTCTTTGCCTCCTTGTAGTTGTTTCCCAGCACACTACGGTAGTCGCGAAAGACACCTGGGTTAGTGTGCGCACTAAAAACTTTTTGATGTTGGGAAATGCGAGCGAGAAGGAGATCCGGCGCGTCGCGCTCAAACTCGAACAGTTTCGAGAAGCATTCACTAACCTGTTTCCGAATATCAGGTTCAACACACCCGTACCCACGACCGTGATCGTGTTTAAGAGCGACAGCTCTTTCGCACCGTTCAAACCGAATCCCAATGTCGCCGGATACTTTCAGTCAGGTCAGGACGTCAACTACATCACCCTCACGACGGAAGTCAGAGGCCAGCAGGATCCGTTCTCAGTCATCTTTCACGAGTACACACACCTGCTCATCAACAACACTTTTCCGCGCGCACCGGTTTGGTTCAACGAAGGCCTCGCAGAGTATTACAGCACGTTTAGCATCACCGACGATCAAAAGGTCGTGATGGGTATCCCCAAAGTCAGTCACGTCTTTCGACTCCGCGAGAGCCAGATGTTGCCGTTGAAGACGCTGTTTGAAGTCGATCACAGGTCTCCGCACTACAATGAGCGAGATAAGCAATCCATCTTCTACGCTCAATCGTGGGTGTTGATGCACTACCTGATCATCGGGAAGAAAGTGGGACAAGTTGAGCAGTTAGGAAAGTTTCTGATGCTCATGGATGCGAAAACGCCGATGGACCAGGCGTTCCGGCAGGCTTTCGGAGTTCCGTTTGAAACGATGGAGAAAGATCTGCGCAATTACGTTAATGGGAATAGATACTACTCACTCACCGGACATTTTGAGAAAAAGCTGGAGATCGACACGACTGCTGAAGCGATCCCACTGACAGACGCGGAAGTGCAAGCCTATCTAGGCGATCTACTACTGCACAGCCATCGCAAGGACGCTTACACGTACCTGGAAAAAGCCCTGAAACTCGACCCAAATCTCGCGATGGCCAATACGTCGCTCGGCATGGCTTACTTTCGCGAAGGTAAGGTCAGTGAGGCCTATGCCAGTCTCGAGCGTGCAGTTGCCGCAAACTCGCAAAACTACCTGGCGCACTATTATTACGCGTACATATTGAGCCATTCCGGACCGGATGGTGGACCAACCGTAGCAGGTTATCCGGCTGACGTCGCCGCGAAGATACGCGAGCATTTGGAGAAAGCGATTGCACTTCGTCCTGACTATCCGGAGTCGTACAGTCTGCTGGCCTTCATCAGTCTTGTAACCGGGAAAGGCATCGATGAGTCGCTCGTCTCATTGAAGAAAATATCGGCTTCGTTGCCGGGCCGGCACGATCTCACGTTGATGCTCGCGCAACTCTATCTCGAAAAAGGCGAACGCAAACTCGCGCGCGAGATGCTCGAACAAGTAGTTAAATTGAGTGGCGATGAACAAGTGCGCCAGGATGCCGCCGGCTTACTCTCTGAGATCTCGAATTTCGAAAAAGCGAAAGAAGAAGCTGCCGCAGACGAGAAACAATCGTCTCACGCTGTAGCCGGTGCTGACCAGGTTGTCACTGAAAAGCCTGCGCCGCCGACCGATCCTTCTTCGTACCTGCGCGAAGTGCTGCGACAACCGCGGCCGGGTGAAACGCAGTTACAGGGAACGCTTGTGCGGATCGAATGCGATGCGAAGGAAATGGTATTCGTGGTCCAAACCGGGGCAACGCTGCTGCGGTTGGGAACCGCCGGTTTCAGCGACATCGAACTAACCACGTATGATCCGTCAGTCAAAGGCGACATCACCTGCGGTGAGCGCAAGCCCGCAAATGCGGTTGTGATTGCCTACCTCGCAAATGCCGACGCAAAACTGAAGATTAATGGCATTTTGAAGTCTATCGAATTCGTACCCTCGGATTTCAGACTCAAGCCGTAAAACCAGCCGCGGATTACACGGATGAACGCGGATCAGATCATTTTTTCTGATCCGCGTTTATTTGTGTAAATCCGCGATTTGTCTTGTTTCCGTATATTTCCACGAGTTCTACAAAATTAGTTCCAAGGAAGGTGTTACCGTGAAAAGAATGTTCGTCATGGTGCTGCTTGCCGTGGCATCAATCACAGTTGCGAGCCAACAGGAGATGAATCCGATGGTTGGCGGCGCGGCGATGTTTAAGTCGAAGGACATCGTTGATAACGCCGTCAACTCCGCGGACCACACCACACTCGTCGCGGCCGTGAAAGCTGCGGGTCTCGTGGAAACGTTGAAGAGCAAGGGGCCATTCACCGTGTTTGCACCGACAAACGCGGCTTTCGATAAACTGCCGTCGGGCACTGTTGACACTTTGCTGCGACCCGAGAACAAGGGGATGCTGACAAACGTCCTGACGTATCACGTGCTCGCAGGGCGGTTCGATTCGAATGCGATCGCGAAGAAGATTAAGGCGGGTAATGGTAAAGCCTCGTTCAAAGCGGTCAACGGCGGAACGCTAACCGCGTGGATGGATGGAAACTCGATCGTGTTGACGGATGAAAAGGGTGGTCAGTCGAGAGTGACGATAGCGAACGTCTATCAATCGAATGGCGTGATACACGTCGTCGATACAGTTCTCCTGCCTAAGTAAAACCAGCCACAGATGAACGCGGAAAAGACGGATCTAATCCGTCTATTCCGCGTAATCCGTGGCTTATTTTTGTTGCGCTTCGGTAGCTGTATTCTTTCTCGAGCCGTTCAACTGCTTCATCAACTCATCAACCGCAGCTTCGAGTTGACGATCGCGTCCGGCAAGTGTGTCCTCGGGTTTGTTGTCGACGAGAATGTCAGGCTGCACGCCGTAATTTTCCATGTTCGTATGTTTCGCATCCGCGAGGAACACACCAACACCAGGCGTGCGCACAGTCGAGCCGTCGATCAAACTGTAACTGCCCGTGCCGATAACCGCACCCATGGTCGGAGTGCCGATTACTTTCCCCAGGCCTAACGCGCGAAACCCTGCCGGAAACATTTCCGCGTTTGAAGCTGAGCGCCAGTTTTGCAGAACAACTTTCGGTCCGAAGAAGCCTGCAAACGGACGGCCCGTCGCTTCAGTGCCGCGCGGTTGCCAGATTTGATACTGACGTTGGACCAGGATCGCCAGCAACTCCTGTTCGATGTTGCCACCGCCATTCCAACGCTGATCGATGATCATCGCTTCCTTGTTGCGATACTCGCGCAACTCTTTTTCAAACCGTCGCAACGATGGTGGATTCATCGCCTGGATGTGCAGGTAGCCGATGCGCCCGCCTGACAACTCATCAACTCTCTTGCGGCGCTCCTTCACCCACCGTTCGTAACGCAACTGGCTGTAAGCGCCGGTTGAAATCGCTTCGATACGCGTATTCCATGCGCCGTCTTCCGCCGGTTTCGAGTTGAAGGTTACGGTGGCTTTGCGATTGAGCCGCTCGTTGAGTAGTTGCCAGTATTCGTCACCGGCTTTGACCGGCTTGCCGTCGATCGCGAGCAGGTAGTCGCCGACTTTCACACGTACCCAGTCTTTATCGGCTGGACCATCTTCGTAGATGTATGCGACGCGATAACGACCCGCCGCGGTATCCGGCTCGAGCTCGATACC
>Ga0105248_10001944_pt1 | contig 22950 bp, 23 predicted proteins | sample KBSS34metaG_FD_81524 | JGI IMG/M metagenome (GOLD analysis project Ga0105248, IMG submission 81524) | Switchgrass rhizosphere microbial communities from Kellogg Biological Station, Michigan, USA - KBS S3-4 metaG | ecosystem: Host-associated > Plants > Roots > Rhizosphere > Soil | place...
ACCCAGAATCCCGTCGTCCGAAGCCGGTAAAGTTCTTTATCTTCCGCTGAAAGTTCCGCCATGACAGGTTTGAATTATACTCTCGCGCGTGAAGCCACTGGATTTTCAACGCCGGATTTATTCCGTATCCGAACTCAGCGCCGAGCTTCGGGAGATGCTGGAGCGCCGGTTCACCGATGTGTGGGTCGAAGGCGAAATCTCCAACTTCAAGAGTTCGTCCGCCGGTCATCTCTACTTCACTCTGAAAGACGACCGCGCGCAGCTGCCAGCAGTTTGTTTTCGGAATGCCGCGCGATTTCTCCGTTTCAAACCGGAAAACGGAAAGAGTTTTCGCGCCCGTGGTCGGATCACGGCATATGAAGGCCGCGGTGAATATCAATTGGTCGTCGAGGTTCTCGAGCCCGCCGGTCTCGGGGCGCTTCAGCTCGCCTTCGAGCAGCTCAAGGAAAGGCTGGAGAAAGAGGGGCTGTTTCGAGCCGAACGAAAGCGGCCTCTTCCCGCGTTGCCTCGCCGTATCGGGATCGTCACGTCGCCGACCAGTGCCGCACTTCGCGATGTGCTCTCGGTTCTGAAGCGACGGCACAATGCGCTCCATATATTGATCCATCCATCTGAAGTTCAGGGAGCCAGTGCGGCGGCTCAGATTTCTGCGGGCATCGACTTTCTCAGCATGCACACCGACGTGGATGTGATTCTCATCGCGCGCGGGGGCGGTTCGCTTGAGGACCTTTGGCCTTTCAATGAGGAGCTTGTGGCGCGGGCCATCGTTCGTTCGCTGAAGCCGGTGATCTCCGCCGTTGGTCACGAAGTGGACTTCACCATTGCGGACTTCGTTTCAGATCTGCGTGCTCCGACGCCCAGCGCAGCAGCCGAAATTGTGATCCAGTCGAAAGACGTGTGGTCGCAGCGAGTGGTTCAGCTTGAGAATCGTCTTCACGGCAGTATCCGGTATCGGTTGAGCACGCTCCGGCATTTTCTGGCATCGAAGGTCGGCAGCCGGGGATTCGCTGTCGCCGAAGCGCAGGTACGCCGACTCGCGCAAAGAATAGACGATCTGAGTTTCCGTCTATTGCAGTTCGGCCGGCCTGGCACGCTGACCCAGCCGCGCGTGCACCGGGCGGAGTTGGGCGAGCGCCGTCTGATCCATGCCATGGAGCAGACCATTCGGAGGTCTCAGCAATCCTTTTCGCGTGTGGCGGGGACTATGGATGCTCTCAGCCCGTTGGCGGTTCTGGATCGCGGATACGCCGTTTGTCAGACGCCCGATGGACGCGTGGTTCGGGCCGCAGACGCAGTGGATGTGAATTCGGAAGTTCGCGTACGCCTAAGTCGCGGAAGCCTGATCGCCCTCGTGACGTCCAGAGAATAGCGGCAACCGAACGGAAAACGTCGAGCCATGCCCGAGCTCGCTTTCCACGCGGAGTGTTCCTCCGTGCCTTTCGGTGATTCCCTTTGCGATCGCCAGTCCAAGGCCAGTTCCCCCTTCGTCCCGCGAGCGCACCTTGTCGGCTCGCCAGAAGCGATCGAATACGCGCGGCAGATCTTCGTTGGAGATTCCGATTCCTGTATCTCGAATTCGGATGACCGCCTGTTTGTCTTCGATATCGAGATTGATCCACACCGTGCCATGTTCGGAGGTGTACTTTACCGCATTGTCGACGAGGGCCATAAACAGGCGTCTTAGGGACAGTTCGTCTCCCGCAATGACGACGGGCTGGTTCGGAATTTGCGGCACAATTTTCAGATGTTTTTCCTGGGCGAGAGTACTGGCCTGCGTTGAGACATCATTCAGCATTGAAGAGAGATCGATGGTGTTGCGTTCAAATGCCGCCGGGTCGGAGTCCGAGCGGGCGATCAGAAGGAGATCATCCACGAGAGCGGTGGTGCGTTTGGACTCCCCCAGTATTCGTCTCATGGCGTCCTGAAGTTCTTCCCTGGATCGATCCCGCCGCAGCGAGAAGTCCGCCGCGGCCTGAATCAATGTCAACGGCGCCCGCAATTCATGAGACGCGTCGGCGGTAAATTGCCGGATGCTCTTGAATGACGTTTCAATCCGATCGAGCATTTGGTTCAGGGTCTCGGACAATCGTCGAAGCTCGTCTACGGCTTTCGGAACGGCGAGGCGTCCCGAGAGATTGTTTGCGGTGATGGAACGCGCGTCCATCGTAATCCGGTCCACGGGCGCGAGGGCGCGGCGTGTAATCCAGAATGCGCCGAGCGTTCCGAGCCCCATGAGGAGGGGCACTCCAATCAGCAAAAACCTTTCGAAGTAGAGCAAAGCCAGATCGACTCCGTTCAACGGCTCGACGACTTCAATAACGATTCCTGTTCCGCGAATGTTGATGCGTTTGCTCGCGGTGCGCAGGGAATGAATCAACGAATTCTGATTGGCGACGTAAGAGCCCTCTTTCAGGAATCGGATGCGATCGCTGGGATTTTCCGGAGGCACATCCAGGTTGTATTCGCCGACCTGTGGCGAACGATACAGTTCGTTGCCCAGGTCATCGAACACCATATAAAAGCTCGTGCCCATGCCCAGACTCGAGCGTATGCCCAGCTCCTTTCGCACTCCTTCGTGAGACAGGTCGGATTGCGACTGCAGGAATTTCTCGACGTCGAGAAGACGGTTCTCCAGATCTTCGTCGATGGCGCGGTATAGGCTGACCCTCATGGCGAACCATCCGCTGACGCCCATGATTGCAAGGGTTGCCGAAATCATGAATGCGGCCCAGGCTGTGAGCCGGAATCGCGTAGAACGATACTCTAGCATCCGTGTTCCTGGATCGAGTATCCGACTCCCCGCTCGGTACGAATCAGTTTGGGGAGGTTCGGCTGATCGACTTTCGCCCTGAGAAATGAAATGAAGACGTCGACATTGTTGCCGCCGACTTCACGGTCGCCCCAGACCGCATCCATAAGGCGATCCCGAGTGACAATTCGGCCGGCCGATCGCAATAAGCATTCAAGAATCGCGAACTCTGTCCGGGTCAGTTTCAACAGCAGTTTTCCGCGGCGCACCTCGCGGGTTTCCAGATCCATGGAAAGATCTGCGAACCGGAGTACGCCGGACGGACCGTCCGAAGAGGTACGGGTTCGTGCCCGAATCCTCGCAACCAGGACGTCGAGCGAAAAGGGCTTGGTGACGTAGTCGTCGGCGCCGGCGCTCAGACCTCGAACGATGTCTTCGGGAGCGTCTCGCGCCGTCAGCAGCAGTATCGGCGTGCGGATTTTATCGGCTCGGATGCGCCGGGTTACCTCGAAGCCATCCATCACCGGCATCATCACATCGAGCACGATGGCATCGTGGCTCTCTTTGCGGGCTTCCTCCAGTCCGGCAGCACCATCGAAGCAAACCGTTACTGAATTGTGTTCTTCCTCAAGACTTCGACGCACGTAGTCCGCCAGCTTTCGATCGTCTTCAACGAGTAGAATGCGCATCTTCCAACGAATCATATGTCGCCCACCGGGACACTGCGCTTTTTTTTGAGACTTTAAGGACAGTTTAAGAAAGGAATCATACGATCGAAAGGTCGGAGGGTGGATCGGTACATTTATCAGGAGGACCCATCATGAAAGTTAAGTCATTGGCGGCAGGGCTGGTGCTGGCAGGGATGATTTCAGTTACCGCACCGGTATTTGCGCATCACTCATTTGAGGCGGAATTCGATCGGGCAAAAACGGTCAATTTGACCGGAACGGTAACGAAAGTGGAATGGATGAACCCGCACACCTATTTTTATATCGATGTGAAGGATCCCAAAACCGGCAAGGTTCAGAACTGGGCCTGTGAAATGGGAAGCCCCAATGGGTTGACCAGCCGCGGCTGGACTCGAAACACGTTACGCGTCGGGCTGGTGGTGACGGTTCCCGGATCCCGTGCAAAGGACGGCAGTTTTAAGATCAATGCCGGTTCCGTGAAGTTGCCCGATGGACGCGATTTGAGCGCGGCATCGAGCGGTGAACAGGGTTACAACGGCCAGTAAAGAATCGGCTCACGGAGAACGGCCGCGATTTGTCTAATCCCAACAATTGCCCTCCTGGCCAGTATCGGGCCAGGAGGGCAATTGCCACCGTCATCCTCCCTCCTGCTGCTCCCGCTGCCTCATGAAATTCACTTTTCAGCTATAGTCTTTGCGTCATGAATGTGGAACAAAAGGTTCTGGATCTGGTCGGCCGGGCCATGGGTCGCTTCTCCATGCTGCAGCGCGGTGACCGTATCGCCGTGGGAGTCTCCGGAGGCAAAGACAGCCTGTCGCTGCTTCATGCCCTCGTCTCATACAAGAAGCGGGCGCCATTTCCTTACGAACTGGTTGCCGTTACCGTTGAGCAAGGTAAATTCAAACTTCCCATCCATGCGCTCGAAGATGTCATTCGAGGTCTCGGTGTCGAGTGGGTGTTGCGCGAAGATGAGCAGACGCTGGATCTGATTGCCCGCGATGTCCCTCACGGGTGCGATGTGTGCAGCCGCCATCGCCGCAGGCATCTCTATAAGATTGCTTCGGAGCTCAGCTGTACGGTTCTGGCGCTCGGACACACGGCCGACGATTGTGCCGAATCGCTCATGCGCAACATTTTGTTCAACGGGCGCATCGCGTCATTGCCGCCCGTCGCGCAGTCGCGCAAAGGAAACCTTCGATTGATTCGACCACTCGCGTTCGTGACGGAAGATCTATCCACCGAGTATGCTCGCGTCCAGGGATTTCTCCCCATCAGTTGCGTTTGCGGCGAGAAGGAAAGCGTCCGGAAAGAAATCCGTGAGTTTCTCGATGCGATGAAAGCTCGTCATCTTGGGATTTCGGAATCGATCACAGCGTCGCTGGGGAACGTGAATCCGTATACGTTGTTCTCCACACCGGATCTCGTCGGTGTCGGCACGGAAGACGAAATGGAGTTCTAGGGGCCGTCGGCCTACTCCAGTTCCTTCCAGATCCGCACGTGGTGCGTCTCCTTCAGCAGCAGGGAGCCGACCACAAAGGTGATGCCGGCGACAACAATCGGATAGTACAACCCGGCATAGATATTCCCAGTCAACGCAATAACCGAAAGTCCGATCAGCGGCAACAGGCCGCCGAAAACGCCATTGCCGATGTGATAGGGAAGCGAAAGCGCGGTGTAACGGATCTTTGCCGGAAACGCTTCCACCAGGTACGCTGCTATCGGACCATAAACCATCGTCACAAAAATGAGCTGGATGAACATCAGGGCGATGAGCTTCCACGCGACCGTGTTCTGGATGAGATCTGCAAAACCGGTATATGTCAGGACCTCCCTGGACGGCTGCAGCTCGCCATCGACTTCCGAAAGTGGTGTGAGTGTGATCGCTCCGGTTACGGTATTTCTCTGTGATCTGGCGGTGACGACATTGGAACCCGCCGCCGACTGCATCGCATGATAGATGGGCAGATACGAAATCGCCGCCAGAAGGCATCCGGCCATCATGATTTTTTTCCGCCCGATGCGGTCCGACAATCCGCCGAAGAAGATGAAGAAGGGCATACCCAGCAGAAGTGATATCGCAACGATGTAGTTCGCCGATGTGAGGTTGACCCGGAGAATCGTCTGAAGATAAAACAGGGCATAAAACTGTCCGGTATACCAGACGACGCCTTGTCCGGCGGTCGCACCGAAAAGTGAAATCAACACCAGCTTCAGGTTTGCCCAGTGTGTGAATGCTTCCTTGAGAGGTTTCGCCGATGTCATGCCCGTCGCCTTGATATGTTGAAAAATTGGCGACTCCTTCATACGCAGGCGAATGTAGAGCGACACTCCGACCAGGAGTATCGAAATCAGAAACGGAACGCGCCAGCCCCATGCGCTGAAGCTTTCCCGGGTCATCATGTTCTGGACGACAAGAATGACAAAGAGCGAAACAAACAGTCCGAGCGTTGCGGTGATCTGAATGAAGCTGGTATAGAACCCCCGTTTTTCGTCGGGCACATGCTCGGCCACATAGACTGCCGCACCGCCATATTCGCCACCCAGCGCCAGTCCCTGAAGAATTCGTATCAGCAGAAGGAGTATGGGCGCTGCGATTCCAATCGTGGAGTATGTTGGAAGCAACCCGATCACCGCGGTTGCGCCACCCATGATGATCAGCGTTATCAAAAATGCATACTTCCTGCCGACCAGATCCCCGATGCGCCCGAAGAAAAGCGCTCCGAACGGCCGCACCACGAACCCCACTGCAAAGGTCGACAGGTACGCGATGATGGCGAACGTGTCGTTTCCTCTGGGATAGAAGAGCGGAGAAATGACGGTGGCGAGGGTTCCGAAAATATAGAAGTCGTACCATTCAATCATGGTGCCGACGGAGGATGCGGCAATAACCTGCCAGATATTGTAATTGCCGCGAGATGCTGTCCGCGTACTCATTCTCCCTTCCAGATCTTCCGCACGGTTTTCGGAAGGCGAGAGCTTACCAAACTATTGGTGTGCGAACAGGAGAAAAGGGACCAGACATGTCATTCCGGAATGACACGTCTGGTCCCTTTTTTGTTTTCTTCCGCGTATCAGTTGGCGGCCTGGCCGGCCTCGAGCCGTTCTTTCGCAAGTTGAAGACTCTTTGCAGCGCCATCCCGGACATGGCCTGAAATGAAGAGGCGTGTAATCCCGCTGAGGAATCCCCGCAGTGTATCGCTGCGCGAACGGTTGAGGTACAGCAGATAGGAGCCCTCCCCACCTTCACGTGGAAGCATCATCGTGAAAGCCAGCGACGATTCAAAGTAGTGCGTGGCGTACAGCTGCTTGGACGCAATCAGTACTTCACTGGTATTTCCATGCCTTCGCGTATAGATGGTGACGTGGGTCATGCTCAGCACCGGCTGGATTCCGAATTTTTCCTTCGACCAATACACAAATTCATCGGAGCCGGGAAGCTGGGCGTTCGGAAATTTGTCAATGTAGTTCCCAAGTTCGGGCGCGTAATCGGTGACGTAATTGGATTCCTTCAGCAGGGCGCTGAAATCGTCCGTCAGCTTCAGTACCTGTTTCTGATCCGCGTAATTCATAAGGTAGCGGTTGCCGCCAGTCCTGTACGTTCCCACGTAGTCGATCAGCATTTTTTTGAAAAGGCTTTCGGCTTGTCCCTGATAGTTCTCTGCGGCCCAGTTTGTTCCCTTGACGAGCTGGTCCATCGAGGCTGCGGATAACTTGATGTCGCATGAACCTGGCTTGCATTTTCTCAGGACTTTGATGTCCGCCGGTTCGATGTTCAGTCCAGCGAGATCGGTGATCAAAGGCGTGTCGCTGAACTTTCCAATTTCCGGGACGCTATCCCCCTTCTTCCATCGAACGATGTCGCGGAATTGTTTGGCCAGCTGCTCGGGGTGGGCATTGACCCGCACGGCGGCGAAAGCGGTGACTTCTCGTTGGTCTGCAACCTTGGGTAGTTTGGTGACAAGTTCGCCTTTGTCGAGCGCTGCTATTTCGGCGTCCGAAAACGCCAGATACTTCCGGAGGAAATCCTTGGCCGTTTGCGGCTGTGACTGAGCGGATGCCAGCGCGGCGATACAAAGTGCAATCGCGGCAAGGCGACCCCGGAGGTGATGCATTTGGTCTTACTTGTATCACGAACCCGATGCTTCGGCGTGAAGCATATTGACAAGGGCCGCTCCACAATGTCCCTATAATCCGGTTATGTCGAATTTTTTCATGGGATTGCCCCTTCCACTGATTCTGGTATTCGGGATGTACCATTTGATGACGTGGTTCAACATTCTGCGCATTAATAGTCTGGTTTACTGGAAGCGAGTGGCGGTGGTGTCCTCAATCGCCCATGTTCTGCTCGTAACGGGCTTTTTCATATTTACGATCTTCGACTATCAGGCCAATCGCGATCTCGCCGGCTATGATCTGGGTTTTGGTGCGTTCCTGTTTGATCGGTCGCAGTTCTGGCCGCTGATGACGATCTTCGATACGTTGCCGATGGCCATACTGGCAGGATTTTTTCTGTTGCTGGAATGGATGAAACTCACCCTGCCCGGTCTTCTGGCATTGACCGTCGTCATCACCTATATTGCCGGCACTGTCGAATGGTATTTCGTCGGAGGGGGTGTCGGAGCGCTGTTGTCGCGATTCTGGGAGGGACTGAAGACGGAGGATGAGGACTGGGATTGAAGGCGCGCGGTTTATGACCGCGCACGCTCTCTCATCCACACCAAATTCGACCGACGGACTGTGCGCGGTTATAGAAGTTGTGAATGAATTGGAGGAGAAGGAGAAGCAACTCCCCTGCTGGAACAGGAGGGGTGGCCCGAAGGGCCGGGGTGGTAGTGAGGTCGAAATGGTTGTCTTTGAATCTACCACCCCGTCGCTGCGCGACACCCCTCCTGTTCCAGGAGGGGAGTTGCTTCTCCTTCCTTCACACCTTCTATGGCCGCGCCCACAACTCACCCGCCTGAAATTGCCGGGACGATGGCGACTTCCACTCCGTCCTTCGTCGGAGTTTTGAGATTCTCGAGGAACCGTACGTCTTCGCCGTCCACATAGATATTGATAAACCGCCGCAGGCTGCCGGAATCGTCACATACGCTGGCGCGGATTCCCGGGAATCGCGATTCCAGCTTGTCGATGACATCCTGAACATTGGTGGCTTCGACTTCCACGATCTCTGCCCCGGCCGTGTGTTTGCGCAGAGGCGCGGGGATCACAACCTTAAGCGACATGAGCGACTCCTTTCACGAGTTCCTCGAAAGCGTCGATCTTTGCGTCGATGACTTGAGGTTTTGGGAGATTGACGGCCTCCGGCGTTTTCAGTCCGTTTCCGGTGATGGCGATCACGGTGATGCCCTTGCGGTCAATTTTTCCGGAATCCACAAGCTTCTTCGTCACGCCGACTGCGACTCCACCTGCGGTTTCGGTGAAAATTCCTTCGGCTTCGGCCAGCAATTGAATACCGTCACGGATTTCCTGATCGGTCACATCGTCGGCAGCGCCACCGGTCTTCATGATGAAGCCTGCCGCGTAATAGCCGTCTGCCGGATTTCCGATCGCGAGCGATTTTGCAATCGTGTTCGGTTTCACCGGACGGATATCGATACTGCCACGCTTCACGGCTTCCACGATGGGATTGCATCCGGCTGCCTGAGCTCCGTAGAGCCGCGTCGACACCGGACCGCGAATCAGGCCGATGCGCTCCAGTTCTGTGAGTCCCTTGTAGATTTTTGAAATGAGAGCGCCACCTGCCATCGGACAGATGACCGAGTCTGGAGCTTTCCATCCCAGTTGTTCGGCTATCTCATAACCAAATGTTTTGGAGCCTTCCGCGTAATACGGCCGAAGATTCACATTCACAAATCCCCAGGGATGGCGATCGGCAATCTGAGCACAAAGCCGATTCACGTCGTCGTAGTTTCCGCGAACGGCGATCAGGGTTGCCCCGTAGATGGACGTTGCAATGATCTTGTTTTGTTCCAAAGTATCGGGGATCAAAATGAAGGCCGGCAGTCCCGCAGCTGCCGCGTTGGCTGCGACGGAATTTGCAAGATTTCCGGTGGATGCACATCCTACCGCTTCCAGTTTGAATTCGATGGCCTTGTTGACGGCCATGGACGTCACGCGATCCTTGAAGGAAAGCGTCGGAAACGAGACGCTGTCGTTCTTTAAATACAGATTATCGAGTCCAAGTTTCCGGCCCAGGCGATCGGCGCGTACCAGCGGCGTTCCACCGGTGGCCATCCCCACCACGGGTTCGACTTCAATGGGAAGAAGTTCGCGATATCTCCAGATGGAATTCGGCCGGTTGGCGAAGCTTTCGCGTGTGAGTACTTTTGCGATTGCATCGTAGTGATAATCGACTTCAAGAGGAGCAAAGCAATCGTCGCATCCCGCCTGCAGCTTAGCGGGGTATTCGCGACCGCATTCGCGGCATCGGAGTCCCTTGATAAAGCTCATTTCGTCATTCTCCCGGATTCCTGGAAACTAAAAAAAGCCTCGCGCCAAACGGCACGAGGCTTTTGAATAATTTCCAAAATCCCAACGGTCTGTTTAGCAGTTTTTTACGTGGAGCAAGTTGCCTTAAATCGCCACGTATCGTTTCAAAATCCAGTCAAGAAGGTAACTCGGCTCATGACCGAGCGTCAAGAGCAAGTTCAACCGGTTAGCTCTGGGAAACAGTTCCTTTCCAGGACCGAATCTGCGGTTTTTCAGGGGTCGAAAAAGTAGGTTCCGAGGTGCTCGAACAATCATGGTGTTCCCACCGGTTGGTGGAATCGATGAAATACACATCATCGAACGCCATGGTGCAGAGCCGGAGAACGAGAAGTTTCTTCGGATTGCGAATGCACAGGGCGGCAAAGTATCCATCATCTTCGAGAAACTTCCACTGTGCCCGATCGGCGTCGCTGAGATTGGTCATGTTTTCGGAAAGGACGTCGCGGATAAACCGGAACTTATATCCCTCATGCGTGGCATTCGTTGCCACGACCATTTCGTCGCCTTTGTGAATCAGAATGACGCTGCTGCGTCGTGGCAGGCCATAAAGCTGGAACGCGGAAAGAACAATTGAGAGTAAGGCGGCGAGTGACAGAACCAGGAAAACGGCACGCATGCTGTCGGAACTTTCCGAATATTGCAAAATTGCGGTGATCAATACGGCAATCGAAAGGATAATAGTCAAAATATAAAGCAGCCGATTGCGTCGGACATCCGTTCGGGTTTGTACAACCATGAAACCTCCAGCGACCATTATAGAGGCGCTAACGGATGTTTACGATATTCTTCGCCGGGAGGTAATCTTTCATGTCTGAGCTTGCTGAAAAACAATGTGTTCCCTGCAAAGGCGGCGTCCCGCCGTTAAGAGCCAGCGAAATTCATCCGCTGCATGAGCAGGTCAAGGATTGGACCCTGTTCACGACGCATCACCTGGAACGAGAGTTCGATTTTCCCGATTTTAAAACCGCGCTGGATTTCGTGAATAAGGTTGGTGCCATCGCTGAAGAACAGGGCCATCATCCGGATATCGGTCTGGCGTGGGGGAAGGTCGAAATCGTGATTTACACCCACAAGGTTAACGGTCTCACGGAGAGTGACTTCATTCTCGCGGCGAAGATCGATCGAATCGAACGCCCGACGGCCTGAAGGAGCACATGATGATAATTTTCGGAAAACCGCTTGGGGAGTATGTTGCGTTTGCGAAGGTATTCCTCATTCTTATTCCATTGGTCGGTTTGCTTCGACTTGGGCTGTCCCTCGAAGGCATTCCGAACAGTACCGTTCGATGGTTCAGTATGACAGCGCTGGGATTTATCGGAATGGCGTACTTCGCCATTCGCGTGCATACGACTGGCTTCGGAAGTTACAGGCACCTGCTTGTGATCGTAGCGTTGCAGAACCTCATGGCTCAAATGGTTGCGATTGTGGGAATACTGCTTGCGATTATTACTGGCGTTGGAAATATTTTTAGTGCGCCGGAATTTTCCTTTGGTGGCCAGAACCCGTGGCTTCACCTCGCAGCTCATGTATTTATCGGCACGACGGCAGGCTCGCTCTTTCCGTGGGCGATCGGCAGTTTGATTCTTTCAATCACCCGCAGGGTTTCGCCGTCGCCCCAAACAGCGTGACTTCGAAGCGAAGCTGTAGGGGCGGTCTATGACCGCCCATTGACCTTCCACACGAGAGATCGTGGGCGGTCATAGACCGCCCCTACAGTACTTCCGCCAGTTTCACAATCGCATCCCGGATTGCCTGCGTCGCATCTTCAATTCGAGTATTGGCTGCAAAGCGCATCGGTTTTCCAATCGACACGTGTACTGGCCCTGTCTTCGGCCACGAGTCTTCCCTCGAATACACCTGGAACATTCCACCGATGTAAATCGGCACCACCGGAATTCGAAGCCGAACTGCCATCATTCCGGTCCCGGGCCGAAAGTTCTGAAGCCTGCCATCCCGCGTGCGTCGGCCTTCTGGAAAAACCAACGGGCAGAAACCTCGCCGCACCAGTTCGGCGGTGTATTCGAAGGCGCGACGGGTTCCTGCCATTTCCTGTGGAAGCGGGAAAGCATTGTACAGGGTCCTAGCCAGCAGGAACTGAAGCCGGAATTTCCACGACGATCCGAAATAGTCGGCCCGCATCGCCGGTGCAATGCGTTTGCGCCAGGTCGGCGGAAGGGCCGTGAACACCGCAGGTGTATCCAAATCACTGGCGTGGTTGGCTGCGAAGAGTACCGGCGGATCGATACCCTGCAGGTTTTCAATTCCGGTAATCGTGAGAGGCAACCACTTGCGGAATATCGGAATCGCAATGCATCGCTGAAACATTCCACGAAAGCCGCGGATCGGAAGCGATAGCGGCCATGTCGGAAGTGGACGAGGGGACTGAGCCTCCGTTGGATGATTCATGAACTGCTTCAGATCCGCCGCCGTTGTCGCCCGGCTGAATGCCTCCTCGTCAATTTCGATTCCATGACGTTCTTCCAGACGCGTCAGCAATTCGACGCGCTCCAGTGACGACATTCCAGATGGATCCGGTTCTGTGGATTCTTTTACGGTCCCATTCATGAGTTGTTCGACCACCGGGCCGCGTTTGACTTTCATCGTCTACGCGGTCCGAGGGAAATCCGCCAACGGCCATATCGACCAGTTTCGAATTCGCTGATGCGCTTCGAGCCGCTCGTTCGCGCGGCGAATGAGCTGGGCAATTTCATCACGTGGAGTGTCGGGCTTGCGCAGGATCAGCGCGGCGTGAACCTGGTCGGCGATGCTGACGACAGCGCTGTCCCGAATCTCCGGAATCTGCCGGAGCACTTCTTCAACATCATCTGGCGATACATTGAGACCTTCCGGCGTTACGATGACGTCTTTCTTGCGGCCTCGAAAATAGAGTCTTCCATCCGAGTCCATTTCACCAAGATCGCCAGTGTGCAGCCATCCCTCCGCATCAACCGCTCCGGCAATACTGTCTCCGCGTACCAGGATCTCCCCGTCGTCTGCGATGCGGACCTGCTGCCCCGGCACGGGTTTACCCAGTGACCCTCTCCTGGATGAGAACGGATGATTGACAGCGACGACCGGACTCGCTTCAGTCAGTCCGTAGCCTTGAATAACGGCGAATCCCAGGCGCCCCCAGAATTCTTCCAGGTCGGGATCGACCCGAGCGCCGCCGGCGACGAATGCCCAGAATTTCCATCCGAATCTTGAATGCACCTTGCGGTATTTCCACCATCGCTCGGCGACCCCCGGCAGACCAGTCCAACGTGAATTGGACATCGCACTCCCGGGCGGGACGTGCCTCCGCATTTCGAGCCGCAAGGACTCCAGAATACGAGGTACGGATACGAGAACCGATATTCGATTGTCGCGGACGATGTTGACAATCGCGGAGGGACGAATTTCATTCGTGAACGCGACCGATCCTTCCAGCATCAAAGGCACGAACAGTCCCATCGATTGACCAAACATATGACTCAGGGGAAGCAATTCGAGAATTCGAATCGGCTGAAAAGGAGCGGCCCAGCGTCGGTACTTTGAGATTTCACGTTGAAACGGTTCGAGATTGGCGCAGATATTTCGATGCCGATGCACGATCCCGTGCGGTTCTCCCGTGGTGCCCGACGTGTAGATGATTTCCACGATGTCATCGGGTCCTGCAGGGGTTATGGAAAAGTCTGGTGCCGGTCCACGGCTGGCACGAATGCGAACTTCCTCGAGCACAGCCGCATCCACGGAGAGTCTGGCTCCGCAGTCCGCATAAATTCGTGAAGCGAGTTCAGGAGTGAAATTGAAATCCACCGGAACCACGTGAACGCCTCGTGCGACGCACGCCCAAAACAGGGCGACCCACTCCGGACAATTTTCAGCCTGGATCATGACGCGATCTCCCGGATGAAGTCCGTGATCTTCTAAAAATGAAACGCACGTACCGATCAGGTCGAACAGCTTTTCCCAGGTCACGAGTCGCGAACCGTAACTCGTGGACTGGCGAATCGCCTCTCGTCTTCCCAGGGTTCGAAATCGCGGAATGAGTTCGGACAGGGTCTGCATGGTTCCCACTCCCGGTGATTAATGACAATTCCCCCTCTCTGCTCAAGGCAAAAGAGGAAATTCGTCATGAATCAATTGTCATTTTTCATTTGTCATTCTAGGGAAACCGAAACGGAGTGTGCTAGAAGGAGCGAATGGCCGTAATTCGCGACGTTCCTGCTCCGTATATCAATTGCGGGTCGTGTGAGAGAATAGCGCGGTCAGGAGGAAACGATGACTAAGGGATCAAAGATTGCACTAGGTGTTGTAGGTGCTCTATTACTTTTTGCGCTTATTGCAGGAAGCTGGGTGGCCGGATCGTACAACACACTCGTCAAGCTCGATCAGGCAACGCAGGCCCAGTGGGGACAGGTGGAAAATACGTATCAACGCCGGGCGGATCTGGTTCCCAATCTGGTCGCCACGGTGAAAGGCGCCGCGAAGTTCGAGCAGGACACACTGACCGCTGTCACTGAAGCACGCGCGAAGGTGGGGCAGGTCAGCGGGGCCGCTCTCGGCAACGTTGTCAACGATCCCGCTGCATTCGCCAAGTTCCAGCAGGCGCAGGACGGGCTGTCTTCTGCCTTGTCTCGCCTTATGGTCGTGGTGGAGAAGTATCCGGAGCTGAAGGCAACCGAAGGATTTCGAGATCTTCAGGCACAACTGGAAGGTACGGAGAATCGGATTTCGCAGGAACGCATGAGGTTCAATGAAGCGGCTCAAAGTTTCAATGCCACCCGTGGAAGCTTCCCCACAGTGATTATCGCGAACATGTTCGGCAGCAAGTTCCAGGAAAAGGCTTTCTTCAAGGCGTCTACCGGCGCGGAAAAACCGCCGGAAGTGAAATTCTGATTTGTTAAGAAACCTTCGACGAGCGATTTGGGGAGTTATCATCGCGGCGGGGATGCTGTCCGCCGCGGAAGCTCCCATTCCTCCAGCTCCAGTTCACTGGGTGACCGATACGGTTGGTTTCATGCCGCCGGAAGCTGCAGCACAACTGGATGCGCGACTCGAGGCATACGAGCAGCAGACTCATCATCAATTGATCGTCTGGATTGGAAAGTCCACGGACGGGGATTCGATTGAAGACTGGTCGACGAAGGTCGTCAAAGCGTGGGGCATCGGGCGCAAAGGCGTCAACGACGGGATCGCGCTGTTTGTTATGGCCGGCGATCGAAAGCTTCGCTTCGAAGTGGGATATGGTTTGGAAGGCCCGGTGCCCGATATCACCGCATCCCGAATCATTCGCGAAATCATCACCCCCCAAATCCAGGCCGGCAATACCGGGGGCGCCATTACGGCTGGCATGGAAGCCATTGCAGCCGCAATCGGTGAAGGTCCACTGCCGGGAACCAGCTTGCGCGACGACAGTCGCGATTTCCGCGATCGCCGTCCGTTGTCGATTTTTCAGATCATCTTCTTCACGATCATCGGAATTTTAGTATTGGGTTTCGTTGTCACACATCCATCTCTGATCCTGATGATGCTGGCCGGCAATGTGATCGGTGGTGGCCGTCGGCGAGGCGGGTGGGGCGGAGGCGGCGGGTTTGGCGGTGGTGGTTGGGGTGGAGGCGGCGGCGGTGGCGGCTTCGGCGGCGGTGGAGGTTTTTCCGGGGGCGGAGGGGCAAGCGGATCATGGTAATGACTCGTGGCCAATTACTTCGCAACATTGACGCAGCACGCGTGAAGGAAGCAATCGGCAGGGCCGAGCGCCGGACTTCGGGTGAAATCATGGTTTCCGTCGCGCCGATATTCTGGGGGAGCGTGGAGAAGGCAGCACAGAAAGCCTTTGTTCGGCTCGGCATCGCCGGCACGAAAGAACACAATGGCGTCCTGATTTTCGTCGTGCCAGGCCGGAAGAAATTCGTGGTGCTCGGAGACAGCGGGATCCATGCGAAGGTCGGTCAGGAATTCTGGGAGGCCGTCGCCGCGCAGCTGTCCGAGCACTTTCGTAAAGCCGATTTTACCGGAGGACTTGTCAGCGCCGTGGATGTCATCGGAGAGAAACTCGAGTTGCATTTTCCATATGATGCGGCCACCGATGTGAACGGTTTGCCCGACGACGTGGATTTCGGCTTATAAAGAGGACACATGCGGATCGTTCCCGTTTGGGGATGAGTAGGAGGGCGGCTTGATCGCGATCGTCGACGGCCTGGAAATACCCGAACACGAAGTGGACTTCGCGGTTTCCCGTAGCGGCGGACCCGGCGGCCAGAACGTGAATAAGGTTTCCACTCGAGTGACGCTGCGATTCAATGTCGACGCATCTGAGGTTCTGAGCATCGACCAGCGCCGTCTTATCCGTTCCCGACTTGCCACGCGTATCAACAAGGAGGGAATCCTCCAGGTGACCTCGCAACGAACCCGAAGCCAGGAACTTAACCGTGCGGATGTCCAGGAACGTTTTGCCGAGCTGTTGCGGGACGCTCTACACAAGGAGCCGCCTCGAATTCCCACGCGTGTGTCGCGTGCAGCGAAAATCAAAAGAGTTGAAGAAAAGAAGAAGCGTACGGAAATTAAAGTCGCACGCTCCAGAAGAGGCTGGGACGACTGATGAAGAAGAGGAAGTCATTTCTCAGGCTGGCGATATCCGGTCTTCTGCTTTGGATTGCCACAGGATTGCAGATCCTCGCCCAGCCTGTTCAATCTCTCGGGGCATTCGAGCGCATTGCCTACAGCCTGAGCATGACACGACCGGCCACGCATCTGTTTGAAGTCACCATGGAGTTGACGACGCCCCCAGGTGAGACTCCTGCATCCGTGGATCTCCAGATGCCGTTGTGGCAGCCCGGCCGCTATTCCGTGGCCGATTTCGCAGAGAACGTTCAGGAATTTTCCGCAAAGTCCGGCAATCGGGCGCTGACGTTTCGCAAGACGGACAATCAGACATGGCAGGTGCAAACCCAGGGTAACCGGACGTTTTCAGTTTCATACAAAGTTTACGGCAACGATCTTTCCGGAACATTTGCGCAGCTGGACGTCACTCACGGGAATTTTACCGGCGGCGAAATTTTCATGTATGTCGTCGGACACAAGCAGGATGCGGTGGAACTTCAGATTCACCCGCCTGCCGGCTGGCGCGTCATCAACGGACGTACGGACGTTCCGGACCAGATGGCATGGCGTTATCCCAACTACGAATTGCTTATCGATAATCCGACAGAGATTGGCGCCGACTGGACACAGGACGAATTTACCGTTGGCGGAAAGGTTTACCGCGTTGTCATTCATTCCCGTGCCGAGGTGAACTCTGCGAAGGCAAGCCTGATTCGCGACATCCAGAAGCTGGTCACCGCGGAAGTCGCGATGTGGGGTCCTCCGGAATTCGATCGCTACACGTTTCTGATACATTTTGCGGCCGACGATCATTCCTACGACGGCATGGAGCACCTGGTATCCACGCAGATCATTCGTGGCGGCGTGCTATCCGAACAGAATACGTATGAGACGACGGTGGAAACGGTTGCGCATGAATTCTTTCATTCCTGGAATGTGAAGCGGCTCCGGCCTGTGGAACTCGGTCCATGGGATTGGACGCGTCCCGCCAATACCGGCAGCCTGTGGATTGCCGAAGGACTGACGCAGTACTACGGCACCATGATGATGCGACGTGCAGGACTCTGGGACGATTCAAAGACTCTGCAGGATCTCGAACAGACCATCACCACCGTGGAGAATCAGCCCGGCGTTCGGCTGATGAGCGCCGAGGACGCGTCGTTGTTTGCGCCATTCATGGATGCGGAGGTTTATAACCAGCAGAATAATTTCTACAACACGACAGTCAGCTACTACACGAAAGGGGAACTGATCGGCCTGGTCCTGGATCTTGAAATTCGCCAACGGAGCGGTGGCCGGCGATCGCTCGATGATGTCTTCAAGCAGATGTACGACGAGTTCTACGTCAAAGCGCCGAATGCGACGTACTACCTGAAAGGGCGAGGGTACACGCAGGAAGACTTTGTTCGAGTCCTCTCCAGCGTAGCGGACACGAACATGTCTTCCTTTTACGACCGCTATATTCGCGGCGTGGAGCCGCTGCCATACGACGAAGCGTTTGCGGCGGCGGGGTTGCGCCTGGTGCGCTCGCCGGCTCGCAATGCCGCATCCGGGATTACCATCGATGGAAATGATCGGCAAAGTCCGCGTGTGGGTGCACTTCGAGCGGGTTCGGCGGCACAGGAGGCGGGACTGCAGGAAGGCGATGTGATGCTGTCGATTGGGGGGTCGCGTGTTTCTCACGATAATTGGAATTCGCTTCTCGCCCGATACAAGCCGGGAGACCGCGTCACCATTCAGGTGCAGCGATTCCGGCGGACCGTGGATGTCGTGGTGCAACTCCGGGAATCGGATTACATCCTCTACCGTCTGGAAGAAATTCCGGGGGCTTCCGAGGCCTCGCGGCGCTTGCGAAATTCCTGGCTGACGGGTCAATAAGCCCGTGCTATAAAGTAGAAATTCCACGGAAGCTAAGGAGCATCATGGGAAAGAAACTTTATGTCGGCAATCTTCCATTCAGCGCGACGGATGAAAGCCTGCAGGAAATGTTTGCTCAATCCGGCAGCGTGACTTCAGCAAAGATCATCATGGATCGCGATACCGGGCGGAGCAAGGGATTCGGCTTCGTTGAAATGTCATCGGACGAGGAAGCCTCCGATGCGATACAGAAATTGAACGGACAGAGTGTTGGCGGCCGTGCCATTACGGTTGCGGAGGCACGTCCGGTCACCCCACGTGAAGATCGAGGAGGCGGAGGAGGCCGCAGCCGATATTGATCGGGGACTCGTCATTTGTCATTAATCCATTGTCATTTGTCATCGAAGGAAGGAGCCTTCTTTCCCTTCCGCAAATGACAATGGATTAATGACAAATTCCCCGGCCGCTTTATTCTCGCCCGCGTAATTGACGCGCCTTCTGTACCAGCTGGATAAACTCCTGACGATAGCCGTTTTTGTCCGACCCTCTGCTGGCCTGGGCGTTTTCGATGACTTCTCCCACCGTTGCATTACCCCGATATGGAGAGTTCCGCAGAATCATTCCGAACTCCGCGACGGATGCGGCAAACCGGAAGTCCGCCGACGCTTTGGAGAATGTGCCTTCGCGATCGGTCAGCGGCAGAGATAGCAATTTGCTCTCCGTGCCATCCGGATCCTTGTAACGAATCTTCAGCGTGAGCGTTTCCGTGCTGCCACTCCGAACCTGCGGAGCCGGAGCCTGCGCCGGCGTCTGATACTTGAGCGGGTCGATGTCGGGCCCGGGAACCGATCCTCCCCGTGGCACGATTTCATAAAGCGCCGTTACCGTGTGGCCTGCGCCCATGTCGCCGGCATCCTTGCGGTCGTTGTTGAAATCGGCATTGGCGAGCAGTCGGTTCTCATAACCAATCAGACGATACGCTTCCACGACGGCGGGATTGAACTCCACCTGCAGCTTCACGTCCTTGGCGACGGTCACCAGCGTTCCGCTCATCTGTTCTACGAGAACCTTGTAGGCTTCGTTCATCGAATCCAGGTAGGCGTAGTTGCCGTTGCCGGTGTCGGCGAGTCGTTCCATGGTGGAATCTTTCAGGTTGTCGGTACCGACACCCAGCACGCTGAGGAATACTCCGCTCCTGGCGCGGTCCTGAATCAGGCGTGTGAGCTCGGTCTGGTTGGTGACGCCGACGTTGAAGTCGCCATCGGTGGCAAGAATCACCCGATTCACACCGCCGGGAATGAAGCTGCTCGTTGCAATTTGATAGGCCAGCTGGATTCCAGCTCCGCCATTGGTGGAGCCTCCGGCTTCGAGTCTGTCCAGAGCGGCGTTGATGATGTCTCGGCGATTGCCGCTCGTGGATGGAAGAACGACTCCCGAAGCTCCCGCATAGACAACAATCGAGACATGGTCATTTTCAGTGAGACTTCCCACGAGCATTTTCAAGCCATTCTTGATGAGTGGCAGCCGTTCCGGCGGCTGCATCGAGCCGGAGACATCGATGAGGAAAACGAGATTGCTGGGCGGCCTTCGCCGCGTATCGATATCCCGTGCCTTGATTCCGATTCGAACCAGGCGATGCGTGGGGTTCCAGGGAGCGGATGCGATTTCCATCGCCGCACCAATGGGATCTTTTCCGGATGGTTGGGCGTAGTCGTAGTTAAAGTAGTTGACCATCTCTTCGATACGTACCGCAGCGGCGGGCGGCAATTGGTTCTGATTGATGAAACGTCGCAGGTTGGCATACGACGCCGTATCGACGTCGCTGGAGAACGTCGAGAGGGGCTCCTGACTCACGCGTCGGAACGGATTGTCCGTGATCTGAGCGTAATTCGCCGTGTTCGGCGCTGACCGACGATCGTAGGTGGAGATGCCGTCAATTACCGTTGGATTGTTCGGAATGATTCGCAGTTCGCCGACCAAATCCGGGTTTATCATCGTTCGCAACGGAGCCGCCGGCGCAGGTGGCGGAGGGGGCGGTGTTGCTGCTGCACCACCACGACCACCGCCACCGCCGCCACGTCCTGCAGCCGCTCCGCCCTGCCCTGGTTGCCGAGCTTGTTGTCCCTGCTGATCCCGTCCAGCCAGCTGCGCTTGCTGACCTTGCTGTCCTTGCCCCTGACCTTGTCCAGCTTGCAATCCATTGACTGTGGACTGGCTTGCGCCGGGCGAAGCATTGATCAGATCGAGAACATTGTTGCCGACCAGCGGGAGGCTGCTCAGTCTATCCGCATTCAATACCTGGCCGACCGTGGAAGACGACTGAGAAGTGATAATCTGCTGATCTGGAGCGACGGACACGGTTGTTCCTGCCGAATTCCCAATCGTCATTGCAATGTTGATGCGCTGCGACTCCGTGGTCCCCAGGTTGATGTTGACCAGCATTGCCGTCTGAAATCCGTTGAGTGCAGCGGTCAACCGATAAGGTCCTGGTGTAAGTCTCGCAAACGTGTAAGCGCCGGCATCATTCGTCAATACCGTTGTTTCCACACCAGTTTCAGTATTTGTTGCTTTGACAGTCACTCCCGGGATCAAGGCACCGGTAGGGTCTGTGACCGTACCGCTGATACTTCCGCCTTGAACCGTGCCAAAAACTCCTCCTCCGATTCCAATACCACCGCCTCCTATCGGCGCCTTGGGAGCAACGATTGGAGGGAAGACATCACTAATAATATTGTTGCCACCAGACGGCGGAGAAACAGCCACGGCGCCGGGAGCGCCTTCCTGCCTGGCTGCAGAAGAGCCGCCAACCGAGGTGCTCGAAATACCAGCAGGAGCCGCTAAATGGATTTCTTCCGGCTGCGCGCGAGTGCCACTTGCCTCAGGTTGTTCTGTCTGCGTGACCTTGCTGTCACTCGATTTTGCAATTTCGTTTGTGTCTCGCGGGGATGCAACCGCCGGTGAAGGTGCAATGCTCTTCTCCGTTTTCAAAGTGCCGGCCGATTGAACGGTTGCATCCGCGGTCCCGTCCGTTTTTTGCGCTTTCCACACCGAAGGAATTGAAATCGCAATCAGGATCATGGCGGCGATGGCAAGCGCTCCGAACAATACCTGATGGACCTGATGGACCTGATGGGACTGCGGCTGTCTGAACCAGCGGATATTGCCTGCAGTGTTCGCCGTGGCTGCCGCGGCCTGAATCGCTGAACGTTGCGCATCGGTCAGACTTGCGGCCAGCTCCGCACGGATTTCTGGTGGAAATCCAACCTTCAACTCCACCTTTAATTCCTGCTCGAGGGCGCCGGTCGCCACGCGCAACTCTTCCACGTACGCGCGCGCTTCTTCGGAGGATTCCAGCAGACTTTCCACTTCTGCCCGTTCCGCTTCCTCGAGTTCGCCAAGTACGTATGCCGTCCATTTTGGATCGTCAGGGTTGAAAGTCATTGGATCCTCCTTGCCTGCTGGGCCGGCTGGGTATTACGGCTCGTCTGGGTCGTGGTTTCGGAAAGCATCTGCTGTCGGATGTTGCGGACTGCGGTGTGAATGAGAAAACCGACATTGGTGACCGACAGTTTGGTGATGTCGCTGATCTCCTTGTAACTGAGATCGCATTGGAATTTGAGGTAGATGACTTCGCGTTGATTCTTCGGCAGCGTCTGAACCACCATCAGAATCTCGCTCACCGTTTGTTTTTCATCGAGACCGGGTGCAACCCCGACTTCGATTTGTCCCAGAGGCGCCATACGCGTTTCCTTTCGCCGCGCATCAAATGCCAGATTGCGGCAGACCGTAAACAGCCATTGGGCGAGATGCCCGGAAACCTGTGCAGGATCTTCCTTGCACAATCGCAGGAAGGTTTCCTGAACCACCTCACGGGCGCACTCGATGTCGTTGAGAATCCAGGATGCGTATCGGATCAGTGATCTCTCGTGGAGATTCAGCGTCTTGACGATCCACTCGGATTTGGGAGTGTCTTCCATGAGGTCTTCTGCTGTTGATAACTGCCGGGGGACGAATTTCTTAGAGCATAGACGGAAAAATTGATGAGGCTGATATATATAAATGATGCCGGACCCGTTTTTACGCTGGCTTGGTGCCTTGGAAGAACGGCATTTTGCAGCGCTCAATTTCCAGGAAGTTCGAAGGGCGGTGCAGGCTCTTTCCGCTCTCTATGTCGAACGCCGGAATCGCATAGGGGAGGGAGGCGCGTTCGAAGGCGCCGGCAAGCGGGCCGCGTTTGCAACCTACTTTGCCCCGCTTCATTTTCTTCTCGTCCGAGAAATTGTCCGGGCTCTCGATGCCGCAAAGGTTTCCACATCCGACGTCCTGGATCTTGGATGCGGCACTGGTATTGCCGGTGCCGCGTGGGCTCTGGAAATGAATACTCAACCGCGGATTACCGGCATCGATCGAAACTCATGGGCGATGCGCGAAGCCAAATGGACGTACGGCGTTTTCAATTTGCGCTGCGCCGTTCGGCCCGACGATCTGGCCACGTTCAAAATCGGAAAGACTGGCGCCGTGATTGCGGCATTCACGATCAATGAACTTTCCGATGAGATGAGGACGCGAATGTTGCGAGAG
>Ga0105248_10001945_pt1 | contig 22950 bp, 18 predicted proteins | sample KBSS34metaG_FD_81524 | JGI IMG/M metagenome (GOLD analysis project Ga0105248, IMG submission 81524) | Switchgrass rhizosphere microbial communities from Kellogg Biological Station, Michigan, USA - KBS S3-4 metaG | ecosystem: Host-associated > Plants > Roots > Rhizosphere > Soil | place...
CATCTGCGCCCGCAGCTTGCCCCAAGGAGAACTCGTCGGCCCATTCGCAAAATCGATCAGGTCCAGCGCATCCTGCACATACTCATCCAGTTGATTGAGCGCCGCTGTCTCACTTGAATTAAACTGGCACGCCATCCCGCAGTTGAGAATAGGCAGAGGCTTGGCGCCAATATCTTCGGCTAACTGGAAATACTCATAAAAGCCCAGCCCAAAAGACTGAAAGTAGTCCGGAGCAGGCCTGAAATCGAACTCATCATTCCACCGATTGATGATCGTCTTCCGCTCTGAAATATCGCCCACCGTAGTCTTCCAGCGATACCGTCCGACTAACTCGCGCCCCTCCACGATGCACCCACCCGGAAACCGCACAAACCCCGGATGCATGTCATACAGCAACTGCACCAGGTCCTTCCGCAGCCCGTTCGGCCTGCCCTTCCACGTATCCACCGGATACAGCGAAACCATATCCAGATCCAGATATCCTTTGTCATCGATGATCAGCGTCAGCTTTGCATGCTCCGCCGTAGCCGTAGCGCGAATGACCGTCTGATACTGCTTCCACTCACCGCCAAAGCCCTCCAGCTTCCCCGCCCCAATCTCCGTTCCCTTCTCATCCGAAATCACCGCCCGAATCGACTTCGGCCCGCTGCCCCTCACATACGCTGAAAACCGGTACTCCGCCCCGTTCTTGATCCCCATCCCGCGAAAGCCCGTGTTGTAAAACGCGTATCCCGGCTCTCGCGCCGTCGCCCTCAGGTAATGAGGATTCGTCTCATGCAGCGGCTTTTCCGTCCTGATTCCAATCTCGCCCTTCTGCGGATCGATCCCCTTCGGCAGTTCATACGTCATCACCTGGTGCCAGCCCGTCAGCGGCTCCTGAAACTCGAACGACCGGTTCTTCACCAGCTCCGGATATAGCCCGCCATCGGCCCCAAAGTTGATGTCCTCAAAGAACACCCCAAACATCCCCGGCGAAATCGCCGCCCCTGGATGCGCCGCATCCACCGAAATAACCGTAGCGCCCTGCCCCAACAAGCGTGCAGAACCGAATCCCGCCACCCCAACCAATACCATCGCCAGCAAATGTTTTCTCAGCATAGACGCCCATAATAATCCCTCTCACGCAAGAGGTGTCTCCAATCGCAAAAACTCCCTTTGACTTTCGGATATAGAATGCGGAGTTGCCCCAGAGGTCCATCATGATCCTGAAGCTGTTCCCGAAACGTCCAATCCTCCTCCTCGCTGTATCCCTCCTCCTGCCAGCCCTCGCCCCAGCCCAATCCCCCACCCTCGTCAACGGTTACGAGCCCAAATGGTGGAAAGAAGCCGTCGTCTACCAGGTCTACCCGCGCTCCTTCCAGGACTCCAACGGCGACGGCATCGGCGACCTCCCCGGCATCACCTCGCGCCTCGACTACCTGCAAAAGCTCGGCATCAACGTCATCTGGCTCAGCCCCCACTACGACTCCCCCAACGCCGACAACGGCTACGACATCCGCGACTACCGCAAAGTCATGGCCGAGTTCGGCACCATGGCCGACTTCGACCGTCTGCTCGCCGGCATCAAGCAGCGCCACATGCGCCTCATCATCGACCTCGTCGTCAACCACACCTCCGACGAACATCACTGGTTCGCCGAGTCCCGCACGGCCAAAGACAATCCCTACCGCGACTACTACATTTGGCGCGAGGGCAAGCCCAACCCGGCTGCGCCGAATGGCTTCGACCCGCCCAATAACTACCCCAGCTTCTTCTCCGGCTCGGCCTGGCAGTTCGACCCCGCGACGAAGCAGTTCTACCTGCATCTCTTCGCAGTCAAGCAGCCCGACCTCAACTGGGATAACCCCAAGGTTCGCGAAGATGTCTTCAGCCTCATGCGTTTCTGGCTCGACAAGGGCGTCGACGGCTTCCGCATGGATGTCATTCCCCTCATCTCCAAGCAGCCGGGCTTACCCGATCTCACCCCAGAACAGATGAAAAATCCCAGCGCCCTCTGGGCCAACGGCCCTCACCGCGATGAGTACCTCCAGCAGATGAACCGCGAAGCCCTATCCCCTTACGACACCATGACCGTCGGCGAAGCCATCGGCATCGACCTCGCCAAAGAGCCCAACATCATTGACGACCGCCGCCACGAACTCAACATGGTCTTCAACTTCGACGCCGTCCGCCTCAACCGCGACGGCCGCATGTGGAAAGACTTCACCTTGCCAGAGATTAAAGCCGTCTACAGCGCCCACGCCGCCGCGCTCGACAAACACTCCTGGGACACCGTCTTCCTCTCCAACCACGACAACCCGCGCCTCGTCTCCAGCTTCGGCGACACCTCCACCAACGAGTTCCGCATCCGCTCCGCCAAGCTCATCGAAACCATGCTCCTCACCCTGCGCGGCACGCCCTTCATCTATCAAGGCGACGAGCTCGGCATGACCAACTACCCCTTCAAAACCATCGAAGACTTCGACGACATCGAAGCCAAAAACGCCTGGAAAGCAGACGTCCTCACCGGCAAGATCACCGCCGAAGCCTACCTCGCCAACCTTCGCCGCACCGGCCGCGACAACTCCCGCACCCCCATGCAATGGACCAACGGTCCCAACTGCGGATTCACCGCCGGCGCAAAAGCCTGGCTCCAACCCAACCCCAACTGCGAAACCATCAACGCCGCCGAAGAGACTGCCAACCACGACAGCGTCTACAGCTACACCCAGCGCGCAATAGCCCTGCGCCACGCCCACCAGGCCCTCGTCTACGGCGACTACACCGACCTCGACCCCACCCACCCGCAGATCTACGCCTACACCCGCACCTTAGGAAACGAGCGCTTCCTCATCGTCCTCAACTACAGCAGCAATCCAACCACCTACACTGTGCCAGGCGGCCTCAAAGCAGGCAAGCTTCTCCTTGGTAACCTTCCAGTACTACTTAAAGAAGAAAACGTTGGCAATCTGAAACTCCGTCCATGGGAGTCAAGAATCTACACCTATTAACGATTGCGCAGCCATCCGCGATGCAGGGGTGCCCCACGTCTCGCCTTTGAGACATGGGCTCCAATCCCACCACAAAAGTTGGGTGGGATAACAACCGCCCATAAGTCGTTGCCTTTACCTTTGGTGCGTCATTCCCAAAGAAAATCTGCCGTTCTCTATTCTTTCCTCTCTCAGCGAACGAAGAAGATGCCGTCATGCTCAGCGATCAAAGGCAGCCGAAAGACCCCCAGAACCCCAACTGAATGAGATGGGAGCCTCTACCTTGAGGATGTTGTGAACAGGGCACGCATGAGCAGCTGCCACCAACTTCCTCTTCTGGTCTTCGTTCAGCGCGCTTGGAACGTACACACACACCGACATTCTGGCGATTCTTCTTGGAGCGTTTGCCATTTCTTTCTCTACGGTCGCAGTTGCTCCGCTGATGTCGATATCAAGCGACCGAGCCATGATTCCCATGATGCTCAAGACGCAGCTTCCGAGTGAAACAGACAACAGTTCGCTGGGCGAGAAGCTAAGCCCATTCCCATGGTTGTCTTTCGGCGCATCCGTCACCACAACGACGCCCGACTCAGCGTGTTCCGCACTGCACCGTAAAGAACCCTCATACCGCACGGTTGTTTCGCTCACTTGCCAGGTCCTCCAAGATTGCCTTCAGCTTTCAAAACAAAGCAAGGGACATCCGTCCCTGCCCACAACCTACGTCCCACAAAAAGTAACCAAACCGCCTCCTCAGACCGTGCAGGCGTAGCGTACCCTAAACCAACGAAAAAGATCCATTATCCTGAGCGGCCAAAGGGAGCCGGAGCACCTGCAGTTGCTTTTGCTGTTGCTCTTGCTTTTTTGGTTGTCATTCCCAAAGCAAATCTGCTGTTATCCTCGCATCGTTTCAGGTAAGGCAAGGTTTCAACCGTGCCACCAACACCACAAACAAAACTTCCTACGAGCAGCCTCGATGGCTCCGAGCACCTTTCTGCTCTCTCCGTCCACTGACCACAAGGGCGTGCACCTGTCCATTGCTTTTTTGGCGAAAACCGTCTCAATGAGCGCTCGGCCTATTATCTCCAGTTGAGTCCTGCGTAAAAAGAATGTTTCCGAACGCGAGCATTCAACCTCGTTTGTTTCTTACATCGAAGAGCGAGTTGCATAGAAAATTGACGTCCCTCTATCTGCTTGACAATCGATAGTCGGATGTCTACCATCACTTCCATTGAGGGTAGAACGTCTTCTATGACCAAAGAACCGGCCCAACATCGGGCAAATCTGCTGCAAGGCACGCTGGACATGCTTGTCCTGCGGACGCTTCTCTATGGGCCGGCACATGGGCACCAGATCGGCAAGCACATTCAACGAACCACAAACGAATTCCTGCAGATGCAGCACGGTTCTCTGTATCCTGCGCTGCACCGCCTGGAGAAACGAGGCTGGGTCACTGCAACTTGGGAGATGGCTCCAGATCGCAACCGAGAGTTCAAGTATTACCGGCTTACGGAAACAGGCCGAAAGCAACTTGTGGTCGAGGAATCGCAATGGAAGCAAATGGCGGAAGCCGTGGCGCGCGTGATGTGGCCCGTGGTTGAGGAGAGCTAAGATGCGATGGTGGCGAAGCAAAAAGCGCAACGCGGATCTTGAGCGGGAGCTTGAGTCCGACCTCGAACTGGAAGAGGAAGAGCAGCGGGAACGCGGCCTATCCGCAACAGAAGCTCATTATGCGGCGCGGCGCGCTTTTGGCAATACGACGCTGATTCGCGAGCAGACTCGCGCCACCTGGGGATGGAACTGGGTAGAACTTATGGTGCGCGATGTGAAGTACGGCACGCGCACGCTACTGCGTTCGCCGGAGTTCGCTCTTGTCTCGGTGCTGGTAATGGCTCTTGGCATCGGCGCAACGACATCGCTCTTCACCATGGTGCGTGCGGTGCTGTTGCGGCCCTTGCCATTTCGCGATTCCGGCAAACTGGTCATGCTCTATGAGCACTTTCGCGAGGGCAAAGGCGGGGACGGATTCAATGCAGTTGCGCCCGGCGACTATCGTGACTGGCTCAGCCAGACCCACGGCTTTCAAGAGATGGCGGCGATGCGCAATAGTGGGGGCATCCTCTCCGGTGTGCATTCCGAATTGCCGGAAGTCGCGCAGAGCGCGGCCGGCTCGGCCAATCTCTTTTCGCTCCTCGGCGTAGCCCCCGCCCTGGGCCGGACTTTCACCGAAGCGGAAGATCAGCCAAAAGGCGAGCCTGTGGTCCTGCTCACCTGGAGCTTGTTTCAGCGCCGTTTTTCTGGAGATCCCTCCATCATCGGGAAGCAAATTCATCTCGACACCATCCCGACAACCGTGATTGGCGTATTGCCCGACTGGTTTACCTATCCGGATGCACGGATCCAATTCTGGGTCCCCTATGCGCAGACGTTTTCCATGAGCGACTACGGCATACACGACGGCCACCAGAGCGAGGTGATCGCGCGGCTGAGGCCGGATGTAAGTGTCGAAGCGGCAACGAAGGAGGTAAGCGCGGTGCAATACCGGATTCACCTCGCCAATGCTTCCAAGCCCGTCGCTGAAGATGTCTGGTCAAGGCCGATGATCGACGACCTGGTCAAGGGAGTGCGAACACAGCTACTGGTACTGCTGTGCGCGGTTGGCTGTATGTTGCTGATCGCGTGCCTCAACGTCTCGAATCTATTGGTGGCGCGAGGCGCGGCGCGGCGCAAGGAGGTGGCCATCCGCGGTTCGCTGGGCGGAAGCCGGTTGGCATTGATTCGCGAGCAGATGACCGAAAGCCTGCTGATCTGCGTGGCGGGCGGCGGGCTTGGCCTGGTGTTGTCGTTGGCTTCGACGCACTGGCTGGCAGCCAACTGGCGCAATCTCCCTCGGGCTGAGTCTGTTCACATGGACGGATGGGTCTTCACTTTTGCCGCAGGCCTGGTGGTCTTCACGGGGCTGGTGGCTGGTCTCGTGCCGGCGGTTACATCAACGAGCAAGGGCCTACTTGGAGCGTTACAGGAGTCCTCACGATCGGCCAGTGGCAGCGCCTCGCGGGCGCGGCTGCGCAAGACAATGCTGACAGCCGAAATAGCGCTCACGATCATGTTGCTCATCTCAGCCGGACTGCTTTTCAAGAGCTTCATGCATCTGCGCACGACAGACCTCGGCTGTCGTATCGATCATGTGATGACGATGAAATATGGCCTGCCCGAAATCCAATACGATACGCGTGACAAGGTGATGCTCTTCCATCAGTCGCTGCTTGAGCGGGTGCGACGGCTGCCGGGCGTGCGTGGCGCTGGGCTCGTCTCCGCTGCACCTGGAACAGGGCCCCATGGCGACAGAGTTTTTACGATCCTGGAGCGGCCCGCACCCAGTTACAGCCTGCAGTACGACGCCATGACACTTGTCGCAGACCCGCAGTATTTCAATGTCATGCAGATTCCGTTGCTGCGTGGCCGGGTCTTCACGGAACATGAGCGTCTCGGCAACAGCCATTACATCATCGTCAGCAAGCAATTCGCAGATCAGTTCCTTCCCGGCGACGACCCGATTGGCAAGCATGTCCGTTCGGGCTGGGATACCAACGTGGAAAACTACGAGATCATTGGAGAAGTTGGCGATACACTCTATGACGTCACCAAACCGGCATGGCCAACCATGTACTTTCCAATCTTCTCCGGTATCCCCAATCGCACCAGTGAGGCTACCATCGTGGCCTGGACCTCCATGGATCCACTGGCGATGTCGATGCCCATCCAGCAACAGATTTCAGCGCTGGAGCCGGAGCTGCCGGTTTACGACGTGTTGACCATGGACCAGGTTCTGGGCAAGACCACTGCCAGTCAGGGTTTTGCAGCGAATCTGATCATGGCCTTTGCCGCTTTGTCGCTCCTTCTCGCCGCAGTTGGCCTATATGGAGTACTCTCTTACCTCGTCATGCAGCGTGTTTCGGAGATCGGCATCCGCATCGCCTTGGGCGCGCAGCGTGAACAGATATTGAGTCTTATCCTGCTCGACGGACTGAAACCAGCGCTTCTCGGGCTGGTCCTCGGCTTGATGGCCAGCGCAGGTGCGACGCAACTTATTCGGTCGATGCTCTACGGGACGCAGCCGTACGACCCCACTGTGATCGTTTCGGTAACTCTTACTCTTCTCTTGATCGCTTCGATTGCATGCGTCTTTCCCGCGTGGCGAGCTTCGCGCCTCGATCCGATGCTTGCATTGCGAACAGAATAGAGCCACGTTGCTGAGGATTTGGGAAGGCCCTGATTTACGCGTAATCGCCAATGCACTCATTGACATTGGATTGGTAACGAGAAGTCGGCATATGGGAAGCGATCCCCATCCCCTCACGTCCCACAAAAAGTAGCCAACACTTGCTCCTCCGGCCTAGCAGGCACAGCAAACCGCTCCATCCCCGGCAGCTCTTCAAAGGGTCGAGTCACCACCGAGAGCAACTCCTCAAACTGCTGAAAGTCATTCCGCGAAACAGCAGCCTCGATTACCGCCTCCACAAAATGGTTTCGCGGAATATACACCGGATTCACATGCCGCATAACAGCCGCAATCTCCCGCCCCGACAGCGGCTCCTTAGCCAGCCGCTCCCGCCACCCCACAACCCACGCATCGAAAGTCAAAGGATCGGCAAACAACTCTCGCACCCCGTCATTCCCTTCCGCCGCATCCGCAAGCCGCCGGAAGGTCAGCGTAAAGTCCGCCCGGTTTACAGCCATCCGCTCCAGCAAATCCTCACCTAAAGCCGCATCCCCTTCAAGCTCTACAGACAGCCCGATCTTCCGTCGCAGTCCAGCCGCCCGTGCAGCCTCATATTGTGGCGCAAACCCTGTCAGCGCCTCATTCGCAGAGGACACCGCAGCCTCCTGACTTCCCTCTTCCTCCACCAGCAGCGGCAACAGCGCCTCCGCCAGCCGCATCAGATTCCACTGCGCCGCCGGAGCCTGGTTGCTATATGCATATCTCCCCATCTGGTCGATCGAGCTGAACACCTTCCGCGGCTCATACACCTCCAGAAACGCGCACGGCCCATAATCGATCGTCTCCCCAGAAATCGAAGTGTTGTCCGTGTTCATCACTCCATGAATGAACCCCAGCATCATCCACTGCGCCACCAGCCGCGCATGGCGTCCAATCGCGCCCTCCAGCAGCGCCCGGTAGGGCTTCGGCTTGCCGGCAATCTCCGGATAATGTCGGGCAATCGCATAATCCGCCAGCGCCCGCAGCCCATCCACATCCCCTCGCGCCGCAAAAAACTGGAATGTTCCCACCCGCAGATGGCTCGCCGCCACCCGCGTAATCACCCCGCCCGGCAGCATTGTCTCGCGAAAGACCCGCTCCCCCGTCGTCACTGCCGCCAGCGCCCGAGTCGTCGGCACACCCAGCGCGTACATCGCCTCGCTCACCAGGTACTCCCGCAACACCGGGCCCAGCGCAGCCCTCCCATCCCCGCGCCGCGAAAACGGAGTAGGCCCCGACCCCTTCAACTGAATGTCGTAACGCACCCCGTCCCGCCCAACCACTTCGCCCAGTAGGTTTGCACGGCCATCCCCAAGCTGCGGCACAAAATGTCCAAACTGGTGCCCGGCATACGCCATCGCCAACGGCTCAGACCCCTCTGCTACCCGGTTTCCTGTCAGGATCGCCACGCCCTCCGGACTTGCCAGCGCCTCCGGGTCCAGCCCCAGCATCCGCGCCAAACCTTCATTCACCTTCACCAGTCGCGGAGCCTTCACCGGCGTCGGCTCAACCCGGGAAAAAAACCGCTCCGGCAACCGCGCATAACTGTTTTCAAACCCAAAATGCACCGCGCGTGCTGCCTCGTCGGCTTCCTGTAATCTCGTCGCGTTCCTATCTGCTGCATTCATAGTCATTTAGATGTGAGTATCCCATTCTGGCACCAGAACAAATGAATTCCATGATCACTGCAGGGAATTTTCTGCTGTTTTCGTATACTGAATCAGCGGAATAGAATTCGATTTTCTGGTTCCCTCCCCCAGCAACCAGAAAATTCCTACCCCCTCCCCCCTCTCGCTTCCCCGTTTCTTCGCCTTTAGGATCATCATCCGCTATCCTGAAAACAGGAGAAACCATTGTCTGAGAGTCTGTCCACGCCCAGAATTGGCGTCCTAGCCATCCAGGGCGACTACGAAGCCCACGCAAAAGCCCTCACTGAATCCGGAGCAACCGCCTCACTCGTCCGCACCGCCGCAGCCCTTGAAGGACTCGATGGTCTCGTCATGCCCGGCGGCGAATCCACCACAATGGTCAAGTTCCTCAACCGCAACGGATTCCTCGCAGCAGTCCAGGCATTCGTAGCAGACAAGCCAGTCTTCGGCACCTGCGCCGGAGCCATCCTCCTCGCGACCGAAGTCCGCGACCCCACCAAGCCCGGCGAACCCCAAACCAGCCTCGCCGCCCTCGACATCACAGTCGAGCGTAACGCCTACGGAGCCCAGCGCGACTCAGCCATCCTGAACCTCGAAACCACCCTGCCCGGCGGCCCCTTGGAAGCAGTCTTCATCCGCGCCCCCCGCATCATAGCCACCGGCCCCTCTGTAGAAATCCTCGCCGAGCGCGACGGCTTCCCCGTACTCATCCGCCAGCAGCGTCCCCAGGGCGACATCATGGCCGCCACCTTCCATCCCGAGTTATCCGCAGACCGCCGCGTCCACCAATTTTTCGTCGATGAAGTTATTGCCTCAAAGCGCTAAACTCGACATTCCAAAGTGAACTTTCGACCCAGTTCACAGTACCTTAGGCTCATCTGTATCGGTTGCGTGTGCATCTTTTTTTAAGTGGGTGTAATCTGACTCTCATCGAGGCGTGGCCATGCCCAGCACATTCACTAAATTTCCAGTAGACACGGAACGGAAAGACCCCGGCATTGGCGGCAAACCTCCTGTCGATCGTCGGCCCACGGGCGGCGGCGGCAACGGCGACGACGATGAATGGAAGCGCATGGGGCGCGGCGGTCCCCGCGACATGCTCACCCGCTACCGCCGCATGGTCTGGTTCTCCCTCGCCGGCGACATGATGTTCTTCCTGCCTCTGGCGGTCATCTTCTACGCCCATCAGGGCGTAGGCCACCTCGACCCGCGTAGCCATGAGTTCATCGGCGACTGGCACCCCATCGAACTGCCACCGATCCTCTTCATCAACACCGCAGTGCTCATCCTGAGCAGCCTCACGATGGAGATAGCCCGCCGCCGTATCTTCAATGAACTGGACGTAGTCGAAGAGTGGTTAGGTTTGGGCCGCCCCGCTCTGACGCGAACCCTACCCTGGCTAGCCGCCACCCTCTTCCTCGGCAGCCTCTTCGTCTTCGGCCAGTGGAATGCCTGGAGTCAGTTGACCGCGCAGGGTTTTGGCTTCGACCACGCCGCCACCCCTGCCACCTACTACTTCTACATCATCACCGGCTTCCACGCCGTCCATTTGCTGGTCGGCATCTTGGGCCTCGGTGTCTGCTTTTTTGGCCTTGGCAAGCTCGGCAAAATTGAGCATCGCCAGATCGCCGTCGACTGCCTCAGTTGGTACTGGCATGCCATGGGCCTGGTCTGGATGCTCTTCTTCTTCCTGCTCGCCCTCAGCTAAGTAGACTTAAGGCTTCTTCGCACTCGCAGGCGTCGGGTTGGCTCTCACAACAAAGTTGTCTTTGGCCTCGACATTCATCTTGTCCTCCGCCGCATCCGGATCGATCACCTTCCACATCACCCCTTGCAGCATGTGGTCGTGAACCTCCAGCGTCAGGTAGTGATACACCGGAAAGCCCGTATCCCGATACAAGTCCGCGCTGCCGCGAAACAAAATCGGATACGGCACCGCGCCGCCGCCTCCAGTGATGATGTACTGCACTCCCCTACGCTCAAACCGCTCGTAGTTGTGAATATGCCCACTGAAGACCAGTACCCTGGCGTGAATGCGAGGCAGATGGGCCTCCAGAATTCCGCGTTGATACAACGCATCCTTCGACGGCAGGCTTGCCACCAGTTGCGACTGTGCGTCTGCCATCCATGGCAGGTGATGCAGGATAATCAGGAACTCCACCTGCGGTGGAATATGCTCCAGTTGCGCCGCATACCAGCGCCCCTGCTCCGAGCGCGGCCCCACCGACTGCGTCATATCCAGCGACAGCACCTCCACCGAACCCATCAGCGCTGTGTAGTACCGGTGACGCTCAATCACCGGAAAGTTGTCGAGGTAATTGGAAATCCCCTTGGGATGATCGTAGTAAATCTCGTGATTGCCAATCGCAGGCAGCACAGGAAACCCCGCAGCCTTCCACGAAGCGGTTTCGCGCTGAAACTGCGCCCAGTCATCCTTGTTATCGCCTACATACGGCATATCGCCGGTCAGCAAAAGCGTCTGTGGCCGTTCGGCGCCGATCTTTTGCGCCAACCAGCGCCGCACTCTGGGATTTGTCCCCTTGGTGACCGAAGGGTCGGTGAAGCGCATATCGCCGTACGCAATCATACGCATCGGCTGCCCAGCGGCAAACTGCTTCAGCACAATCGTTGGCTTGGTATCGGGTGGTGCAGACGAGGCTACCGGAGCCGCTGCCGCCGCGTTGGCGGCAACGGAACAAACTGCAAACAAAGCCGCAATCAGAGCGGCCCTCAACTCGAATAGAACCTTGGAAGACGAGAAACGATGAGCACCCATGCAGGCTCAGAGTACCATTTGCCTGCGTCGAGCAAACATTCTATCCGCCCGCGTCCTCACTTCAGATTCCCGCCAGGCCCACGCTTCGGCTGAGCCTGTTCGATCTCGGCGCGAATCCGCTCTGTCACGTCCACCAGCCTCTGCCGCTCCATGCCTCGGCGCTTGGCTACGATCCGATAGTCGAAGGCGATGCTCGAGACACCACGAGCGGACTCTCGCACCTCAAAGCTCTTCCCTGTTTCATTGGTCACAAACAAGGCCCCAGCATCGCCCTTAGGCGTCAGAAAAACGTGGTACTCCATTTCCGTATTGGCTGTGTCGACGAAGGACGCATCGAGTGCAATCACCGCCCTGCCGCCAACCAACTTGCCTGATCCGTAATCTTCCAGCCAATTCTCAGAGGACTGAACCGAGTAGGTCTCCACCTGTCGCGCACTGGCCGTCGTCACAATCGATTTAACCCGGCCCGTGCAGGTCAAATCACCCGCGCCGCCGATGCCGCATGTTCCCTCCGGGCTCGAGGCAGCAAAGGTGCGGAAGAAATTGTGCGTACTCCCACCCGAAGCGTTGTAGACGTTGAGTGTGACGTAGTTCTTGGAATTGTTGCCAAAGAACCCTGCGCCTCCATCATCTGCCGTTCCAATGACGCCAATCGGCGTATACGAAGTTGAATCGCCGGCATCGCCCCATATCGCAGAACGCGCCTGCACCGCACCCAGCTCAGAGGATGGAAAGCCCAGTTCCCCCAGGATGGCGATGCCCGTCTGCGAAGCACCATAGACGCCAAAACCTGATTGAGAACTTCCAAGGACACCTTTGCCCGAAGGCGCGTTGCCGGAGACGCCGTTTCCAGAGGTAGACACGCCAGCCACGCCCGTACCTGCCGATGCGGTTCCATAGCTTCCAACAGCGGTGGTTGCCGTCGAATAGTTGAATCCAGCCAGGCCTGCATCGCCTGCGCTGTTGTTCTTGAAAAGTCCACCGATGCCCGTCGTCGCCTGTCCAAAGACTCCGGTGGCGTTTGCGCCCGTCACTACACCCGCAACACCCGTTCCCGTACTCGAAGTCCCGTAGACGCCATTCCCGGCCGGTGCAATGCCGTACACACCGTTCCCATTCACAACATTGCCATAGACCCCGATTGCGGTCGCTGTCGTCGACGAATTGACCCCCGCAAGGGCGACGCGCGAAGCACTGTTGTTGGTGAAATAGCCCGCATTGCCGGTTGTGCCTGTGTTCACAGCGTAGACCGTCGCGCTGAAAGTCCCATTGTTCGTGAAGTATCCTGCATAGCCCGCGGTCGATGACGCCGAAATTCCGGTACCGGTAGCATTCGAAACCGTCACCGCAGGCTGGTTCGTATTGTTGGAGGCGAAGTATCCGGCCGGGCCGCTCCCGTTTGCAATACCTGAAACAGCGGTTCCAGTCGTATTGGAGACTCCCTTCACGCCGGTTCCTGTATCGCTCGCGCCCATCACTCCGACCCCGCCAGGAGACGCACCCTCGATGCCAAGATTGGTTCCGATAGCCTGCCCCAGGATCGTTCCCTTGGAACTGGCGCTGGTATTGGTTACGACCAGCATCCAATCGGTAGAGCTGCCAGTAAAAGACGACTCCGCACCAAAACTGGCTCCCTTAGTAAAAGCGTTGGCCGTAGCAAGTTGTGGAATCTTGGTCGGATCGACGGTCAGTGTCACGGTGCCTGTCGTGCCTCCTCCCTTCAACCCGCTGCCGGCAGTAACACCAGTAATCGTGCCCGCGCCGGGAAAGGTCTGCTTCGCAGCAAAGCTCAGAATGCCGTTTGGAGCAACGGCAAGGCCTGTCGCTGCCGGTGCTGCGGTGCCGGCTGCAAACAGCAAGGCAAGTTTCGAGGAAGGGGTGGCCGTGTTGTTCCCAACAGCCTGCACCTGCCAGACAAAGTTCTGCGCCACCGCAGCCGCAGCGCCACTCGAATAGCTGCTGCCGCTAAGCTGCAAGGCTGGCGAACTCACTCCAGCCGCAGCCGTCGCGGCAGCGCTCGTTAGAGCGATCCTATTGCGAAAAATCGAAGCGCCATTCACGTCCAGCGCAGCTGCCGGGGCAGCCGTCAGTATCCCGATCTTCGCTGTTGCTCCCGTACCCGTCTGCGTCAGAGCAGAGTTGCCCAGGACAGTCGCACTGGTCCATAGAGCGATGCTCCCGGTCGTACCGCCGCCTGTCGGGGTCGCCAGAGGTTGCAGCTTTTCCGCTGTCAGCGCGGCTGCCGTTGCACGCAGCTTTGCCGCCAATTCTTCGTGGGTCACAAAGGACGCTGCCGGTTGACCGCCTACGGTCTCTGCATCTGCCGACTTGAGCGCGTAAGGAACGCTGGGTAGAAGCGTGCGTTTCTCCTCATGCTCACCCACCTGGACAGCCAGCCAGCGCGGTTCTGCGGTAGTGAAGAGTGTGTGAGGCAAGCCGATGGCCGACCCAGCGCCCAGCAGGACGCTATACTCTCCCCTCGCCCCCACCTGAACGATCTGCTGCTCACTCCAGAGAGGCTCATGGCTCTGTGCATTCTCATAGATAGAGAAACGGAGCAGCAGCTTCTCTCCGGCATGCTCAGGCAAAATCCCCTGAGAACGGACCAGCGACGGAACCGGCTGTTGCCGACTAACTTCAATTGCCGCAGCCGTTAGGGACGCTTCCTGCGCTATTGCTGTGACAGACGTGAATGCAGCCACTGTGATGGATACGGCTGCAATGGAGGAAACGATCTTGCTCGTCGCCCTCAACATAGGTTTGGTTCTCCGATCGACCAATCAATAGAAAGCCCTAAAAAAGCCAGCGACAGGATGCGCAAGACGCACCCTGTCACTGGTGGCTAAAAAATCGAAAATCATCCGCGTATTCCAGGCGAAGGGTCTTCTGGTTCGCCATACAAGTGCGGATCGAAATGAGCTGTCCTGGCGTACCAGGGATCGAACAGTCCGATACCCGTGGGCGTCGTACACCCGCGAGAGTACCCGCTGCAGAAATAGCTGTGAGATCGGGGGAGGGCAAAACAGCCGCGGCAGCGCTTAATGAAGCCAACATCACCAGAATCAACAAAAGTCTTCTCGACCATCGCTTGAGGAATCTCCTCAGAACGGGGGTGAAAGGCTTCGACATGGCGTGCGAATTCATGGCTGCCACCTATTTCGCTGCAGCCCGCTCAAGTGGTCAAGTTATCCGCGCATAAACCGGATGTTAACAGCTAAATGCAATCGTTTGTTTTGATTGCAATCGACGCTCCGTTCTGTGAAACCAGCGTTTGTGCTATCCTTCGACCATCCCAACCGGCGCTTCTGATATTTCAGAGGGCCTGGAGACTCCCGCATGTCTGCAACGTTTGCCTTTGCGGACTTTGAAGTTGATCTTGAAGACGGCAGGCTGAGCCGTCGCGGGTATTCGGTCCCGTTGCAGGACCAGCCCTTCCGTCTGCTCGTCCTGCTCCTGGAGCGGGCCGGCAGCGTTGTGACGCGCGAAGAAATCCAGACACACCTTTGGCCTCAGAACACCTACGTCGAGTTCGATAAGAGTTTGAGGGTAGCTGTGAGCAAACTGCGGGAGGCCCTCCGCGACTCCGCTACCGAACCTGTCTATATCGAGACATTGCCTCGGCGCGGCTACCGCTTCATTGCCCCCGTCACATTCCTCGCGCCCGAATTGCTGCCGGAATCCGCACCAGCCATTCCCGAGAACTTCGCGCCAGAACCTGTAGCCAATGTCCCGTTACCCATTACGGAGACTTTAGTGCCTCCCCCCGCGAGGCAGGTCTGGCTGCTTCGCACCATTCTTGGCATAGCAGCGGCAGTCATTATCGTCGCCATTCCCCTCTACTGGATGCGAGCCAATATTAAGCAGGTGCTTGCTCCGTCCGTCGCAGCGCATCCAGTTGTACGGCCAGCTGTAGCTGTCCTGGGGCTGCGCAATCTGACCGGGGCACCCGAGGATCGCTGGTTGTCGACAGCTCTCGCAGAGATGCTCTCAACCGAGCTCTCCGCCAGTGATGCCCTTCGCGTCATCTCAGGAGAAGAGATTGCCCGCGCTGGAGTGGCGAATCCGCCAGCCAATTCCCCTTCCCACGAAACGCTGGTTGGTTATGGAAGCCGGCTTGGCGCTGACATGATCGTTTACGGCTCCTATACCGTGGTTCGGGACCGTCGCAGCGCAGCACCCAGACTACGTTTAGATCTCCATCTGGAAAACCTCGGCTCCGACGCCCCTCCGGTGGTGCTGGCGCAGGCTGGCCAGGCATCCGATCTCTTTACGCTTATCTCTGCCAGTGGCTCAGAACTTCGCCAGCACTTTGGACTCGGCGAAATCAGTGCGCAGAATGCCTCGGCGGTCCGGCGAACTCTGCCGACAAATGCCTCGGCTGCGCAGCTTTACTCCGAGGGGCTGGAGCGCATGCGCAATTTTGACCCCGAAGGAGCCAGGAGCCTCTTCCAGCAGGCGACGGCTATCGAGCCCTCTCATGCCGGCGCTCATTTTGCTCTCGCTGATGCGTGGCACGCGCTCGGGTACGACAAAGAAGCTCGCGACGAGGCTGAAAAAGCCGTCAATCTGGGTACAGGCCTGCCCCGCCAGGAACTCTTGAACATGCAGGCTGAGTTGGCGCTCTTTTCCCACGATCAGGCTAAAGCCATTGAACTTTACCGGTCTCTGCTCGATTTCTACCCCGGCTATCTGGATTACGGCCTGCGGCTGGCGCAGGCACAGTACGCTTACAGCCAGGCCGCCGAAGGGCTGGCAACCCTGAAGTCGTTACGCCGGGAGGGTCTGCCGCGTGCCGACAGCGCCCGCATCGCCATCGCCGAGGCCGGCATGCAATTGCAGCTCGGCGACTTCCGCGAAGCCATTGCCTCCGCCGACCAGGCCCTTCGCATTGGCACCGATCTCGACAATAAATTGGTCCGCGCCCAGGCCCTCTGGCTCAAGGCCAGCGGTCTGGAGCGTATGGGCAACTCCCCGGCCTCGCTCGCTGCTTCGGCCGAGTCGCAGGATCTCTACCGGACCGCGGGAGACAAATCCGGCATGGGCATCGTGCTCCTTATGAGCGGAGACGTCCTCTACGACAAAGGAAGATACGACGAGGCGCGGAAGAACTTCGAAAGTGCTCTCGCCCTCTTCCAGCAAATCGGGCATCGCCGCAATATCGGGCTCACACTTGAGCGTATCGGCAATGTTTACTACGAGCTCGGCGCGCTCGCCGAAAGCCGCAAACAATATCAACAAGCGCTCGCGGCCTACCGTGAGATTCGGTCAGACAGCGGTCTGGCCAGCGCCATCGGCAACATCGCCAATGTCCAGGAGGCAGAGGGCGACATCGCCGGAGCACTCAGCAGCAATACCGAAGGTCTGGCGCTCTTTGAGAAATCAGGAGTGAAACGCGGCACAGCTTCCACGCATGTCAACATGGGCAATCTTGAGATGGAACGGGGTTCGCCCGATGCCGCAGAACATCACTATAGCCGCGCTGCAGAGATTGATCGCCAGATTGGTTACGCGCGAGGCCTGGCTTACGCCACTGCCGGGTTGGGAGACGTGCTGCTCATGCGCAACGAAATTCCAGCGGCACTGCATCAATATGATGAGGCTCTCAAGGCGATCCAGGGCATGGACGAGCCTGAAGTGATCGCGACGGCCAAACTCTCTCAGGGAATTGCCCTGATCCATTCCGGAAATGCGCAGCAGGCCATCGGCAAGCTAAAAGAGGCCAACGAGATCAACCTCCGCGATATGGATCACAGCAATGCCGCCGTGACACTGGCATCGATCTCCCGTGCGTTGCTTATTCAAAATCGGAGCTCCGACGCTCTCACGACAGCTAACGAAGCAGTAGCCGAGGCCGCAAAGCAGTTCAGCCCTCAACCTCGACTGATCGCATCGCTGGCGTTTTGCAGGGTTCGGGTAGCACAGGGCAAAGCTGCGCTTGTTCGCGATCAGATCAAATCAGTTGTCCAGGGAGCGCAAAAATACAACTACGCGCCCCTTGCGATGGAGTCACGCACCCTGCTGGCCACCACTACACCATCGGCCGGCGAACGTAGCCGGCAGCTGGAAGCGCTGGCAAGAGAGGCAACCGGAAACGGCTGGAAGTTACTGGCGTCGGATGCACAGAGCAGCCCAGGGGCTCACCCTTAGAGGCTATCCGATTACGCTGTCCAGCGTGCGGGCTGCTCCGGTTCCGCCAGAGGTGGCGGCTGGGTCAACTGTGGAGACTTTGCCACCGCCCCCCCGGCTACCGAGGGGTCCGCAGCAACCTGACGCCACGCATCACGAATCGTGCGCACACATCCGATGACTTCCTCAAAACGCTCCGCCGAGGCCGCAACCGAGGCCTGCAAAATCAGCGCGAACATCGAGGCATAGAACTCACTCAGCACTACCGCGGGACGGCCGCCTATATCCATACGCAACCGCGCCTGCAGATGAATCAGAATTGCCAGCGCCCGCTTCACCGCCGCCCTTCTCCCAGTCACGTCTTCGCGTTCCACCGCTTCGATTGCGATGTGAAGAAACCGGATGATTCCGTCGTAGAGAGCCACCACCAGTTCCACCGGCGAAGCTCCGTCGAGCGCATGTTCCTGATAGCTTGCCATGGTTCCGGCCACTCCTGAATGGATTATGTTGAGTCTTCCCTGCCTAGAACCTGGGCGCCTGATACCCGGTAATCGCCGAATACAGTTGCGCGACACTGTTTAGATTGGAGGGTATGGATTGCAGGATTTCATTGGCGCTGGTCAACTCCAGCGTCAGGCTTACCTGCTGCGTCGAGATCAGACGCTCATGATCCGAGATGTTCTTGTTCAGGGTCGATTCGATCGAACTGTTTGCCTTGAGCGCCAGTGACAGCGAGCCCGTCGTACTGCTGGTGCCTAGGTTCTTGAGGGTCGTGGAAAACGTGTTTCCCCAGCTATTGCTGTTCTGGAAGAAGCTGACCACGCCGGAATAATCTGAATTCAACTCACTGTTCAGGGCGCTGCCGTCAAGCGTCAAAGTGCCATCGCTGTTGGCCGTAATGCCCAGCTGAGAAAGAGTCGCGATGTCCCCTTGTGCGTTGGGCAAATTGACTGCGCCGAGTAACTGCTCCTGTAGCAATCGCAGCGTGGGCGTGCCAAACAATGCCGCCGGAGTGCCGGAAGAGGTCACCGTCTCCTGCGCGTTGATTGCGCTTACCACAGCGTTGTAATCGGAGACCAGCGTACCCACGGAACTAACCACGGCAGCGTTGTTGTTGAGCACCTGCACCTGGATTTGCTCCGGAGTTCCGCTCGTGACCGGCGATGGGGCCAGTAGCTGGAAGGTGATCCCGGGGATAACCGTACTCACCGTATTCGACGACGTCGAGACATTCACGCCGTCAACCACCAGGCTCGCGTTCACCCCGGTTGTCGCATTGTGATAGCTCAGAGCGGCGCTGGTCGCCGTGTCTGTAACGGATGAGCCGATCGTGAGATTACCATTCGCGCCCGAGGTTGACGAGACAATCGAAAGCCTTGAACCGGATGTATCCGTCAGCACCGATGCCGTTACGCCAATTCCAGCTGAATTGATCGATGAAGCCAGTGTTGCAAGCGTGTTGTTTGTTGAATCGATCGTAATCGTATGCGCCGTGCCTGAGCCGACCTGGATCGAGATCGACCCGGAAAGAGTATCGGAGGCATTGGTGACTGTATCGAGATAGCCGGAAGAAGTCGCGGCCAGAGAATTGACCACAATAGAATGCGTCCCGGCTACCGCGCCGTTCGAGGCTGCGGTAAGCGTCAGCACATTCGGATCGGAGCTCGATCCCTGTTTCTGAGCCAGCACACCCTGAAAATCCGTGATGCCCTGCAGATCATTCGAAAGCGTCGAAAGCAGGCTTCCCAGGTTCGAAATCACCGTATCCTGGCTCTGTGCACTGGCCAGCTCCGACTTCCATGGGCTCTCCACCAGTTGCAGATTGGCAACGATCTGGCTCACCGTCGCGCTCACGTTAAATCCCGTGCCCGCCGTTGGCGAACCAAAGGCGATTCCGACTGTACCCATGACAACTCTCCCGATTGCTACCCTGCAGCTCCAGAGCCGAATCCAGCCCGGGCGCGTTAAGGAATTTTGACGATCGCGCCAGACTCAATTTCTTGAAGCAGCCCAGCACTAATCCTGCTTGAAAACCAGACAGACAGAAGATAGGGAAGACGGCCGGAGCCGCCTTCCCCTCCCCATTAACTGCTGCAACCGGGTTACTGCAACAGCTTGGTAACCTGCTGCTGCAAGCTGTTGGCCTGGGCCAGTGCCGAGATGCCGGTCTGGCTTAGGATTTCGTACTTGGAGAGCTGCGTGGTAGCGGCAGCGTAATCGGTCGCCTGCACCTGGTTCTGTGCGGCGGTGATGTTCTGCTGCTGCGTCGTTGCAACTTGCGAGAAGGCGTTCAACGTGTTGACCTGTGCGCCCAGATAGCCGCGCTGAGCAGCCACGTTGCTGATGGCTGCGTTGATCTGCAACAGAGCCGCCTGGGCACTGCCCTGGCTGCTCAGGCTGGTCGCCCCCAGATTGGTGGTCTGCTCATTGGCGCCAATCTGATAGCTGATCGTCTCGGTCGCCTTGGTGGAGGCAAACAGAGATGTCGCAGCTTCACCGGTCGTGGTATCCAGCACCGCGGCATTCGAGATCGCCACGCTGCCGTTGGTGTTGGAGATGAGGATGCCCACATCGGCAAGCGCCGAAGTTGCACCGGCTGCGCCTCCCACAGCGCCCAACGTGGTCAGACTGGCCGTCACACCAGGGATACCATCCTTGTTGATGTCGGAGACGAGCTGGCCGACCGACGTCGAAGTAGTGGTGAAGTTGGTGGTGGTGCCGTCTGCGTTGGTCACAGTGAACTTGATACCGCCCGTAATTGTGTCTGACGATTGGGCAGCGGTCGTCAGCACACTGGTGGCAGCGAGCGACAAGTCGATGAACTGGCCTGCCGAGCTCTGCACTACGGTTCCGCCAGAGTCGCCGACCGTAGTCGAAGACAGTGGAGCAAAGTAGAGGTTGTCGATCGCCGAGCCCTGGCTCGAGGAGTCGCCGACATAGATGTTGTTGCCCGCAGCCGAGCCGGTGAAGACCTGGTTGGAGTTGTACGTTGTGGTCTGTCCGATGTTGTTGATTTCGGAGAGAATCGACTGGTATTCCTGATTGGCCGCGGCGGCCTGGGTTGCGTTGAGGGTGCCGTTCGCAGTCTCGGTGGCCAGCGTCACAGCACGGTTAAGCAGGTTCGTCACTTGCGAGAGAGCACCATCGGCAACCTGCAGCAGTCCTACGCCTTCCGTTGCGTTGGTGGCAGACTGCGACAGGGCAGTCGAATTGGCCTGTAGGCCGTTGATGAGCGAAAGGCCGGCTGCGTCGTCCGAACCCGAGTTGATCTTCGAACCAGAGGAAAGCTGCTGCAAGACCGTCTGCAGGCTGGCATTCGTGTTGTTCAGGTTGTTCTGCGCGTAGAGCGCGGAGAGGTTATTCAATACTCCCAAAGGCATGGGTAGCTCCTGACGGATGGATACGTGGATTTGCGACCGAGCTCTCAGACAGATCACCCCGTTGGGCAAGTGTCCGGAGAGGAAGCGGTTGCCGTATCTGGACTGTGTATCGGCGGCGTGTTTGGGGACTTTAGTTGCAGATGGGCCGCTTCCTCCAAAGTTCTGCAGAGCTCCGAAAACAAGGTCAGAATGACCCGTTTCGCGACAACCTGCCGTAGCTAATTCCCAAAACAGTTCACGATCCGCCGATCTCTGGCTTGCCCTATTGCCTCCCATGGAACTGCCGATACCGTGAAGCAGGAGACCCTTTGCCATGATTGAGGTAACTCGCCTGAACGGAAACCCGATGCTGCTCAACAGCGATCTGATCAAGACCGCTGAAGCCTCGCCGGATACGATGCTGACGCTGATTCATGGAGAAAAGCTCATCGTGCGGGAGAGCTGTACCGAGATTCTTGACAAGGTGCTTGCCTACCGAGCGCTGTTGCTCGCCGCTGTCGCAGCGCGGGACAAGGCTCCCGGCGACCTGCCACGACTGGTGGCGCTGTCCAGCCTGAGCCCGGATACGGATGCAACACACAACAGTAAAGGTGGACCGACGCTGGTCGAACAAACAGGTAGGGCGAACGGATGAGTCGCCGACTGACGTTTTTAAGTCAACCAGCAAACGAGGACAGCGATGGATAAAGCGAGCTTTGGCGGGCTGTTTCTGGCGATTGTCGGCATTCTGGCAGGGCTGCTTCTCGAGGGTGGCAATCTCGGCCAGATCGTCCAGCCCACGGCGGCCATGATTGTCTTCGGAGGAACACTGGGTGCGGTCCTGCTGCAGTTTCCGCTGCATACCGTCATGGATGCCTTTCGCCGACTGGCGCATGTCTTCGTGACGCCGCAGGACGAAAACAAGAAGCTCATCGCAGTCTTGGTCGGCTTTGCGAATAAGGCGCGGCGAACCGGCGTGGTTTCACTTGACTCTGATCTGCAGTCGATTGAAGACCCCTTCCTGCGTCAGGCCCTGACCCTGGCAGTCGATGGCACTGAGCCGTCTGAACTGCGAAGCATCATGCTGCTCAGTATGGATTCACGTGCTGAGACCGAGGACCGCCAGCCTGCGGTCTTTGAGTCCGCAGGCGGATTTTCACCTACCATCGGCATTCTCGGTGCGGTGTTGGGACTGATTCAGGTAATGCAGCACCTCGACAAGATCGAGGAAGTCGGGCGCGGCATCGCCGTTGCATTTGTGGCCACCATCTACGGAGTGGGTGCGGCAAATCTCTTCTTTCTGCCCATGGCCGGTAAGCTGCGCATCCGCATTCGCGATGAGCATCAGCGCCGCGAGATGATGCTGGAGGGCGTCATCTCCATTCTCGAAGGCATCAATCCGCGCATGCTCGAGGTCAAGCTGAGCGGTTATCTCGTAGACGGGCCGGACGCGCGAGAGCAGGCTGCATGATTCGGCGGCGCGAGCGCAGGCACACACACGGCGGCCATGAGCGATGGCTCGTCTCTTACGCAGACTTCATCACGCTGCTCTTCGCATTCTTTGTCGTCCTCTATGCGTCGTCACGAGCCGATCAGAAAAAGCAGCAGCAAGTTTCGCAGGCCATCGATTCAGCATTTCATGCGCTGGGTATCTTTCCCGACTCCGCGCGGCGTCCGGCCGATCTGAAGAATGTTTCAGCCATCAGCAAAGACACCCAGGTCACTCCGATGAATATCGTGATGGGCGAGGATGTATTGGCTCCGGCGCGAGTAAAGGAAGACCTGGAGCGGGTACAGAAGAATCTGCAGAAAA
>Ga0105248_10001948_pt1 | contig 22934 bp, 26 predicted proteins | sample KBSS34metaG_FD_81524 | JGI IMG/M metagenome (GOLD analysis project Ga0105248, IMG submission 81524) | Switchgrass rhizosphere microbial communities from Kellogg Biological Station, Michigan, USA - KBS S3-4 metaG | ecosystem: Host-associated > Plants > Roots > Rhizosphere > Soil | place...
CCCCCTGGCGCGCAGCACGACGATGCTCCGGACGTCCGCCGGCGGCGTGGCGACCCGGCCCAGCGACCCCGTCATGTCCACCGGCCGCCGCGGGCTCAGCCGCGGTGGGGCAGGAACTCCTGGACCTTGGTGCGCAGCCCGGAGGAGATGATGCCCCAGCGGTTCTCGTCGCCCTTGAGCAGCGCCTCGGCGGCGTCGCGGGCCTGTTCGAAGGTGGCGTGCGGCGGGATGGGCGGGAAGTTCGGGTCGGTGCGCACGTCCAGGACGGTGGGCCGGTCGGCGGTCAGCGCCCGGTCCCAGGAGGGGCCGATCTGGCCGGGCTCCTCGACGGCGATCCCGCCGAGACCGATCGACTCGGCGAACGCGGCGTAGGACACCTCGGGCAGCGACTGGGACTCGACGAACTTCGGCGCGCCCTGCATCGCCCGCATCTCCCAGGTGACCTGGTTGAGGTCGTTGTTGTGCAGGACGGCGATGACCAGCCGGGGATCCTTCCAGTCCTGCCAGTAGCGGGCGACCGTGAGCAGTTCCGCCAGGCCGTTCATCTGCATCGCCCCGTCGCCCTCGAAGGCGATGACGGGACGGTCCGGGTGGGCGTACTTCGCGCCGATGCCGTAGGGGACCCCGGGACCCATCGTGGCCAGCGTGCCCGACAGCGATCCGCGTATGTCCCCACTGAAGCGCAGATCACGCGCATACCAGTTGGCCGCCGAACCGGAGTCGGCGACGACGACGGCGTCGTGGGGCAGCCGGGCGGACGCCTCCCAGAACAGCCGCATCGGATTGATCGGCTTCCCCTCGACGAACGCCTCCCGCTCGACCGTCTCCCACCAGCGGGCGACGTTCGCCTCGACCGTCTCCCGCCAGGAGCGGTCCTCCTTGCGGCGCAGCAGGGGCAGCAGCGCCCGCAGTGTGGCCGCCGCGTCGCCGACCAGATTCACCTCGTACGGGTAACGCATACCGATGTAGCGGGCGTCGACGTCGATCTGGATGGCGCGCGCCTGGTGCAGGTCGGGCAGGAACTGGGTGTACGGGAAGTTCGAGCCGACGGTCAGCAGGGTGTCGCAGTCGCGCATCAGTTCGTAGCTGGGCCGGGTTCCCAGCAGGCCGATCGAGCCGGTGACGAACGGCAGGTCGTCGGCCAGCACGTCCTTGCCGAGCAGCGCCTTGGCGATGCCGGCGCCGAGCAGGTCCGCGACCTCCACGACCTCGGCGCGGGCACCACGGGCCCCCTGACCGACGAGGATCGCGACCTTCTTCCCCGCGTTGAGGATCTCCGCCGCGGCGCGGACGCCGTCGTCATCCGGGGAGACCGCCGGCCAGCGCACACCAAGGCTCGAGGGGACCATCCTGAACTGGTGCGTGGGCGGCGAGTAGTTCAGCTCCTGGACGTCCGCCGGGATGATGACACAGGTCGGCGCCTTCTCCGCGACCGCGGTGCGGATCGCCCGGTCCAGGACGTTCGGGAGCTGCTCGGGAACCGTCACCATCTGCACGTACTCGCTGGCCACGTCCTTGAACAGGCTCAGCAGGTCGACCTCCTGCTGGTACGAGCCGCCCATTGCCGAGCGGTTCGTCTGGCCGACGATCGCGACCACCGGAACATGGTCCAGCTTCGCGTCGTAGAGGCCGTTGAGCAGGTGGATCGCGCCGGGGCCGGACGTCGCCGCGCACACCCCCACCCGGCCAGAGAACTTCGCATAACCGACGGCGGCGAAGGCGGCCATCTCCTCGTGGCGGGTCTGCACGAACGTCGGGCTGTTGTCCGCCCATCCCCAGGCGGCCAACAGCCCGTTGATCCCGTCCCCCGGATAGCCGAAGACCTGCTCGACACCCCACTCCCGCAACCGCGCGAGTACGTGGTCACCCACCGTCTGCCTCATGAGGCTCTCCCGCCGCGTTCCCCGTCATCCGTTCCCGGTCATCGACTGCCCGGCGGCTCGCCGGCCGCCGAACTCCACGTGCGGTGTCTCCGCGGTCAGGCGAACAAAACGACCGTGACCCGATCTCGGCGAGACCGAGGCTCGCCGGCCGCGCCCCCTGGACGCCCTGCCGGTCGCGAGCACCAGCCCCGCCTCGCTCACATCACCGGGCCGCCCGCTCCTTCGGGACCTGGCGGCGTCCCTGGCCGCCCTTCCCGCGGTCGCCGCTCTGGCCCGTACCGCTCCGGCCCTCGTCGGCACGGCCGGTGCCGGTCTCCTCCTCGGCGTCGCCCTCGTTGTCCGTCTCGCTCTCCTCATCGGCGCCGCCCGACGCCTCCTGGCCCTCCTGTTCCTCCTCCTGCTCTTCCCCCTGCCCGTCGTTGCCCTGCTCGTGCTTCTCCTGTCCCTCCTTCTCCTGTCCCTCCTTCTCCTGTCCCTCCTGCTCCTGTCCCTCCTGCTCCCGCTGCTCCTGCTCCTCCTCGTCAGGCTGGGCAACGACCTCGCCATCGCGGATCTCGCCGCGCCACGACCCGGTGGCCTCGCCACGCATCGTCACGAAGCGCCGGAAGTGCTTCAGGTCGAGACGGGCGCGGCGGCCACCGGCACGCCAGATGTTGCCGGTCTTCTCGAAGAAGCCGCTCGGGTAGTACTCCATGCTGAGCAGCACGCGGGTGAGGTCGTCGGCCAGCGGATGGAAGGTGACGACCCCCTTCGTCGATCCCTTGGCGCCCTCCGAGGTCCACACGATCCGGCGGTCCGGGACCTGCTCCGTCGTCGTGCCCTTCCACGAGCGCCGCGACTTGAAGACCTTGATCCGCCAGTTCTGCTCGGTCTCGCTCTTCGCGTCGACGCCCTCGACGCCCTTCATGAACTGCGGGAACTGCTCGAACTGGGTCCACTGGTCATAGGCGACGGACACCGGCACGCCGACGTCGAGCGCCTCGTGGATGTTCGTCACCTTCTGCGGGCCCGTCTGCCGCTTGCCCTTGCCGCGCTTGAACAGACCCTTGATCTTGTTCTTGGCCGAGTCGAACGCCGTTCCGGTCGCCGCCCGCAGCGGTGACTGTCCCTCGGCGATCCGCTTCACTCCACCGAGCAGGGCGGAGCCTCCGCCGCCCTCACCGTCCTGGCCGCCGAGTTTGTCCGTGCCGGCGGAGACGCGCTTGCCGATGTCTCCGGCGAGATTCGTGGCCTGCGCCTTCGCGAGGTCCTTCACCTCCTGGCGGAGTCGCTCGCTGACGGGGCTGTGCCTCAACGCGCTGAACAGCCCCGGTGACGTGGTGCTCGTCCCCTCGGTCATCACTTCTCCTTCCGGCCTGCCCCTGCCCGCGGCTGCGGCGCACCCGCCCGACGGGCGGCCGGGGCACGCTCCGGTCCGGCGCCCCGGGCGCGGGCGGCGCGCGCGGGCTTCGCCTGCTCGGTCTCGGCGGTCTCGGGACGCGCGGTCTCACCCCCGGCGTCCTGCCAGCCCTGGTCGTCCTCGACCTGATCCTCCTGGCCGGGCCCGTTCCGCTCGCTCTCCTCCTCGTCGGCGCCCGCGGTCTCGTCCTCGGCGGTCTCGTCCGGGCCGCGCTCCTCCTCCTCGTCACCCTCGTCCTCGGCGGTCTCGTCCTCAGCGGTCTCGTCCGGGCCGCGCTCCTCCTCGTCACCCTCGTCCTCAGCACTCTCGGGCTCGGCACTCTCGGGCTCGGGGGTCTCGGCCTCGGCGCTCTCCGGCTGGCCAGCCCGAGGCTTGCGCCCGCCGCCCGCCACGGCGCCCGCCACCGCCGACACCGCTCCCGCCGCGGCCTTCCCGGCACCACCGGCCTTCTCCCTGACAGCGGTCGCGCCCTCCCGTCCCTCGTCCCCGACGTCGGGGGCGAGGCGGCTGAGTCGACCGTGGAGGCCGTCGGCAAGGCGTTCCGCCTGGGCCTCGTAGGCCGACACCAGCGCGTGACGGGCGGCATCGAGCGCCGGACCGCGCAGCTGCGCCAGGACCTGCTGGCCCTCCTCGGAACGCAGGAGAGTCACCACCTGGTCACGAATGATGTCCTGTGGGTGGTATTTGCGGCCGGTGAGCCACAGTGCGGTGCGGATCGCGAACTTCGCCTTCTTGGTGCGGCCAAGCAGGTAGCCGCCGACCAGCGCACCCGCGATCTTCGCGTTGCTCACGATTCCTCCCCTTTCCTCTCGTCGGTCCGATCGTCTGCTGCTCCCCAGCCCCACCGGCCGGTGCCGGCGAAGGTGTCCCCGGCAGCCGGCTCCCCCGGCCGGCCCGTCCAGCCCGCCGACGGGTCGTCCGGCGTCAGCCGGCCACCGAGTTCGGGGGGCAGGTCGACAAAGCTGACGGCCGGCAACGGGCCGGCCTGTTCGATCACGAGTTCGGGATGCGCGACGCGGGCGCGGCGCAGCGCGTCGCCGAAGGCCCCCACATCGTCGGCCGCCACGAGAAAGGCCCAGCTGAGCACGGGATCCTCGGGGCCGCCGTGCCGCCTGCGCGACCGATCGTCGCGGGCCAACGGCCGCAGCAACGCCAGGAGATCCTCGGCCTGGGCGATCCGGCGCGCGACGACGAGGTCGGCGACCTGCTCGCCGAGCCGGATCCGGCCTTCCACGTCGGCCGGCAGAGTAGTCCCCGCCAGCGGCGACCCGGGCAGGACCGCGGCGAGGGCGGTGCGCTCGTCCTCCTCTGCCTCCACCCGCAGCTCGACGAACCCGTCGACCGCGTCGAGGCGTTCGGGCAGCACGTCGCCGACCGGGGCCAGGACCTCCTTGCGCACCGTCTCCTCGTCGGGGGCAACGGTTCCCAGCCGCATCGGCAGTACCGGCCCGGACTCCAGCAGGAGCCGCAGGATGTCGATGTGCCGCATCGCCTCCTGCTCGCCGAGAACGCCGAGCTTCGCGGTCGCGCTGACCGCCGCCGCGAGCGGGCCGAGGCGAACCAGATGGACCGGACCGCCCGCCTCGCCGAGGCCGGTCGGCGCGGGCTCGGGCTCGGGGTGATCGACCTTCGTCACGCCGTACACGACCACCGACATCTCACGCCTCCCGTCCGCCGCGGCGTCCCGCGGGCGCACGGCGTTCGTCATGAGCCCGCCGGCGGGCCGGCTCGGTGTCCTGGTCGTCGGCCGACCCGCTCGCCGTGACCGCCCGGCGCTCCCCCGTTCCGGCCGTCACCTCTCGGTCACCCGAGTCGGAGCCGACGCCGGACAGCGAGTCCCGCAGCGCGCCGACCACATCGCCGGTGGCGTCCTTCAGACCGCCGAGGGCCCCCTGGGTGGCGCCCTTCGCCCTGTGCCGCGAGACACCGTCGGTGACCTCGTGCATCAGGCCGGGCAGGCCCGCGACCTGTTCCTGCGGCTGCAGGTCGAGCCGGTTCACCGCCTCGGCGAATCGCAGGTAGGTGTCGACGCTGGCGATCACGATCCGGGCGTCGATCGTGAGGATCTCGATGCCGACGAGCGCCACGCGCACGTAGGCGTCGATGACGATGCCCTTGTCCAGCACCACGTCGAGGACGTCGGCGAGCCCGCTGGGCTGCGGGGCACGGCCGACGGAATGGGTGACACTCATGACGAGCACCTCGCCTTCGGGGATGGGGCCGAGCGCGGGTCGGCCGGTGACGGCGCGTTCAGGACGTCGCGCGCGAGGGCGATCGCGTCGTCGGCGTCCTCGTCGGAGAGCTCCAGTGAGGTGCGCAGCCTCTCGATGCTGTGCCGGACCTCGATCAGGCTCCGGCCGAGGTCCTCGATCTGGTCGTCCGAGAGGGCGCCGCCGTCCATCCGCCGGATGGCCTGCCGTTCGAGCAGTTCGCGCAGCAGTTCCAGGACAACGACGACAAGCTGGGCCAGGCCACGCCCGACGTCCTCGGGATCGGCGTTCAGTCGCAGCCCTCGTCCCCTCTCCCCCGCGTGGCCCGGCGCCGATCGGCGCGCCGCCGCAGGCCGCGCGCCGGTCATGACGGGGTCCTCCGCACGTCGCCGGGCTGGCTGCGGGCACCGCCGCGGCGGCCGCCCTCGATCGCCGTCTGCACTCCGACAAGCAGCAGTCGCAGGTCCACCTTCAGCAGATCCACCCCGGCCAGAGCGACGACGACCTCGCCGCTGACGACGGCGCCGCTGTCCACCAGCCGGTCGAGCAGGTCCACGAGCGCCTGGGGCTGGCCCAGTGAACCGGACGTGCGTGCGGGCGGGCCCGGCGCCGGTGACGAGGCGCCGCGCGCGGGGGGAACGGCCCTGCGGTCAGCCATCGTCGGCCTCCGGAACACCTGAACCGACGAGCGTGCCGGGGCTGGTGGGAACGCCAAGGTCGGCGGGGGCGCCGAGCGTGACGTCGACGAAGGAGTAGGGAGGCCATGGGCCCGTGAGGTCCACGGCCAGACCGGCGGCCCGCACCTCGTCGATCACCCGGCGGGCGGCGTCCAGGAAGTCCTCCTCCTGGACGGTGTCCACCAGATAGGCGCGGTCGAACAGGCGTCCCGGACGCCGTCCTCGGCTGGTCGTGTCCCGGGCGTGCGCGGCGAGCGAGTGATCGACCTCGTCGAGCAGCCGCGCTGTCCGGACGCGCCGCTGCTCGGCCTCGCGCAGGGACGCTCGGCGCGACGTGAGGTACTCGGTGCCAGTGCCGCCCCGGGCCGGCTCACCCGCGTCCGTGCCAGCAGCCGCGCGGCCGGCAGCCGCGTCCAGGCCGTCGACCTCCGCCCGGTCCGGATGGCCGCTCTCCGGCTCGCCGTCGCTCTCTCGCTCGTCATCGCCGTGCTCGACGCGTAGGCCCCATTCCCGGGTGCCGCGGACGGCGGCGAGCAGGGCGGCGAGGTCACCGTCCGGATCGTCGAGGATCTCGGCGGCGTGCCGGGGCCCGCGCAGGACGGTGCCGAAGCGCAGCGGCAGGACGCTGGAGCGTTCCATCAGGTCGCGGAGCACGCCGTCGTGGCGTTGCGCCAGGCTGGCGAGCCGGCCGGACTCGGTCAGGTCCTCCTCCACTCCCTCGAGCAGCCCGACGTCGATGTCAGAGACGACGAGCGCGAGCCCGTCGCGCACGATCTTTCGCACGGGACCCGCGTCGTCGTGCAGGGACCTGATGCCAGCAGGATCCACATCCGCCGGTGCCACGCCGTAGGCGTACAGCCCGGTGCGGGCCGTCTCAGGGGGCCGTGCCTCCCCGGTCCGCATCCTCGCGTCGGCGACCGGCTCGTGGGGTCCGCCCAGGATCTCCTCGACGATGTCCTCCGCGAGCCGGGCTGCCACCCGGCGGCGGGCGAGGTCCTGTGCCTGGGGCACCGCGTCGGCCAGGACCGCCGGCGCGAGCCGGCGCCCCAGTTCACGCAGCGATTCCGTCACGACGCGCTCGCCGCCCCGGTCGGTGAGGCCGCGCCGTCGCCCTGGACCGCGGGATCCGCGGCCGCGCCTTCGCGCGCCGGGACGGCGGCCTGCGGGTCCGCGGCCGCGTCGAGCTCGAGCGCGCGCAGGCGGGCTCGCAGGCGCGCGTTCTCCGCCCGCAGCTCGCGCGGGCTCTCCGCCGGCCGGCCACGTACCTGTTCCGCCTGTTCCGCACGGGCCTTTGACGAGTAGAAGGGGTCGGTCGTCCACCAGTCCAGCCCCATCTCGCGAGCGGTGTCGGCGGAGGCGATGAACAGCCGCAGTTTGAGGGTGAGCAGCTCGACGTCCAGCACGTTGACCACGATGTCGCCCACGATGACGACGCCCTTGTCGAGCACCCGCTCGAGGACGTCGGCCAGCGTGTCGGTCCGGGTGCCGCTCCACCCCCGCAGCGGTCCGGACGATCCCGCCCCCACGGATCCACGGCGAGCCGCCGCCGGGTACGCGCTGGTCGCGAGGGAGTCCGGTCGTGTCATGGCGCCCCCGTCGTCGAGGCTGGCCGGAGAGGTCAGCTGTCGGTGGCTCCGCGGACGAAGCGCCGAAGGCGTTCGTAGCCGATCAGGTCGCCCTGGTCGTCAACGTCGATCCGGTACGTGGCCACCACGCTCGTGGTCGAGGGGATCCGTTCCAGTTCCACCACGTCGGCCAGCACCGACCAGCCCTGGTCCGTGCGCCGCACTCCGGAGACCCGCTCGGGCTCCTGGCGGGAGACGGCGGCGAACTGCCGCAGCGCCTCCGGCAGGATGTCGGTCACATCGGACCTCCCTGCCCGAGCCCCGAGATCGGCCCGGTCGTCGGCGGCGCCCATGAGCCACCCGCCGTCCTCACATCCGCGTTCGTGTCCGTCCGCGCGACGTCACTCGCGGCGTCACGGCGGGGGCACGGCGTCGAGTCCGGACCATACGATCACAGCCCCTTCCCCCTCGCCCCTGTCCAAAACCCTCGCCGAACCCTCACCGAACCTCACCGAACCTCGGTGGCGGGCGGTCGGGACGGCGGTTTGGCGCGGGCTCAAGGGGCATGGCCAGGGCCGGACGACAGACGCGTCGAGAGGAGGATCTCGTGACGAGAACCGAAGCCGATGCCGAGCGGGCCGCGGCCGCCGACCTTCCCGAGGACGACGTGGTGGGCATCCTGCTCCTGCAGCACGCCCGCATCCGCGACCTGTTCGCCGAGGTGCGGACCACCACCGGCGACCACAAGAAGCAGGCCTTCGACGAGCTGCGGGCGCTGCTCGCCGCGCACGAGACCGCGGAGGAGATGATCGTCCGCCCGGTGACCAGGCAGGCCGACCGGCACCTGGCCGAGTCCTGCAACGAGGAGGAGCACCAGGCCACCCGGGTGCTCACCCGGCTGGAGAAGATGGACGTGCACGGCGACGACTTCGGCTTGGAGCTCGCGCGGTTCGAGCAGGCCGTGTCCGAGCACGCCCAGCATGAGGAGCGCGAGGAGTTCCCCCGGCTGCGCGCGATCCGCGGCGAGGAGGACCGGGAGAAGCTGGGTCGCCGGTTGCGCACGGCGGAGCGGTTCGCACCGACGCACCCCCACGCCTCGACCGCGGGCTCCACGACCGCCCAGTGGGCCGTCAGCCCGATCGCCTCGATCATCGACCGGGTCCGCGACGCCGTGCGCTGACGGCGACGCGGACCGCCTCGACGCCCGGGGCGGGGTGACAGCACCGTCACAGCCCCGGGCGTCGCCTTTCGCAGCCGCCGCCGGCGAGCGGTCAGGCCCTCCGGCCCACGCCGGTGGCGAGATCCGCGAGATCGGCGAGCGGGTTACCAGGATCCAGCGGCGGGGTGTCCAGCCCCTCGCGGTGACGCAGGCCGGTGAGCAGGGCCGCGAGCGCGTCCCGCGCGTCGTGCCGCGGCGTCCATCCCAGTCTGTCGTGCGCCCGGCGAGTGTCCATGATCGGTAGACGTAGGAACGCGTCGAGGAGCTGCGGCGGCGCCGGCACGAGGTGCAGGTTCCACGCCGTCGCGAGCGCCGCGCGGGCGGCGGCCACGGGCAGGCGCACCACCCGGGCGTGCAGCAGGTCGGCGAGCAGAGCGGCGTCCACCACCGGCTCGGCGGCCAGATTGAACGCGCCGCGTGCGGGCCCGGTCACCGCCAGCCGGATCGCGTCTCCCACGTCGTCCGCGTGCACGACCTGGAAGCGCAGCCCGGGCAGGTCGGGGACGACCGGCACGGTCGCGGGTCCCACCAGCCGGCCGGGAACGAGCGGCCCGGCGAACAGGCGCCGCTGCTCACTCGCCGCCGCCCGCTGGAACACGAAACCCGGCCGCAGGCGCACCATCCGCAGCCACGGATGGTCTCGTTCGGTGATGTCCAGCAGCCGCTCGACATACGCCTTCTCCCGTGTGTAAGCGGCCTCCGGCCAGCCGTCGGTGGGCCACCCCTCGTCGACCGCACGATCCTTCGGACCCGGCGAGTAGGCCCCCACCGACGACGCGCAGACCAGGGTGTGGACGCGGGCGCGCACGACGGCGTCGAGGACCCGCGCGGTCCCCAGCACGTTCGCCTCCCAGGTGACCCGGGGCCGGTGGGAGGGCTGGAACAGCCAGGCGAGGTGCACGACGGCGTCCGCGCCGCGTACCAGCTCGGTGAGGTCCGCCGTGCGGACGTCGGCGCTCACCCATTCCACCCGCCGCGTGAGGTCCGGTCCCTGGGGCGCCCGCGGCTGATCGGCCCCGTCCGGGTGTTCCGGCCGCGCGACGACCGGGCGGCGGGCGACACCGACGACGCTGTCCACCTCGGTGGCCCCCGCGAGAGCGCGGACCGCGCTCGTGCCGATGTTGCCTGTGGCGCCCAGGACCACGACCCGCAGGCCGCGGCCTGTCCCGTGCTCGGCGTCCATGTCGAACCTCCCTGGTTTGGGGGCGATGAGGCCGGCAAGCCTGACACCATGACGACGAATCCGATTCAGGTGCAGAAGTTCCTCGGCGGCATCGACTATCCCGCGGACAAGAAGCAGATCATTTCCACGGCCCGTTCCCACGGCGCCGACGACCAGGTCATCAAAACTCTGGAAAAGCTGCCGGACCGCCGCTACGACGGCCCGAACGCCATTTCGAAGGAAATCACCTCCTGATCACGGGTAGGACGTCTCCCAGCGGGACGTCACCACCATTTCCTTGATTTCGCAGCCGGGCGGCTGGGTGAGCGCGAACAGCACGGCCCGCGCCACGTCCTGGGGCCGGTTCAGCTTGGCGTCCGGCGGCGGCTTGTACCGGTCCTCCCGATCGTCGAAGAATCCGGTGGTCATGCCGCCGGGGACGAGGAGGGTCACGCCGACCCGGCCCCTGAGCTCGTCGGCGAGCGCGCGGGTCAGCCCGACCACCCCGAACTTCGAGGCACAGTAGGCCGACGCGTCCGCGGCGACCCGTAGCCCCAGCGTCGAGGCGCAGGTGACGAGCCGCCCGCGGGTGGCCGCGAGCGCGGGCAGTGCCGCCCGCAGGACGGCGGCCGTCCCGAGGAGGTTCACCCGGATGACGCGATCCCAGTCGTCGCCCTCCAGCGCGTCGAAGGGCGCCGGCCGGTCCGTGCCGGCGGCGGTGAACACCCCGTCGAGGTGACCGCCGACCCGCTCGAGGAGACGGCGGGTGGCCGCCTCCGCCGCGCGGCCGTCGGCGAGATCGACGAGCTCGTGTGGGAAGTCCGGCGCCGGCAGGCGGTCCAGGACGAGTGCCCGGCCGCCCGCGTCACGCACGGCGGCGGCCACCACGGCACCGAGGCCGCCCGCTCCCCCGGAGACGAGTACCGTCCCCGGATTCTCCGTGTCCTGACCCACCGCGTCGTGAACCAGCGTCTCAGCGACCGCCACGGCGCACCGCCTCTCTGATGATCGATGTGGTGGACCGGCCCTCGAGGTAGGGCAGGACCACGGCCTGGCCGCCCCACCCGGCGACGACCGCCGCCTCCGGCAGGTCGGCGACCGCGTAGTCACCGCCCTTGGCGAACACGTCGGGACGTAGTTCCCGTAGCAGCCGCGCCGGCGTGTCCTCGTCGAACACGGCGACGCCGTCGACGCTGTCGAGCCCGCGTAGCACCGAGGCGCGGTCGCTCTCGGTGACCAACGGCCGCTCAGCGCCCTTGAGCCGGCGCACGGAGGCGTCGCTGTTGAGGCAGACAACCAGGCAGTCGCCAAGACGGCGGGCCGCGGTCAGGACCGCGACGTGCCCGGCGTGCAGCAGGTCGAAGCAGCCGCCGGTGGCCACGACGACACCACCCGCCGCGCGGGTGCGCCGCACCACCTCGCGGACGTGCGCGAGCCCACCGCCGTCCCGGTCGGTGGTGACGGAGTCGGTGGGGACGGAGTCGGTGGGGACGGAGCCCGTGGTGACGGAGCCGGCGCCGCCCGCGGCGACGAACGCCCCGGCCGCCGCCGTGGCGGCCACCACGGCCTCCGACGGCAGTGCGCCGGCGGCCAGCCGGGTCGCGGCGGTGACCGCGTACATGTCTCCCGCGCCGCAACTGTCGCCGCCCCGGGCCGGAATCGCCGGTGCCACCAGGGGCGGGGCACCCGAGGCGTCGACCAGCAGCGAACCTCGGGCTCCGAGGGTGAGAGCGACCGTGGCGACGTTCCATTCCGTGACCAGCCGACGTCCGAGGCCCGCCGCGACCGCGATCGGCTCGGCGTGGCCCGGTGAGTCGGGCGGCCCCGCGTCCCCCGGTCCCGGACGCGCCTGCCACGCGGGAGCGCCGACGGTCAGGCGGCGTGCCTCGGCGAGGTTCGGCGTCACCATCCGCAGCCCGGGGAGCACCGGCGCCCCGCGAGGATGCGGATCCCACACGACGGGGATCCGCCGGGCCAGCTCGGCCAGGGCCGACCGGACCGTGCCGACGCCCGTCACACCGCGGCCGTAGTCCGCGACGAGAACGCCGCCGGCCGCTTCCAGGGCGCGGCGGCCGGCGGGTGGCAACGGCCCGATCGCCGCCGGAGCGGCCGTGTCCCGGTCAAGGCGCAGCAGGGTCCGCCCGCCGCTGCGCAGCCGGATCTTGCGTGGCGTCGGTCCGCCGGAGCCGAGGTCGACGACCTCGATGCCGGCCTCGGCCAGCAGGGCGGCAAGCCGGCTGCCCGCGCCGTCGCGGCCGAGAGCGGTCACCAACACCACCCGCTGCCCGTCGCGGGCGGCGAGCAGCGCGGCGAGGCCGGCGCCGCCGGGGCGGAGTCGGTCGTCGACCGCGTCGAGCACGGGCGCGGGCGCGTCGGCCATCAGCCGCTCGACCCGGCCGTCGACGTCGATGTCGAGCAGGCAGTCACCGAGGACCACCAGTGGGCCTCTCGCGGCTCCCGTCGGTCCTGGCGCGTTCCCCTCACGCCGGTGCGGCGCCGGCGAGGGTCCTGGCCGCGGGCCATGTCCCGGGGCCGCGGCCGCGGAGCTCGCACAGGCGGCGGCGATCGCCGCGTCGTAGGCGGCGCACAGCAGGTGCACCGCGACCAGATGCGTCTCCTGCACGGTCGACACCGCCGGGCCGGCGCCGCCGGCGACCGTCACGACCTCGTCGCAGTGTGTCGCGAGGGGGGAGTCGGCGTCCCCGACCAGGCCCCACACCCACAGGCCGGCGCCGTGGGCCGCCTCCACCGCGCGCAGCAGGTTCTCGCTGCGCCCGGAGGTCGACAGCACGACGAGGACATCGCCGGCCCGGCCGTGGGCGCGGACCTGGCGGGCGAAGACCTCGGCGTAGCCGTAGTCGTTGCCGATCGCGGTGAGCGACGACGTCTCGGCGTGCAGGGCCAGCGCGGATACCGGCGGCCGCTCCCGGCCGAACCGACCGACCAGTTCGGCGGTGAGGTGCTGTGCCTCGGCCGCGGAGCCGCCGTTACCCGCGGCCAGCAGGCGCCCGCCGGCCGGCAGGTGGACGGCGAGGCGGCGTCCCCAGTCCTCGAGCCGGTCCGTGTCGAGGCCGTCGAGGGCGGCACGCAGCTCGGCGACATGCGCGTTAACGGTCACCTCACACCCCTGCCGGCAGATGGGGTCGGCGGGCGCGGACGGACTGGCGGGCGAGGACCGTGCGGTAGGCGGCCAGCGTCAGTGCGCCGACGCGGTCCCAGGAGAAGAGCGCGCGGACCCGGCGGGCGCCCTGTTCGCCCAGCTCATGCCGCCAGCCGGGGTCGGCGACCAGGTCGGTGAGAGCCTCGGCGACCCGTTCCGGCGAACGCGGCGGTACGTGCAGTCCGGTCACCCCGTCGACGACGGAGTCGACCAGCCCGCCCACGGCGGACGCGACCACCGGCACCCCGCAGGCCATCGCCTCCAGGGGGACGATGCCGAACGGCTCGTACCACGGCACGCACGTCACGACATCGGCCGACCGGTACAATTGAGGTAGGTGGGAGTGTTCCACCCGGCCGAGGAAACGGAACCGGTCGCCGACGCCGTGCTCGGCCGCCAGCGCGCGCAGCCGGACGACCTCGGGGTCGGCGTCGAGATCTGCCGGGTCCGGGCCGCCGGCGATCACCAGCTCGGCCTGCGGCACCCGGGCGAGCGCGCTGAGCACGTTGCCGATGCCCTTGCGCTCGACGAGCCGGCCGACGAACAGCAACCGTGCCCGGTCCGCCGTCCGCTCCGACGCCTCGCCCTGCGGGGAGAAGGTGTCCAGGTCGACGCCGCAGGGGACCACGCAGATCCGCCGGCGCGGCGCGCCCAGGCGCAACAGCTCGAACACCTCGTCCGTGCAGGTGGCGATCACCTGGTCGACGTCGCTGACAAGCCGCTGCTCCAGGCCGATGCGCTCTGGCGGGGAGGTGTCCTTGTGACCCTGGTGGCGCCGTTTGACGACGCCAAGGGCGTGGGGGGTGAGCGCCACCGGAACGCCGAGCGGCCGGGCGGCCCGCAGCGCGGCGAGCCCCGACATCCAGAAGTGCGCGTGCACGATGTCGGGCCGGCGCCGGCTCCACTGGGTGTGCAGATCGGCGGCGAAGTCGTCCATGTACGGCAGCAGATCGTCCTTGCCGACGAAACGCGCCGGTCCGGCGCGCACGTGATCCACCCGCACGCCGGGACCGAGGTCGACCTGGCGGGGGAGGTGGGGATCGTCGCGGCGGGTGTGCACCGTGACGTCGACCTGGCGGCGCCCGAGAACCGCGGCCAGTGACGCGACGTGCACGTTCTGCCCGCCGGCGTCGACCCCTCCGAGCGCCGCGAGCGGGCTCGCATGTTCGGAGACCATCGACACCCTCATGGCAGGCTGTCGCCCACGGGTCGCAGTCATGTCCCCCGGGCTGCCCGACGACCGTCTGACCGAAACTACTCAACGCCATAGTTCGGATGTATGGAGTAGCGGTAGCCGGCCCGGGAACGCCGGTTCCATGGCCACCGTCACGTCGGTACCACCCGCGTTGGAGGTGCTGATTCCCACCTTCGGCCGCCCCGAGGCCCTCGCCGTCACCCTCGCGGGGCTCGCCAACCAGACCGAACGCGCCTTCGACCTGGTCATCGCGGACCAGACTCCCCCGCCGGCGCCGGCGTCCGTCGACGCACCGGTGGTCGCGGCGATGCTGCGCGAGCTGCGCCGGCAGGGGCACGTCGTGCGCACCCACCGTCGCGGCCGGCGGCGGGGCATGGCCGAGCAGCGCCAGTTCCTGCTCGACCGTTCCACCGCACCGAGTGTGCTCTTCCTCGATGACGACGTGTTCCTGCAGGCTCCGACCATGGCCCGGATGCGCAGCGCGCTCGCCTCGCTGGGCTGCGGCTTCGTCGGGGTCGCGCCGCAGGGCCTGAGCTATCTCGACGACGAACGCCCCGCCGAGCAGCGGCCGTTCGAGCCGGTGGCCGGGGACGTGGTCGGCCCGGAGCGGGTGCGCAAGGGACAGCCGGCCTGGGACCGGTGGCGCCTGCACAATGCCGCGAACCTCGCGCACCTGGCGCGCCGCATCCCCCTGCCGGCCCGCGGCTGGCTGGCCTACCGGGTCACCTGGGTGGCCGGCTGCGTGCTCTTCGACCGGGCGGCGCTGGTCGCGGCGGGCGGCTTCGGCTTCTGGCACCGGCTGCCGGCGAGCCATCGCGGGGAGGAGATCGTCGCGCAGCTGCGGGTGATGGAGCGCTGCGGCGGGGTCGGCCTGCTGCCCCCGGGCGCCGTCCACCTGGAGCTGCCGACCGCGGTCACCGACCGCGACGCCGACGCCTACGCCGCGATCATCGAGGCGGACGACCGCGCCGCGGACGGGAGCCGGGTGCCGTGAGAATCCTGCTGTGGCACGTGCACGGCTCGTGGACGACGTCGTTCGTCCAGGGCGACCACGACTACGTCGTGCCGGTCACTCCTGAGCGCGATCCCGACGGGCTGGGCCTCGCCCGCACCTACCCGTGGCCGTCTCGCGTGCGGGAGCTGCCGCCGCGGGAGCTGCGTGACCTCGACGTCGACATGGTCCTCCTGCAGCGTCCGCACGAGCTCGCGCTGGCCGAACGCTGGCTGGGCGGGCGCCGTCCGGGCCGCGACGTCCCGGCCGTCTACCTGGAGCACAACACCCCGAAGGGGGACGTCCCGAACAGCCGGCATCCCGTGGCCGACCGGCCCGATCTCACCCTGGTCCACGTCACCCACTTCAACCGGCTGTTCTGGGACGCCGGGCGCACGCCGACCCGGGTCGTCGAGCACGGCATCATCGATCCCGGCTGCCGGTTCGGCGGGGAGCTCCCGCGCGTCGCGGTCGCCGTCAACGAGCCTGTGCGCCGCGGTCGGGTCACGGGTACGGACCTGCTGACCCGCTTCGCGACCGAGGCGGCGCCGGTCGACGCCTTCGGCATCGGTGTCGATCCGCTTCCCGCGCACGTTGGCCTGGGCGCGGACCGGCTGGTCGCCCACGAGGACCTCCCTCAGGCCGCCCTGCACGACGCGCTCGCCCGCCGCCGGGTCTACGTCCATCTGCCGCGCTGGACCTCGCTGGGGCTGTCCCTGCTGGAGGCGATGCACCTCGGCCTGCCCGTCGTCGCGCTCGCTGTCACCGAGGCCTGCGAGGCGGTGCCGCCGGGCGCGGGCGTCCTGTCCACGGACCCGGACGTCCTGGTCGATGCGGCCCGTCGGTTCGTCGCCGACCCCGACCTCGCCCGCGCGTACGGCGCGAAGGCCCGCCAGGCCGCCCTCGACCGCTACGGCCTGGCCCGCTTCCTGCACGACTGGGATCGTGTGCTGGCCGAGTCCGTCGCGGCGGCCTGATCGGAAGCGGAAGTGACTGCCGTCACAGTCCGAACCGGCGTTAGAGCCTGCGGGGCGGCGACAGGGCGATCCGGGCGGCGGTCGACCCGCACGGCGTGTTCGTCGCCAACCACCCCGTCCCGCCGGCCGCGTAGCGGACCGCGCCCGGTGACGCGCGGCGAGGGCGGCGAGCGGCGGCGTCAGCGGTCGTAGCGGGGCAGGGCGCCGACGCCGTCGCGGGGCGACTCGGGCTGGTCGGCGGGAACGATCAGGATGCCGGCGTCGGTGCCGATCGCCGCGCGCAGCAGGCCATCGACGAAGGCACCCTGGCGCGGCGGCGTCCTGAGTCCGTGCAGGTCGTCCGCGTGCAGCGCGAGGTCGGTGGGACGCGGCCCGAAGAAGATCGGCGCGTCATCCTCAAGGTCGTCGGAGAGCAGCAGGGTGGCGACCCGCCCCTCGGCGAGCGCCGCGACGGTCTCGGCGGGGCCGTCCAGGACGATCGAGGTGGGTCGCTCCGCGTGGCGACGGCGGCGCTGGTCGAACTCGGCCAGCGCCTCCGCCACGTCCCGGCGGGTCTGGTCCAGCAGCAGGTCGGCGACCTGACCGGCCACGATCTCCTCGGAGCCGTCGTCGGCCCGGCCACCCGACACCAGCCGGGTCCGGGTGTCGAGGGCCGCCGGAAGCTGCCCGCGGACGAGTGCCACCGCCTTGGGATCGCCCGCCATGACGAGCAGCGACGCACCGATGCTCGCCGCCGTCTTCTCCAGCAGGTCCGCGACGGCGCGGGCCCCGGTCTTCCAGTCCTCCTCGACGCGGTGCTCGTACCGGGCCGCGGACCAGCCGCCCTTGCCGGTCTTGTGCCAGGGGTGGGGCGTCGCCTCGACGCTGGTCGCCACGACCGGCTCCTCGTCCGCCCTCGGGTCGTCCCGGTAGGCCAGCACGTCGGCACCCAGCCGATCGACCAGCGCGACAAGGTGCGGGACCCGGCTCTGCCCCCAGGCCACCAGCGGCAGCAGATAGGGCAGGGCGGAGACGCGCACGATGTCGATGTCGACCGCATCGGGCAGGTGGCGGGCGTAGCGGACCGACCCACCGGCAGCGACCAGCACCTGGGTCCCGCCTTCGCGGTGACCGCGGCGGGCCCGGTGCAGGGCCTTCACCGTCAGGGGGTCGACGCCGACGTCCGCGACGCGGGCGAGCATGTCGTCCCAGCGCGCCTCCAGCTCCTGGTAGGCGTTCGCCTGGCCGACACGCGTGCCCAGGTAGATGGTGACCACCTGGCTGTCGTCGCTGTACGCGGTCCTGAGTTCCTTGAGATCCATCGCGCGGCTCCTGTCATGGCATGATCCGAGCGCTGCGGGACCACCCGGCCGGTGCCGGGCCTCCGATCAGGACCCTTTCCGCACGGGTGCGCGGAAAACCCCACTGCGATGGCGTCTCACCGCCCGAGCCTCCATCGCCCCTGGAGCACCAGGCACAGCGCCGCCGTGAGGTCGACGGCGACGAGACGGCCGGGGAGCTCCTCGGGACGGGTCACCGGCGTGGGGACGAGGACCGCCCCGGCACCGGCCGCGTGCGCGGCCTGCGCGTCGGCCCCGATGTCACCGATGACGACGCAGTCCGTGGGGTCGACGCCGAGCCGCCCTGCCGCCCGCAGTACCAGGCCCGGCGCGGGCTTACGGCAGTCGCAACCATCCTCTGGCGCGTGCGGGCAGACCTCCCAGACGTCGAACGGTCCCACCAGCTGGTCGACGCGCCGGTTGACCGCCCGCACCTGCGCGGAGGTGAGCAGGCCGCGGCCGACCCCGGACTGGTTGCTGACCACGCCGATGGCGATCCCGGCCGCGCGCAGCGCGGCGACGGTCTCCGCCGCGGCGGGCATCGGCTCGACCAGGCCGGGGTCACCGTTGTACGGGACATCCCGCACCAGTGTCCCGTCCCGGTCGAACAGCACGGCCCGCGGTCGGGTCGGCACGGTTCGGGTGGAGTTCGGGGGCTGTGCGGCACCCGCGTCCGAGGTGTCCACCTCTTTATTTCCCCTCACGGATTTCCCCCTCACGGATTTCCCCCGCACGGAGGCGACACCGCGCCGCCACCGCGGGCCAGCGTCGCGACGGCGGCGACGACGTCGGTAGGGGTGACGCCGGCCAGGCAGGGGTGGCCGGGGACCGGGCACAGCCGGGCCCGGGTGTCCCGGCAGGGGGCGTCCTGGTCGCCGAGCAGGACGTGCGGCACACCGTAGGGTCGCCAGCGCGCGGCGGGCACGACCGGGGCGAACAGGGAGACGACCGGAGTGCCGACCGCCGCTGCGAGGTGCGCGGGGCCGGTGTTGCCGACGACGACGGCGCGGGCCCCGGCCAGCACCCCGGCAAGGCCGGCCAGATCCGTGGCGCCGCCGAGGTCGACGCCGTCCGAGCCGGCCACCGCCGCTGTCAGCTCCCGCTCCCCCGGACCACCGGTGACCACGACCGACCAGCCGGCCGCGGCCAGGGCCGGCACCGCCTCCCGGCAACGCCCCGGCGGCCAGGCTCGCGACGGCACCGCGGCCCCCGGATGTACGACCACATAGGGCCTGGCCGGCACCAGATGACGGATATCCGGCAGGCACGGACGCAGCGCGAGCCGACCGTCGTCGCCGGGCGGCAGGTCCGCGCCGGCGGCCCGGGCCAGGTCCAGGGCCCGCTCGGTCTCGGGAACATCGCCGGCCGGGCCGTCGGACGGCGGCCGGTGACGCAGATCGAGCAGCGAGCCAGGGTAGTCGGCGGACGCGGCGGCGATCCACGGCACGCCGGCCAGCCGCAGCACCAGCGCGGTCGGCAGGGGGCTCTGGTGGAACGAGGTGAACACGACCGCCGCGTCGAATCGGCCGGCCCGTACCCGGGCGACCACCGCGGCCACGTCGGGCGAAGTCGTCGGCGGAGGGTCGCTCACCACCCATGGCGCCGTCCAGACGAGTACATCACGGACGCCGGGTAGCAGCCGGGCCGCCGCCGATCCCGCCGGGCCCGCCAGCACGTCGACGGTCGAGACCGTCGGAGCCGCGGCCAGCGCTCGGATGGCGGGGCCCATGAGCAGGACGTCCCCGGTGCTGTCGAGGCGCACGGCCAGCACCCGCCCGGCGAGGTCGGTCACGACCCCCATCCTGCGGCGGTACGGGCAGCGCGTGCAGGCGGGGGTCGTCGACAGGTGGTTCAGATGGAGGCCGGATGGGCCGGGGAGTCGTTCCTGATCTCGTTGGCGAAGTTCGAGTTGGCGACCAGCCCCTCGTCCGGGGTGGTCGGAGCGTCCTCGGTCGCGAGCGGCGCGGATTCCTCGTCGCTCCCGGTCCTCTTCTCCGCGAACCGCAGCGGCGAGACCGCATCGGTGGGCTCGGCGTCCGTCAGGATGGCGGAGGCGTTCGGCTGGGTCGACGGGAACGTCTCGTCCGGGTGGTTCGCCCTCCCCTGCCCGCCCCCCTCGCCGGCTGCCGACCCGCCTGCCGTGGCGCGGCCACGACCCAGCGCCAGCCGGACGCCCGCGATGCCGGCGGCACCCGCACCGAGCGCCGCCCCCGCGACGACCGCGGCGCGCGCGCGGGGGCGCCGGCGGTTCCCACCGCGCACGGCGGACACCTTCAGTGTCCGAGGCAACGTCATGTTCCTGCTCCCCACGTCGACGGTACGAATACCGGGTACCGGTGTATGCTCGGTGCTAGCGCGCCCGTGCGGTGGCGCGCTGGTTGGCCTTCTCGATCGCGCCAACCAGTTCGTCCTTGGTCATCCGCGACCGGCCGCGGACGTCCAGGTCACGGGCGACCTGTAGCAGATGGCTCTTGCTCGCGCGCGCGTCCACCCCGCCATGGCTCGACCCGCTGGCACCGCGGGGGGTGGCGGCCCGGTCGTCGGAGGGACCCTTCGCACCGCCCTCCTTGGGCTCCCAGTGGTCGCCCACCTTCTCGAAGGAGTGCTTGAGCGCGCTGAAGGCGGTCTGGTGGGCGCGGCGCCCCTCCCCGTACTCCTTCACGGCGGCGTCATGCGTCTTGATCCAGGTGCGCTGGGCCTTCTTCGGCGAGCGCGCGATCGTGGACGGTAGTTCCTCCGCGCCGGGCATCAGGCGTCTCCCTCCTTCGCGTCCTCCGGCAGGCCGACCTCGGCCCGGTCCTCGCGGGCGCGCCGCTCGAGGGCGTCGTCGTCCAGATGCTCCGGGGCTCCGCCGTGGTAGCGCCGCAGTCGCTCCCCCTCAGCCGCCCGGACCGCCGCGTGCGCGTCCTGCTCCGTGCGTTCCGTGTGGGTGGTCATCGCGTTCCCCTTCCCGCGGTGGTTGATGACGCTGTCCTGGGATGCGCCGTCCCCCGGGCCCGTGGAACAAAACGCCTACTCCGCCGCCTGTTCCAGGCGGGCGTAAACGAGCTGGAGGGCATCGGAGCCCGCGACCGCGGCGAAGACCGAGGCGACCAGCCGGGTGCCGCGGGGAGCGACCACCAGGCCGAAGACAAATCCGGTGGCGACCCACTGCGCCACGCAGAACGGGCAGGTGAGCAGTTCGCCGGCGCTGTGGCGGATGGAACTGGTCTCCCGTACCTCCTCGGCGAGCTCGGCTGGGCCGGTCTGGCCGCGGAACCGGGTGAAGGGCGCCCGCAGCGGGCTGGTCACCGGGTCCTTGGTCAGGATGCGGCTGCACTTGTGCGTCGCGACGGTGATCAGTGCGAGGTCGGCGGCCGAGATGCGGTCGGGCGGGCGGGCCCCGAGACCGTGCCCGACACCGACGAGCGCGGCGCACATCCCGCCGTAGGCACTCAGCGCGGCCAGGTAACCGCCCAGTGGTCGAGACGCCCCGGCGGAGTACTCCACCGTCTCCCGCCGCGCGGCGCCGCCCGCCCGGTCGGCAATGGTCAGGACGGCTCTCAGCGGTGCTGTCGTCATGATCCTCGGCGTGCCCGCCAGGCCACGACTCAACCCGATGTCGCGTCGGACGCCGGGACGCCGAGATGGCCGTGAACCTCCCGACGCCGCGACAGCGCCACGTCATCCGGCCCGTTTGGCTGTGAGGTGGAGGGGTAGCAGCACGCGGAGCATCGGCCGTCGTTCCGGCCACCGCGCCGCAACCGTTTCGGATTCGAAGGAGATGGTGGTGTGACGGCCACAGCCGACCTGTCCGCCACCGCCGCCGCCCTTCCCGCCGCCGCGCGGACGGTCGTGGCGGACGTCCGCACCGGCCGGTTCGAGCGGACCCTGTCGGCGCTGACAGCCGTCGGCGCCGCCGTCACCGCCGGCGAGATCTACCTGTCGCACGACGGGGCGAGCTTCGGCAACCGGATGATGTGGTGGCCGATCGCGATCGTGCCCACCGCGATCCCGGCCGGCGTGGCGGCGGTCTTCTCCCGGCGGGCGGCACGCACGGTGCTGCCGCTGGCGTCGGCGGCGATCGTCGCGAACGGCCTGCAGGGCACCTACCTGCGCTGGCGGGGTGTGCGCCAGCGTCCCGGCGGCGTCACCCTCTACAACCTGGAGTCGGGCCCACCGGTGTTCGCGCCGCTGCTGGCGAGCGTCGTCGGGGGGATGGGGCTGCTCGCCGCCGTCCTGCGCCGCGAGGGGCGCCCGCCGCAGGGAGACCGGTAGGCATGGCGTACCGGTCGCCGGGTCAGCGCGCCGTCACTCCGCAGCACCAGGGCCGCTTCCCCGGTTTCGACGTCCTGGACAGCGTCGACGCGTGGGACGACGTGACCGCCGGCGCCGTCCTGTCCCGATGCCCAGGCCTGGCGCGACACCCTGCGCTTCCTCGACGACGACGCCCGCGACCGGCACGGAGCCGGGTTCGCGGCGCTGGGCGGCAGGGAACGGGCGGCGCTCGTCCAGTCCGTCCAGGAGCTGGCCGACGGCGGCGAGGACTGGCATGGCTGGCCGGCCGCCCGCACCTGGAGCCTGTGGACCCGCTACGCCTGCACCGCCTTCTACTCGCACCCGTGGGCGTGGAACGAGATCGGCTTTCCCGGGCCTGCCTATCCCCGCGGCTACCTGAATCCGGGTGTGAACGCGCGCGAGCACTGGGAGGTCGCCGACACCGAGGCCGACGATCCGGTGCCCTTCGCCGAACGCGTCGAACGCGCACGCCGCCGCGCCCCTGGGGAGCCGGCGTGAAGGGGGCCGAGGCGGTGCGGGAGCGCAACGCGTCGGCGTGGCTGCTGCCCCATGACGGCAGCCGCACCAACCACCGGCTGCGGGCCGACATGCGCCGCTTCGCGGGCGACGATGAGGTCGACCTGGTCGTCGTCGGCGCCGGCGCCGGCGGCGGCGTGCTGACCCAGCGGCTGGCTCGCGCCGGCTGGCGGGTCGTCTGTCTGGATTCCGGCCCCTTCTGGGACCCCGACCGCGACTGGGTGAGCGACGAGCGCGGCGCCCACGTCCTGTACTGGACCGAACCGCGCCAGATCGGCGGCGGTGACCCGGTGCCGCTCGGCTCGAACAACTCCGGTCGCGGCGTCGGGGGGTCGATGGTGCACTTCGCGGGCTACGCGCCGCGCCTGCACCCGTCGGACTTC
>Ga0105248_10001950_pt1 | contig 22929 bp, 21 predicted proteins | sample KBSS34metaG_FD_81524 | JGI IMG/M metagenome (GOLD analysis project Ga0105248, IMG submission 81524) | Switchgrass rhizosphere microbial communities from Kellogg Biological Station, Michigan, USA - KBS S3-4 metaG | ecosystem: Host-associated > Plants > Roots > Rhizosphere > Soil | place...
ATGACTGTGCGCGATGGATTCGGGAATGGCGTTCGACAAACCGCCGGCGCCGACGTCGTGAATCAGCAGGATCGGATTCGCCTCACCGAGCGCCCAGCATTGATCGATGACTTCCTGCGCACGGCGCTGGATCTCCGGGTTGCCGCGCTGGACCGACGCGAAGTCGAGATCTTCGGCGCTCGCACCGCTCCCCACCGAGGAGGCCGCGCCGCCGCCGAGCCCGATGAGCATCGCCGGACCGCCGAGCACTACGACTTTCGCGCCCGCCGGCACGTCGGATTTCTCGACGTGCATGCGCCGCACGTTGCCGAGTCCGCCCGCGATCATGATCGGCTTGTGATAACCCCGGAGCGCGGCGCGCACGTTGAATTCCCGGCCAGATTCGAGCTCGGTCTCGAACGTACGGAAATAACCGAGGATGTTCGGCCGGCCGAATTCGTTGTTGAACGCGGCGGCACCGATCGGACCTTCGATCATGATGTCGAGCGCCGAGGCGATGCGTCCCGGCCGGCCATAGTCGCGCTCCCACGGCTGCTCGAAGCCGGGAATGCGCAGGTGCGAAACCGAGAAGCCCGCGAGCCCCGCCTTCGGCTTGCCGCCGCGACCGGTCGCACCTTCGTCGCGAATCTCGCCGCCCGCGCCGGTCGCCGCACCCGGGAACGGCGAGATCGCCGTCGGATGATTGTGCGTCTCGACCTTCATGAGGATGTCGATCGGCTCGACATTGCGTGCGTAGACGTGGCTGTCCACGTCGGCGAACCAGCGCTCGCCCTGCGCGCCCTCCATCACCGCAGCGTTATCGCGATACGCCGACAGAACCCCGCGCGAATTACGCGCATACGTGTTCTTGATCATCGCGAACAGCGACTTCGGCTGGCGCTCGCCGTCGATGACCCAGTCCGCGTTGAAAATCTTGTGGCGACAGTGCTCCGAGTTCGCCTGCGCGAACATCATCAGCTCGACGTCGGTCGGATCGCGCTCGAGCCTTGCGAAATTCGCAACGAGATAGTCGATCTCGTCGTCGGACAGCGCGAGACCGAGAGTCTGATTCGCCTCGACGAGCGACGCGCGCCCCCGCCCGATCGTTCTGACCGGCCGCGGTCGCTCATGCACGAACAGCTGAGCGGCATCATCGAGCGAGAGGATCGCCGCTTCGGTCATGCGGTCGTACAGCGCCGGCGCAATCGTGCCGAGCTGCTCACGCGTCAGCTTGCTTGCGCCGCGCAGCTCGTAGGCGATTCCGCGCTCGATGCGCTCGATTGCGTCGAGACCGCAGACGTGGGCGATGTCAGTGGACTTGCTCGACCAGGGCGAGATCGTGCCTGGGCGCGGGACGACGACGATGAGTCCGTCCGTCGGGAGCGCGGCGGCATTGGCGCCATCATCAGACCGGGGACCGTAGGTCAGCAGCGCCGCCAGGACCCGCCGTTCCTCGTTGCTGAGGTCGCGACGCGACTGCACAAAATGGACGAAGCGGGCGGTTAAGGTCTGGACGGCGTGGCCGCGAGCCGTGACCGCGGCGAGGAGTCTCGTTGTTCGGAAGTCGGAGAGTGCGGATGCGCCGGGCAGTATCAGCATCTTGGGGCGAGTGCGTGAACGGGGCCGAATGATAGCGGAAAGGACCCCCTATTTCTTGTCTCCGGGCGTATACAACGGCACCGGAAACGGCGTCACGTTCGAGCCTTCGAAGGTGCTGACCTTGCTCACGCCCTGCTGTCGCACTTCGTCGACGCGCAGCACCGAGTGCAGCGGCAAATACGTGCGTTTTACCCCTTCGAATTCAGCTTTCACCTTCTCTTCGGAAGGGTCGACGACGACCGCCGAGCGCTCGCCGAACACCAGCTCCTCGACCTCGATGAAGCCGAACAGAGAACCGTGGCTGACCTTGCGGGCATAGATCTCGTAGACCTTGCCCTGGTTAACGAAAACGACCTTGAAAATGTGACTGGCTGCCATCTGGGTTCCGGGGCGGGTTGGTAGGCTGCGCCCCATATTATCCATAATCTGTGTGGGACCCCGAGTTTGCGTCGATTCGATCCATGGCACTGAAACTTCGAGTCATCAGCGATCACTACAAGGCGCTCGGCAAGCGCAGCTCGCGGCTGTTCGGCGTCACCGGCGGCAAGATCGGCCGGGCGCAGGACAACGACTGGATCCTCCCGGACCCGGACCGCTACGTCTCCAGCCACCACTGCAAGGTCGACTTCCGGGCCGGCCAGTGGGTCCTGGAGGACACCAGCACCAACGGCGTGTTCATCAACGGCTCGGACACGCCCGCGTCGCTTGAGGGCGCCTATCGGCTGCAGGACGGCGACCGCCTGCGGCTCGGCGACTACGAGGTGCTGGTCAGCATCGACGAGCGCAACGATTTTGCGGCCGACGACAGCGGCCAGATCCCAGCGCCGCCGCGCGTGCGTAACAAGTCGAACGTGAAGACGCATCACCGGGCGACCGACGGCGATCTCGGCGAGGAGCTCGACCTCACCGACCTGCTCAGCGATTCCGCGATCGCGCCGGCTCCGGCAATGCCGCCGCCGCTGCGCGCACCCTCGTCGTCCTCATCGCCGCTCGATCTCGAGAGCGCGCTGGCGCTCGATTCGGACGATCTCAAGGCGATGGGTCCGATCCCCGCCGCGCCCGCACCCGTCAAAGCACCGAAGACTGCGTTTGCTTCGCTCCTCGGTGACAGCGGTGAGCACAAGACTGTCGCGCGTCCGCGCAGGCCAGAACCTCCGCCCAAGGTGGTGGAAGAGCCGCGCAAGGCTGATGACTGGCACATGCAGACGCGGCCGTACGATCGCAAAAAACTGGCAGCGCTCACCTCCCCCGCAGCGCTGGCCAAGCAGCTCGAGAAGGCACCCGAGCCGGAACGTCCGGCCCCGGCCCCGAAGCGCGTGGAAAACGGCAGCGCGGAAGCGCCGGTTGGCTTGGAAGCGTTCTGCCGTGGCGCGGGCATCGATCCTGCGAGCCTGCCCATCGACCAGCAGAATGCGTTGCTGACGCTGGCAGGTCAGATGGTGCGCGAGACCGTGCTCGGCCTGATGGAGTCGCTCAAAGCGCGCTCCGACGTAAAGAGCCGGATGCGCCTGAATCAGACCACGATCCAGCCTGGTGAGAACAATCCGCTGAAATTCTCGCCGAGCGTCGACGAGGCAGTGCTGAAGCTGCTGGATCCGCATAGCAGCCGCTATCTCGGACCGATCGACGCGATTCGCGAAACGTTTGCGGACATCCGTACGCACCAGGCTGCGCTGTCCGGCGCAATCCAGGCGGCAATCGACGAAGTGATGAATCGCATCGAGCCCGGCGAATTGCAGGAGCGATTCGATCGCGGCCTGAAGCGGGGGCCGCTGCTCGGCGCGACCAACAAGATGAAGTACTGGGATCTCTACACGGAGTTCTATCAGGTGCTGAATCAGCGCGGCGAAGGCGGGTTGCCGACGCTGTTCGCGGAAGAGTTCGCGCGGACCTACGCCGAGAAAGTGGCGCCGAAGAAGAAATGAAAGTCAGGCTGAAGCCTGACCCACGGCCTTGCGCTCCATTACAGCTCGCAGGGCTTTGGCGCCCTGCTCCATCAGCGGCGTGATCGATGCCGCCGCCGCGTGCGGCAGGACATCCGCAATCCATACGAAATCGCATTCATTGGCGCCGCGTGCGACGACCTGCATCGTCGCGCTGTGATGCACGAACTTCTCGAGCACCGAGTAGGCGAATCGCATGCGCTCCGGCTCGACGCTGACGATTCGCTCCGTGACCACCATCCCGTTCGCGAACGTCGCGATGCGCAGGTCCTCGCTCTCCAGCCGGCAATCCTTCAGGACGCCGGCAAATGCCCGATGCGCCTCGCCAGTCGCGGCCAGCGCTTGCCAGACCTGCTGCGCGGAGGCACGAATTCGCGTTTCGACGTGGACTGCAGCCATTGCACGCTCCTACTCCAACCCTTGGGCGAAGGCTAGCGCCGCGGACGCCAGGGAACTTGGAGAATCCTGCTATGGCGTCGTCGCATGCGCCGTAATCTCGGGCGATGACGCTGCCGCGGAAGTCGGTCGCGTGTCGGTCGCGACCCAATCCAGAATGTCGATGTAGCCGCGAATGTTCTCGACGAAGCGCACTGGCTCCCAGCCGCGCGCGTAGCCGCGCTTCACGCGCGTGTACCACTTCGCCTGCGTCAGCAGCGGTAGATACTCGCGCACATCGCTCCACGCATCGGGATTCTTGCCGTGCATCTGCGTCAGGATGCGCGCGTCTTCGAGATGTCCCACGCCCACGTTGTACGCGGCAAGCGTGAACCAGGTGCGATCGGGCTCCAGGATGCGTTTGGGAATCTGATTGCGCAGCCAGACGAAGTAGCGTGCGCCGCCGAAGATACTGCCGCGCGGATCGAGGCGATCCGCAACCTGTAGCGCTCGCGCCGTTTCTTCGGTGAGCATCATCAGCCCGCGCACGCCGGTATGCGACGTCGCGGTCGGATCCCACTGCGACTCCTGATAGCCGACCGCCGCCAGCAACCGCCAATCGACACCGACTTCCGAGGCGGCCTCGCGAAACCACTGGCGAAAGCGCGGCAGCCGCGTCTCGACGTGCTCGAGAAACACGCGCGACTGGATGTAGTCGAACCGATCGGTGTCGCCGTAGTACGTATCCAGAATCGCCGCGAGCCGGCCTTCCGCCTGCAACGACGAGTAGAACGCCGTGACGCGTTTCAGCAGGCTCGCGTCGCGCGTGTCGACGACCCACGCGAGCGACTTGCCCTGCGTGAGGTCGAACGCGATGCGAATCTCAGGATGAAAGGCGCGCCCGATTGCGAACTCGTTCGAATCCGCCACGGTGTAATCGAACTCGCGCCGCGACAGCCGGTACAGCAGCTCTTCCGTTTCCGCGAAGGGATTCTCGACCCAGGTCAGGTTCGGATTGAGCGCGCGCCACTGCTCCAGCGTCGCGGCGTGCGCGCTGCCGCCGACGACCTCGATGTGCCCCTCGTTCGCCTGCTTCAGGTTGCGCGGCCGCGTTTCGCCCTGGCGAAAGATCAGGTGCTCGCGCACCTGCTGGTACGGCGGGCCGAAGCTGGCGTTGTCCGGCAGGTGAATGCCGCGGGTCAGGCCGGCGGCAGCAATGTGCGCGCGATGCGACTCGAGCTCGCGCATCGCGTCCGCCACGTTCGGTACGGAATACACGAACAGGCGCACGCCGAGCTCGGCGGCGAAGCGGCTGGCAAGATCGAATTCCGGGCCCTGCGGGCCCGAGGCGCCCAGGTAATAAGCGCTCGGCAGGTTGCGCGTGACCACGCGCAGCTCGCCGGCACGCATGATCTGCTCCAGCACGGTCGGCGGCTGCGAGCACGTGCCGAGCAGGAGCGTGGCGATGATGGCCAGGGCGGCTTTCAAGGTGCTGTGCGTCGCCGGTTGATTACCGAAGCCGCAGAGTACCAGCCCCGGGTCCGTGGAACCCGTTCAGAGTCGGCTTCAACCCCGGCGCTGTTCGTGTAAAATCCCGCCCCCACCGCCGGAGAGGTACCGAAGCGGTCACAACGGCACCGATTCGAAATCGGTTGAGGGCATTACGTCCCTACGAGGGTTCGAATCCCTCCCTCTCCGCCACTTTCCCGACTTTTCCCTTGTCATCGAACCGATGACCCGGCGCCCGGTCCAACGCCTTTACACTGCCGGCCCAGCGCACCACACTGACCCTCGTGAAAATCCCCGCCGCACTGCTGCTCACCGTCGCCCTGACTTTTGGCGCTGCGTCACGTGGTGTCGCTGGGGACAATCCCGAGGACCTGCCGGACATCGGCAGCCCGGCGCAAGCGATGCTCAGCACGGAAGACGAGTACCAGATCGGCCGCATGATCGTGCGCGGCCTGCGCGACCAGGATCAGATCCTCGAAGATCCCGAAGTCTCCGAGTACATCCGCTCGCTCGGTACGCGCCTGTCGAGCCAGGCGAACGACGGCTCGCAGCGCTTCAACTTCTTTGTCGTCAAGGACAACACGATCAACGCCTTCGCGTTGCCCGGCGGCTTCATCGGCGTCAACAGCGGACTGCTGCTCGACACCAAGAACGAGAGCGAATTGGCGGGCGTAATCGCACACGAGGTCGCGCACGTTACACAGCGACACATTGCGCGCAGCATCGCGGAGCAGAGCAAGTCGAGCCTGGTGTCGACTGCGGCAATGCTCGCGGCAATTCTGATCGGTGTGGCCGGCGGCGGCGACGCGGCTATGGCGGGCGTGGCGGCGGCGCAAAGCCTCGCGATCCAGCAGCAGATCAGCTTCACCCGCGCCAACGAAACGGAAGCCGATCGCGTCGGCATCGGCATTCTCGCGCGCTCCGGCTTCGATCCGCAGGGCATGCCGGCGTTCTTCGAAACGATGAGCCGGCACGCGGGCAGCAGCGAGATCAACATTCCGGAGATGCTGCGCACTCACCCGGTCACCAGCACGCGTATCGCGGAAACCAAGGAACGCGCAGCACAGCTGAACGTGAAGCCCGAGCCCGAAAGCGTGAGCTATGCGATCACCCGCGAGCGTCTGCGAGTGCTGGCAACGCCTGCGGGCGAAGATGCGCGCGAGTACTACGCGGCGATCGTCGGCAACGAACCCGACGCGACGCCCGCTGAGGTCTACGGCAAGGCACTGGCGATGATGATCTCAGGCCAGGCTGCGAAGGCGGTTCCGGTGTTCCAGCGGCTGCGCGATGCGGATCCGACTGTCGTGCAATATCACACCGCACTTGGGCAGGCACAGTTGCTCGCGGGCAAGGGCGATGCCTCACTCAATACACTGCAGCGTGCGCGCGAACTGTTCCCACGCAATATTTCCGTGACCGTGCGCTATGCGCAGGCGCTGATGCAGCTGGGCGATTCGAAGAAGGCGCACGAGATTCTGCTCGACCTGTTCAACGTGGTGCCGCCGACGCCCGAGCAGGCGAAGCTGACGGCGCAGGCAGCGAATGCCGCCGGCGACGTCGCCGACTCGTACTACTACATGTCGGAATACCACCTGATGAGCGGCGACCTGCCGCTCGCCATCAACCAGCTGCAGCTCGCGCTGGCCGTGCCGAAGATCACGGAAGTGCAGCGCGCGCGCTTCGAGGCCCGCCTCGAAGAAGTGCAGCAAGCAATGCCCAAACGCATGCGCCGGCAGATGGAGCAGGACGGCGGTAATCGTCGCCGTGCAAGTTGATACAATCGCCGCCGTGGCTTGATCCGCCGCACCCTTCTCACAGTTTGGCCTTCGGAGACTCTCGACGCATGCTCAGTCCACTGCGCGCCGCCGCTGCGATATTGATTGCGATGCTCGCCGCCGGTTGCACGACCGCGCCTGGCCGCACGCAGCCAGACGATCGCTGGGAAGGGTTCAACCGCGGCGTCTACAAGTTCAACGACACCGTCGACCGCGCGGCGCTCAAGCCCGTCGCCAAGGGTTACCGCAAGATCACGCCGCACTTCCTGCGCGTCGGCATCGGCAATTTCCTCGGCAACCTCGAGTACCCGGCGACGGTCGTCAATCAGTTCCTGCAGGGCAAGCCCAAGATGGGGTTGCGCGACACCGGTCGCTTCCTGCTCAACAGCACGCTCGGAATCGCCGGCTTGTTCGACGTGGCGACCGCGGTCGGCCTGGAAGCCAACGACGAGGATCTCGGTCAGACGCTCGCCGTCTGGGGGGTCGGCTCGGGTCCGTTCGTGAACCTGCCGTTGTTCGGTCCGTCGACGTTGCGCGATGCGCCGACGCGAATCGTCGACTTCTTCTTCGACCCGATCACGTACATCGATCCGCCGTGGGAAGCAGTGTGGGGCGAGCGCGTGCTGGACGTCGTGCATTCGCGTGCCGAGCTGCTACCGCTCGACGGAACATTACAGCGGACCTACGACCCGTACGCGTTCATTCGCGATTCGTGGGTCCAGCAGCGCGAGTTCGCAATCTTCGACGGCAACCCGCCGCCCGAGCAGCTCGAAAATTTCGACGACAGCGACACGCCGGCCGAAGATGCGGCGCCGAAGGATGACGCTGCGACGGACGAAGCCCCCGAAGAGCCCAAGCCGCAGCAGTAGCGGGCTGTAGGTCGGCCGCTCCAGCGCATCCTGCGCCCGCGGCATTCGCGCATCCCTGCGCAGCAGGCTTCAGCCCGACTTCTTCTCTTCCTGACCTTTCTCTTTCTTCTCCGCGCCGCCGATCAGATCTTCCACTTCGCTGATCCGTGCCAGCGCCTCGATCTGCGCCGGCACGTTCGCAAAGTGGATCGCCTTCTGCGACTGACGCGCCAGCCGCAGCCATTCGATCAACAGCGCCAGCCCGGCGCTGTCGCTCTCGCCGACTCCGCCGAGATCGACGTCGAGATCCTTGAACTGCTCGAAGCGCGCCTCGCTCTGCTCCAGCACTTCGCGCGCAGTGCTCGCGTTCAGCACGCCGCTGATGCGAAAGCGCCCGGCACCGAGCGACTCGAACTTGGCGCGGCTGGTGCCGTTGTCTCTCACGTCTTCTTCTCGGCTCCGGCCGTCGCCGTCGGCTTCTGCACCGTACCGCTCGCGACCTGGTCCTCCAGGCGCTTGATCACCGGCTCCAATCCCTTCTGCTGGATCTCCGAGCCGAAGTCGGTGCGGAACGATTTGACATACGACACGCCCTCGATCTGCACGTCGTAGGCCTTCCAGCCCGCATCCGTCTTACGCAGCGAGTAGTTGACCGGCACACGCTGACCGTTGTCGCGACGAACTTCGCTGCGCACGGTTGCGACGGTGTCGTCGGCCTTGCCCTGGAACGGCAGGATCTTCAGCCGGTCCGGCGTGAACTCGAGCAGCGCGTCGCCGTAATTCTGCAGCAGCGACTGATAGAACGCCTCGACGAAGCGCTTACGCTGCTCGGGCGTCGCGGTGCGCCAGTTCTTGGCGAGCACGAGCTGCGCCGCGTACGCAGTATCGAAGTGCGGCAGCATGTTCTTGTCGACCAGCTCGCGCACCCGCTTCGGGTTCTGCTTGTACTCGGAACGATGGGCGTCGAGGTCGCGCAGCGTGTCCTGCGCCACTTTCGTCACCAGCTCCTGCGGACCGAGCTGCCCGGCATCGTCGGCGGCACGCGCCGTAAGTGCCAGCAGCGGCAACGCGGCCGCGAAGATCAACGCAGACAGTTTCACTAGATGCTTCATTTCTTCGGCTCCTGTGCCGGCGCCTTCTCCTGGTTGCCGCCCTGGTTGCCGCTGTCAGCGGATCCCTGGTCGCGGCGCAGGAAAGTGGACGCCAGCTGATTGATCAGATTCTCCAGCACGAACGCATCCTGTACGAACTCGATGCGGTCGCCCTGCTTCAGATATTGCTCGTCGCCCCCCGGCGTGATTCCGATGTACTGACCGCCGAGCAGGCCGGACGTCATGATGCTTGCATCGCTGTCCTTCGGGATCTTGTCGAACTGCGAGTTGATGCGCATGTGCACGACGGCTTTGTACTGCTGCTGGTCGTAGCTGATGGTCTCGACGCGGCCGACCGTGACGCCCGCCATCGAAACGGCGGCGCCGGGCTTCAGGCTGCCGATATTCTCGAACAGAGCCACGACTCCATAACTCTTGCCGTTGGTGGCAAGTTCGCGGTTGGTGATCTGCGTCACCAGGAAAAACAGCGCCGCGAAGCCGAGCAGCACGAACAGGCCGGTGGAAAATTCTACGGTGCGGGTCGGTCTCATAGGCGGGCCTCAGAGCATGATCGCGGTCAGAATGTAGTCCAGAATCAGCGTCAGCACCGCAGAGATGACCACAGTGCGTGTCGTCGCGCGCCCGACACCTTCGGCAGTGGGCGTGGCGTTGTAACCCTCGTACACGGCGATCAGGCTGCAGGCGACGCCGAACACGCAGCCCTTGATGACGCCTTCCATGATGTCGTCCAGTCCGACGCTAGAGCGCATCTGCGACCAGAACGACGCGGCGTCGACTTTGAACTGCTGCACGCCGACGAGCTGCACGCCGAAGATGCCGATCGCGATGAAGATCACCGTCAGCAGCGGCATCGCGATAATCCCGCCGGCAAAGCGCGGCGCAATCACGCGACGCATCGGGTCCACGGCCATCATTTCCATGGCGGTCAACTGATCGGTCGCGCGCATCAAGCCGATTTCCGAAGCGAGCGCCGTGCCGGCGCGTCCTGCGAACAGCAGCGCGGTCACGACCGGGCCCAACTCCTTCACCACGGCGAGCGCGCCCGCAGTGCCCAGCGCTTCTTCAGAGCCGAACCGTTGCAGCAGGTCGTAGCCGGTCAGGCCGAGCACCATCCCGACGAACAGTCCGCACGTCATGATGATGACCAGCGACAACGCGCCGGTGTTGTGCACTTGTTCGACGACCAGGCTCGGGCGCAGGAACGCGCGCGGCAGCTGTGCCAGTACGCGACCGAAGAACAGCGCGACGGAGCCGACGGTCGTGACGAACTCCCGCACGTTGTCCCACAGCTCTCGGAGGAAATGCATGCTTGCCCTCAACCCGCGAGCAGGTCTTCGTAGTAGTCGGGAGCGGGATAGTGAAAGGCCACCGGTCCATCGGCGAGCCCGTTGATGAACTGGTGCACGATCTCCGAATCGTGATCCTTCAGCTCGACGAAGCTGCCGGACGCGGCCACCTTGCCGCCGGCGATGATGTAGCTCGAATCGGCAAGGATCGACAGCTCCTCGACGTCGTGCGAGACCACGATGCTGGTGATGCCGAGCGCGTAGTTCATCTGGCGCACCAGCCGCACGATCATGCCCATCGAGATCGGATCGAGACCGGTGAACGGCTCGTCGTAGATCAGCACTTCGGGATCGGTCGCCATCGCGCGCGCTAACGCGACTCGCCGCGCCATACCGCCTGACAGCTCCGCCGGCATCAATCGGGCGGCGCCGCGCAGTCCCACGGACTGCAGCTTGGTCAGCACGATGTTGCGAATCAGCGCTTCAGGCAGGTCGGTGTGCTCGCGCAACGGGAACGCGACGTTCTCGAAGACATCCTCGTCAGTGAGCAACGCGCCGTTCTGGAACAGCATGCCCATGCGCCGGCGCAGCGCGTACAGGTCGCGCGTGCTGAGATTGCTCACGTCGATGCCGTCGAACAGCACCTGGCCGCTGTCCGGCCTGATCTGTCCCGTCATGAGCCGCAGCAGCGTCGTCTTGCCGGTGCCGCTCGGCCCCATGATCGCGGTGATGCGACCGCGCTGGATCTGCAGATTCAGGCCCGAAAAGATCGGGCGACCGCCGATCGAATAGTGAACGTCGCGAACTTCGACGATCGAATCCTGCGCGGTTTGCGGCTCAGGTTTTCTGCTCGTTGCATTCGACGACATTCAGTATCCGATCGCCCTGCGAGAGCGTCAGGCCGCTTCCTGTTCCAGCTTCGAACTGTAGCTGCCAGTGCGCGCCAGTCCGTTGAACTTCGCACGGCGCACGAAAGCCTTCTGGCCCGCGGCGAACGTCTCCGGCTTGCCGGCCCACGCCTTCAGCGCTTCGTCCTGCAACGCACGGCCGTACGAGAAGCTCAGCTCCCACGGCAGCGAGCCGAGCTTATTCATCAAGCTCAGGTGCTCGGTGGCTTCTGCGGAGCTCTGGCCGCCCGAAAGGAACGCGATCCCGGGCACCGCCGACGGCACATAGCGCTTGAGCGTACGCACAGTCGCCTCTGCTACCTGCTGCGGATTGGCGCGCGAGGCAGCCTTCTTGCCGGAGATGACCATATTCGGCTTGAGGATCATGCCTTCCAGATGAATGCGGTGTGAATGCAACTGCTGGAAGACGCTGGAGAGCGTATTGCTCGTCACTTCCTCACAGCGCTCGATGCTGTGATCGCCGTCCATCAGCACTTCGGGCTCGACGATCGGGACGATGTTCGCTTCCTGGCAGAGCGCCGCATAACGTGCGAGCGCATGAGCGTTGGAGTCGATCGCAAACTGCGTCGGGAAGCCGGCGCCGATGTCGATAACAGCGCGCCACTTCGCGAAGCGTGCGCCGAGCTTGTAGTAGTCGGCGAGACGCTCGCGCAGACCGTCGAGACCTTCGGTGATCGTCTCGCTCGGGAAGCCGGCCAGCGGCTTCGCGCCGGTGTCGACCTTGATGCCCGGAACGATGCCGAGCTTCTGCAAATACTGCGGGAACGGCGTGCCGTCCTTGGTCTTCTGGCGGATGGTTTCGTCGTACAGGATCACGCCGCTGATGTACTGAGGCGCGTTCGGCGCCGTGAACAGCATCTCGCGGTACGTGCGGCGCGCCTCTTCGGTCGACTCCAGCTTGATGGAGTCGAAGCGCTTCTTGATCGTGCCACCGGATTCGTCCGCCGCGAGGATCCCCTTGCCCTTTGCAACCATTGCCCGTGCGATCGATTCCAGGTCACTGCGATTCATAAGCTACTGCCTCCGGGTCATTGGGAATGGGCTCACCGCGTGCGCTTGAGCGCACGAGCACTAGCGAGCCTCACGATTGGGGGCGCGTAGGATAACAAAATCACCTCTCGACCGGTCCTCATTGTTGTTACCGAACGACAGATAGCCGGAAACGAACGACCGGCATAAGACCCTCCGAGCGGGAATTTTGTTCGATCGACCGGTGCGGATTCGCTTGTATTGGGACTAAAATGGTCCCATATGAGGAAGCACCTATGCTCCGCATCAGCAAGCTGACCGATTACGGCACCGTGATCCTGGCCTGCCTCGCGTCGCAGGCAGACCGGCTGTGGACCGCCGCCGAGGTGGCCGAGCGCACGCGCGTCGGCCTGCCGACCGTGAGCAAGTTGCTGAAGAAACTTCAGCGCAGCGGCCTGGTGATCTCCACCCGCGGCAGTCACGGCGGCTATCAGCTCGCGTGCCCGCCGAACGAGATCAGCGCCGCGCGCATTCTCGACGCCCTCGAAGGGCCGTTCGCGATCACCGAGTGCAGCGGTCAGCACAGCAACTGCGGGATCGAATCGAACTGCCGCGTCGGACACGTCTGGCAGCGCGTGAACGGCGCGATCCGGCGCGCGCTCACCGACATCACGCTCGCGCAGCTCGCGGGGTTGGAGCGCGGCACCACCAGCGTGCCGCTCACTCGCCTCGTGCGCGCGTCGCACGAGTAGAGAACTTTGCGTGCAGCGCATGAGTAGTCACCGTCATGTCCAGTAATCCGCGCGACGAATCGCTCGAAGCATTGGTCGGTCAGAAGTATCGGCATGGCTTCGTCACGGATATCGAAGCCGATACCGTGCCGCCGGGCTTGAACGAAGACGTCATCCGCCTGATCTCCAGCAAGAAGGGCGAGCCGCAGTTCATGCTCGACTGGCGCCTCAAGTCGTATCGTCACTGGCTGACGATGCGCGAGCCGCACTGGGCGCACCTGCGCATCTCGCCGATCGACTACCAGGCGATCTCTTATTACTCCGCGCCGAAGGCGCCGGAGAATGCGCCCAAGAGCTTGGACGAAGTCGATCCGAAGCTGCTCGAAACCTACGACAAGCTCGGCATCCCGCTGCACGAGCGCGCGAAGCTGGCCGGTGTCGCGGTCGACGCGGTGTTCGACAGCGTCTCGGTAGCCACGACTTTCAAGGAACGGCTCGCGAAGGCTGGCGTGATCTTCTGCTCGTTCTCGGAAGCCGTGCAAAAGCATCCGGCGCTCGTCGAGAAGTACCTCGGCACGGTCGTGCCCTACACCGACAACTACTTCGCGACACTCAACTCCGCCGTGTTCACGGACGGCTCGTTCGTGTTCGTGCCCAAGGGCGTGCGCTGCCCGATGGAGCTGTCGACGTACTTCCGCATCAACGCGGCAAAGACCGGCCAGTTCGAGCGCACGCTGATCGTCGCCGAGGAAGGCGCATACGTGAGCTACCTCGAAGGCTGCACCGCGCCGATGCGCGACGAGAATCAGCTGCACGCGGCAGTCGTCGAGCTGGTCGCGCTCGAAAACGCGCAGATCAAGTATTCGACGGTACAGAACTGGTACCCGGGTGACGAGAACGGCAAAGGCGGCATCTACAACTTCGTGACCAAGCGCGGCGAGTGTCGCGGCGCGAGCTCGCGCATCAGCTGGACGCAGGTCGAGACCGGTTCGGCAATCACCTGGAAGTATCCGAGCTGCATCCTCACGGGCGACAACTCGGTCGGCGAGTTCTACTCGGTCGCCGTGGCCAACAATTACCAGCAGGCGGACACCGGCACGAAGATGATCCACATCGGGCGCAACACGCGCAGCACGATCGTCTCGAAGGGCATTTCCGCCGGTCACGGCCAGAACAGCTATCGCGGCCTGGTCAAGGTGCTGCCGAACGCGATCAACGCGCGTAACTTCACCCAGTGCGATTCGCTGCTGATGGGCGACAAGTGCGGCGCGCACACGTTCCCGTACATGGAAGTGCGCACGCCGACGGCGAGCGTCGAGCACGAGGCGACGACCTCCAAGATCGGCGACGACCAGCTGTTCTATTGCCTGAGCCGCGGCGTCTCGGAAGAGGATGCCGTGAACATGATCGTCAACGGCTTCTGCAAAGCCGTGTTCAAAGAGCTGCCGATGGAGTTCGCGGTGGAAGCGCAGAACCTCCTCGCAGTGAGTCTGGAAGGGTCCGTGGGATGAGCATGCTGAAGATCGACAATCTCCAGGTTCGCGCCGGCGACAAGCAGGTGCTGCACGGGCTGACTCTCGAAGTCGCCGCTGGCGAAGTGCACGCCATCATGGGGCCGAACGGCTCGGGCAAGAGCACGCTCGTGCAGGTGCTGGCGGGGCGCGAAGGTTACGAAGTCACCGGCGGCTCCGTCAGCTATCAGGGGCGCGACCTGCTCGCGCTGCCGCCGGAAGAACGTGCGCGCGAAGGCGTGTTTCTCGCGTTCCAGTATCCGGTCGAGATTCCGGGCGTGAACAACGTGTATCTGCTGAAGGCCGGGCTGAACGCCGTGCGCAAGCACCGCGGCCTGCCGGAGCTCGATGCGTTCGATTTCCTGACGCTGGTGCGCGAGAAGATGAAGCTCATGCACATGGACGAGAGCTTCCTGAATCGCGGCGTCAACGAAGGATTCTCGGGCGGCGAGAAGAAGCGCAACGAGATCCTGCAGATGGCGGTGCTCGAGCCGACGCTCGCGCTGCTCGACGAAACCGACTCCGGACTCGACATCGACGCGCTGCGCATCGTCGCGAACGGCGTGAACGGTTTGCGGCGCGCGGATCGTGCGATCGTGATGGTCACGCACTACCAGCGGTTGCTCGATTACATTGAACCCGATCGCGTCCACGTGCTCTCCAGCGGCCGTATTCTGAAGAGCGGCGACAAGTCGCTGGCGCTCGAACTGGAGAAGCGCGGCTACGACTGGGTCAAGCAGGAGGCGGCGGTCGCATGAGCGTCGTCACGCTGCAAGAGTCTCGTTCGTCGAGCGAGCGCTATCGCGCCGCTTTCGACGCGCGCTGGACTGCGGCGGATCCCTTGGTCGAGCTGCGACGCGCTGCGCTGGAGCGCTTCGTCGCGGCCGGATTCCCGACGCAGCGACAGGAAGACTGGAAGTACACCAACCTGCGTCGGCTCGAAGCTCGGACGTTTGCGCCGGCGACGAGTGCGGCGATTGCAGTCGGTGCGCACGAGCAGCAGTGGATTGCCAAGGCAGGTATACGCATCGTGCTGGTCAACGGGCATTGGATGCCAGCGCTGTCATCGAGCGACGCGCAACTCCCGGGCATGACATTGCTCGCGCTGAGACAGTGGTTCGAGCGCGACCCGGCCGCAGTGGCTTCGTTCATCGAGGCGAATACGCGAGAGCAGCCAAGCGCAATGGAAGACCTGAACCTCGCATTCTTCGAGGACGGGGTGGTGCTCGATCTGGCGGATGGGGCAACGCTGGATCAGCCGATCTACATCGTGCACCAATGGACCGACGGCGCCGCGCAGCTCATGAGCAACCCGCGCGTCGTCGTGAGCGCGGGCCCCAATAGTCGGTGCGTCGTGATCGAACACTTCGTCGGCGCGGGCGCCGGCGAATGCTTCACGAACGCAGTCTGCGACATCGAGCTCGCGCCCGGCGCGAGCGTCGAGCACTATCGAATCCAGCAGGAATCGCTGCGCAGCTTCCATATCGGGCACGTCAACGCTCGCCTGCTGCAAAACAGCCGCTACGCGTCGCACGACATCACGCTCGGCGCGAGCCTCGCACGCGTTAATCTGTCGACGACCCTGGAGGGTCGTGGCGCGCACGTCGCACTCAACGGGCTGATCGCGCCGCTGGGCACGCAGCATCTCGACGCGCACACGACGATCGATCACGCCGTCCCGCACACGACCAGCGACGAGAACTATCGCGGGATCGCGGGCGGGCGCGGTCGCGGCGTGTTCAACGGCAAAGTCATCGTGCGGCCGGACGCGCAGCAGACCGATGCACGCCAGTCGAGCCGCAACCTGCTGCTCAACGCCGGCGCCGAGATCGATACCAAGCCCGAGCTGGAAATCTACGCGAACGACGTGAAGTGCAGCCACGGCGCGACGACCGGGCAGCTCGATGCCGCCGCCCTCTTCTACCTGCGCTCGCGCGGTCTCGACGAGGCCACGGCGCGCGCGTTGCTGATCCGCGCATTCGCCGAGTCCATCGTGACGTCGCTCGGTCCGCCGGCACTCCGCAATCATCTCGAGCAGCTGCTCGACGAACGCTACAAGGTGATCTCATGAGCGCTGCCAGCGTTCCTCGCCCACGCGCTGCGAACTTCGATGTCGCCCGCATCCGGCGCGACTTTCCGATCCTGGATCAACAGGTCAACGGCAAGCCGCTCGTGTATCTCGATAACGCAGCGTCGAGCCAGCGCCCGCAGTCGGTGATCGATGCCATCGACTACTACTACGCGCACGATCATGCGAACGTCCACCGCGGCGTCCACACACTGAGCCAGCGCGCCACCGACGCGTATGAAGGCGCGCGCGAAACTATCCGCGGCTTCATCAATGCGCGTTCCACGAAAGAGATCATCTACGTTCGCGGCACAACCGAGGCAATCAACCTGGTCGCGCAGAGTTACGCGCGGCCGCGGTTCCAGCCCGGCGACGAGATCCTGATCTCGGCGCTGGAGCACCACGCCAACATCGTGCCCTGGCAGCTCGTGTGCCAGCAGACCGGCGCGCAGCTCAAGGTGATTCCGATCTCGCAAACGGGCGAAGTGGATTTCGCCGCGTTCGAGCGCCTGATCGGTCCGCGCACGCGTTTGCTCGCGCTCGCGCACATTTCCAACGCGCTCGGCACGATCGTGCCGGTGGCGCGCTTCATCGCGCGCGCGAAGGAACTCAAGATCCCGGTGCTGCTCGACGGCGCGCAGGCCGTGCCACATAGCGTCGTGGACGTGCAGGCGCTCGATTGCGACTTCTACTGCTTCTCTGCACACAAGATGATCGGCCCGACCGGTTTCGGCGTGCTGTACGGTCGCGAGTCGCTGCTCGACGCCATGCCGCCATGGCAAGGCGGCGGCGACATGATCCTATCGGTTACGTTCGAGAAGACGACGTACAACCAGTTGCCGTGGAAGTTCGAAGCCGGCACGCCGCACATCGCTGGCGCGATCGGCACCGCTGCTGCGATCAACTACCTGCAATGCATCGGCATGGAGCGCATCGCGGCCTACGAGCACGAGCTGCTCGACTACGCGACGGCGCGCGTGTCCAGCATTCCAGGCGTGCGCATCATCGGCACTTCGCCGCAGAAGGCCTCGGTCCTGTCCTTCACGATGGTGGGCATCCACCCGCACGACATCGGCACGATTCTCGACACCGAGGGCGTCGCGGTGCGTACAGGACATCATTGCGCGATGCCGGTGATGGACTTCTTCGAAGTGCCCGCAACCGCGCGCGCTTCCATGTCGTTCTACAACACGTTCGAGGAAATCGATCGGCTGGTCGCGGCACTCGAGCACGCGCGCAAGCTCCTCGGTTGATGGCATGGACCTGAAAGACCTTTATCGCGACGTCATCGTCGACCACAACCGCCACCCGCGGAACTTCGGCAAGCTCGAGCCGGCCGATGCGCACGCGGACGGCTTCAATCCGCTGTGCGGCGACAAGCTGTCGATCTACGTGAACCTCGACGGCGACCGCATCCGCGACGCGAAGTTCGAGGGCAGCGGCTGCGCGATCTCAGTCGCCTCGGCCTCGTTACTCACCGAAGCAGTGAAAGGCAAGTCGCGCGCCGAGGTGCAGAAGCTGTTCGACGAGGTGCACACCGTACTGACGCAGCACGATGCGAACGTCGACGCGGCGCGTCTCGGCAAACTCGCCGCTCTCTCGGGCGTGCGTGAGTTTCCGGCGCGCGTCAAATGCGCCAGCCTCTGCTGGCACACGCTGAACGCCGCGCTCCAGCGCGCCTCGGCGCCCGTCACCACCGAATAAGACGAAGACCCACCGTGTACAGACACGAGCACGAACCCGTCACTCTGACGCGCGACGTCGAAGCCATCATGGTTCCGGCCGGCATCCCGGTCACGCTGCGCGAAGGCAAGACCGGCTTCATCACCCAGGCGCTCGGCGGCAGCTTCACCGTCTACGTCGAAGGCAACCTGTTTCGCATCGCCGGCAAGGATGCCGAGGCGCTCGGCAAGGAAGCGCTGGTCGGACCGGAGTTGCCGCCCGACGCGACCGACGAGGACGTCAAGCAATTGGTGTGGGACCAGATGCGCGCCTGCTACGACCCGGAGATCCCGATCAACATCGTCGATCTCGGCCTGGTGTATTCGTGCGAGGTCAAGCGCGACGACGCCGGCGAGCGCATCGTCGAGATCAAGATGACGCTGACTGCGCCCGGCTGCGGCATGGGCGAGGTGCTGGTGCAGGACGTGAAGGACAAGGTCGAAGTCATCCCGACGATCAAGCGCGCCGACGTCGAGCTGGTGTTCGACCCGCCGTGGAACCAGAGCATGATGTCGGACGCTGCACGTTTGCAGACCGGGATGATGTAGGTCGCGATGTCCTGGCAACGCGTTGCGGCCGTGGCCGCCATCCCGGTTGGCGACTACGCGCAGATCGACGTCGATGGCGTGCTGGTCGCAGTGTTCAACGTCGGCGGCGAGTTCTACGCGATCGACGACGTGTGTACGCACGACGGCGGTGAACTGGCGGGCGGCGCGGTCGAAGGCGACGTCGTCATCTGTCCGCGCCACGGCGCGCGCTTCTGCTTGCGCACCGGCACGGCGATGACGCCACCGGCGTACGAGCCTGTGCGCACGTATCCCACCCGCGTCGTCGACGGCACTGTGGAAATCGAAGTTCCGGACTGAGCACGAAATCATGCCCGCACGCCCGCTCTTGCGACTCACGCTGGTCCGTCACGCCAAGACCGAGCCTGGCCGGCCCGGGCAGGAGGATTGGGATCGCGTACTGGAGCCGCGCGGTCAGCGCGACGCGCCGGAGATGGCGCGACGTGTGAAGCAGCTGAGCCCGAAGATCGACCGCATCCTGTCGAGCCCGGCGGTCCGCGCGATCACGACCGCGACGATCATGACGCGCGAGCTCGGCGTGTCGGCGCAGAAGGTGCAGCAGGACGAACGCCTGTACCTGGCTTCGCCGAAAGACATGCTGGCCGTGATTCGCGAGCTCGGCGAGAAAGCGCGACACCTGATGGTGGTGGGCCACAACCCGGGCATCACGGAGTTCGCCGACCGTATCTCCCGCGAGCGCGGCATCGACAACATGCCGACGTGCGCCATCTACACGCTGCAGTTCGAGATTGCAGCGTGGAGCGAGCTGCAGTGGGACAGCGGCGTCGACGCGGAGCTGGATTACCCGAAGCGCAGCGCCTGATCTTCTGGTGGGCTAGCTCTCCATCGTCAGCAAGCTGGCGTTGCCGCCGACGGCCGCCGTGTTGATCGTCACCGTCTGCTCGGTGGCGAAGCGGTGCAGGTAGTACGGTCCGCCCGCCTTCGGGCCAGTGCCCGACAGACCGCGGCCGCCGAAGGGCTGCACCCCGACCACCGCGCCGATCATGTTGCGATTGACGTAGACGTTGCCCGCACGCACGCGCGATGCGATGTAGCGCGCGGTCGCGTCGACGCGAGTGTGCACGCCGAGCGTCAGGCCATAGCCCGTCGCGTTCACCGCATCGATCACTTCATCCAGCTTGTGAGCCGGATAACGCACGATGTGCACTGCCGGACCGAAAACTTCGCGCGTCAGCTGCGAGAGCGATTCGATCTCCACCGCGACCGGCGCGAAGAACAAGCCGCGCTCGTGCTCCGGCCCAAGCTTGCAGGCGTGATGCCAGCGTGACGACTTCACGATCTTGGCAGCATGCGCGCGCAGCATGTCGCGCGATGCTTCATCGATGACCGGACCGACGTCCGTCGCGAGCTGCAGCGGATCGCCGATGACCAGCTCATCCATGTAGCCAGCGAGCAAGTTGCAAATGCGCGGCGCAATGTCTTCCTGCACGAAGAGCGCACGCAGCGCGGAACAGCGCTGACCGGCGCTGTTGAACCCCGACTGCACGGCATCGAGCACGACCTGCTCGGGCAATGCCGAGCTGTCGACGATCATTGCGTTCTGCCCGCCCGTCTCGGCGATCAAGACCGGAATCGGCCCCTCGCGATTCGCCAGCGAGCGATTGATGGCCTTGGCAGTTTCCGTCGAGCCCGTGAACGCCACGCCGGCAACGCGCGGATCCGCGACGATACGAGCGCCGACGCTGGCGCCGTCACCCGGCAACAGATGCAGCACGTCCGGCGGCACACCTGCTTCGAGCAGATACTGAATCGCGCGCGTCGCGATGAGCGGCGTCTGCTCTGCCGGCTTGGCAAGCACGGCGTTGCCGGCGGCGAGCGCGGCGGCGATCTGCCCGGTAAAGATCGCGAGCGGGAAATTCCACGGGCTGATGCACACGAACACGCCGCGGCCACGCAGCTTCAGCTCATTGCTCTCGCCGGTCGGACCCGGCAAACGCAGACCCGGGCCGAACTCGGCACGCGCGCGATCCGCGTAGTAGCGCAGGAAGTCGATGGCCTCGCGTACTTCCGAGATGCTGTCGGGAATCGTGCGGCCGCCTTCGCGCCCGCAGAACGCCACCAGCTCCGGCATCCGCGTTTCGAACAGATCGGCGGCGCGCTCCAGTACTTCAGCGCGCTCGGTCGCCGGCGTCGTATCCCAGTCCGGTTGCGCACGCACGGCTGCGGCGAACGCGGCCTCGATCGCAGCTTCGTCAGCATCGATCACCGTTCCGATGATCTCGCTGCGATTCGCCGGATTGCGCACTTCGGTCGCGCGGCCTTGCCGCAGCTTGCCGGAAACGAGCGCTCCGCCGGTCCAGCGCTCGCGCGTCGCGCGCGCAACGCCCGCCAGGAACGGATCGCACTCGAACGGATCGGGCAGATTCACGCCACGCGAGTTCAGTCGCGACGAGCCGTACAGCATCCGCGGCAGCGGAATGCGCGGATGCGCTTTCTGCGGGAGCGCGTCCACCTCGGCGACCGGATCGCGGACGATGTCGGCAATCGCGGTCTGCTCATCGACGATGCGATTGACGAACGACGTGTTGGCGCCGTTCTCCAGCAGACGACGCACCAGATACGGCAGCAAATCCTCGTGCGAGCCGACCGGCGCATAAACACGACACGGCAGATTGAGCTTGTCCGCGCCGACGATCTGCGCATACAGCTCCTCGCCCATGCCATGCAGACGCTGGAACTCGAACGCGCGCTTCGCTTGCGCGGCCAGCTCCGTGATGGTGGCAACAGTCTGCGCGTTGTGAGTCGCGAACTGCGGATAGATATTCGGGCCGGCGCCGATCAGCTCGCGCGCACAGGCGATGTATGAGACGTCCGTGTTGACCTTGCGCGTGAACACCGGATAACCCGTGAGCCCGCGCTCCTGGCCGCGCTTGATCTCGCTGTCCCAGTACGCGCCTTTGACGAGTCTCACGTTCAATCGCGAATTGGTCGAGCCCGCGAGGTCGCGCAGCCAGCGAATGACCTCGCGCGTGCGCTTCTGATACGCCTGTACCGCCAGGCCGAAACCGTTCCATCCCTTGAGTTGCGGCGAGCGCATGACGTGCTCGATCAGCTCCAGCGACAACTCCAGGCGCTCGGCTTCCTCGGCATCGACCGTGAGCGCGATGCCGCCGTCGCGGGCAGCGATCGCCAGCTCGTGCAGACGCGGCGCGAGCTCGGTCAGCACGCGGCGTCGCTGCGTGAACTCATAGCGCGCGAACAGCGCGGACAGCTTCACCGAAATGCTCGGCGCCGCCTCGATGGCAGTACCCGGCTTGATCGAGCGCGCCACTGCGCCGATTGCCTGGTGATAGGCGGCGAGATAGCGCTTGGCGTCCGCGTCGGTCAGCGCGGCCTCGCCGAGCATGTCGAACGAATAGCGATAGGCGCGGTTGTCGCCCGAGACCGAGCGCTCCAGCGCTTCCTCGATGGTGCGGCCCATCACGAACTGGTGACCCATGATGCGCATGGCTTGCCGGAACGCGGCACGCAGTACCGGCTCGCCGAGGCGTCCCGCGATGCGCGCGATCACGCCGCGCGGATCGTGCAGGTCCGCGTCGCTCGGCCGCACGATCTGTCCGGTCAGCATCAGGCCCCAGGTCCCGGCGTTCACGAACAGGGATTCGGCTTCGCCGAAGTGCGCAGCCCAGTCGCCGGCGGAAATCTTGTCGGCAATCAGCTTGTCCGCTGTCGCATCGTCCGGAATGCGCAGCAGCGCTTCGGCGAGACACATCAGGATCACGCCTTCCTGCGAGGACAGATCGTACTGACGCAGGAACGCGTCGAGACCGGTGCGCTTCACCCGGGTGTTGCGCACACCTTCGACCAGCTGCGCGGCACGCGCCGCGATGCGTTCGCGCAGTGCCTCGGGCAACCGCGCCGCGTCGGCCAGCTCCCGCATGATCTGCTCTTCATCGCCGAGATAGTTCTGGTTGATTGCGGTGGCGACGGGTCGCTCGGGCACGGCAACGGCGGCGGCAGGCTGATTCATGGTGGTCTGCATCGGTATACAGCGTTGAGGGGCGAAT
>Ga0105248_10001952_pt1 | contig 22922 bp, 26 predicted proteins | sample KBSS34metaG_FD_81524 | JGI IMG/M metagenome (GOLD analysis project Ga0105248, IMG submission 81524) | Switchgrass rhizosphere microbial communities from Kellogg Biological Station, Michigan, USA - KBS S3-4 metaG | ecosystem: Host-associated > Plants > Roots > Rhizosphere > Soil | place...
ATCGAGGAATCGCGGTGACCGATCGTGATCGTTCCGGTGTCCTTGATCTTCTTCAGCGTCGGCGAATCCTGCGCGGCCACCGGCGCGGCACAGAAAGCCAGCAGCACAAGCGCCAGCGTAAGGTTGGAAGTACGCATGCGGAACACTCCTGGAATGGTTGGGCCGAGCCGCAGGGAAGCCGGCGGTACGGGCAAGCGGCAGGATTCTACGGTCGCGGCGGCGGAAAGTCCAAGACCCGCCCCAAGGGCAAAGACGCGGATGAGGGGTGCGAAAGGATGGGAGCCGGATGGGCAGTCCGGAGTCCGTCCGATGGGCGGCGTGTTCACGCGAGTTTCGGGATGCTAGGGTTGGCGGCGTCGCGAACGATGGCGGGAGCGGCCGAAGCACAACTAAATTCTCAAACTGGCTTGGACGGCAGGGGAGGCCGAATTGAGCACAGTAGGGTGGCGACCGGTAACCTTGGCGCTGAGTTATCGCCTCGGCGAGTTGGCTCTGTTCGACAAGCAGTTTCGCGGCTTAGTAGATTCTCGGCATTTCACGCAACGCGCGCCTTTGCAGGGACTCCCGGCGATTCCGGATGCCCCGGACCCGGCACCCGACCTGTACTTCCATCCTGCCTATCCGGTGCATTCGGCACCGGAGCCGCTGGTCTTCTTTGAACAATGGATCGCATACACACCGCACTGCTTCATCAATTATTATGTGGATCTGGAGCAGCTGGGAAGCTTCGACGCTTACCTAGCGCAATTCTCTTCGAAGTCACGTTGGACCTTGCTGCGGAAAGTGCGGCGCTTTGCGGAGGCCGATGGAGGTCAACTCCATTGGAGGAAGTTTACCCGTCCTAGTGAATTCGACGAGTTCTTCCATCTGGCAACGACAATTTCCGCAAACACATACCAGCAACGCCTGCTCGACAAGGGGTTCCCCGTTTCGCCTGCGTTCATCGCGGATATGAAAGCTCGCGCCGAACGTCAAGAAGCCATGGGGTATATCCTATTCCTGCGCGGTGAGGCAGTAGCTTACGAGTATTGCCCGTGCAACGATGGCATTGTCAGCTACAGTTACGTCGGTTATCGCCCTTCAGTGCGCTCGCTTTCGCCGGGAACCGTATTGCAGTATCTCGTTCTCGGCGCGCTGTTCGAGCAGCGAAACATTAGACTCTTCGACTTCACGGAGGGCGAAGGCGAGCTCAAGCGCTTTTTCAGCACCCATGGCCGACTCTGCGCCAAGACGTATTTTTTCCGTAGAAATCTAAAGAATATCGCGTATGTGCTCGCTCACTGCTCGCTCGACAATCTCGTAAGCGGCGTCGGTCGCGTGTTGCACAGGCTATCGCTCAAATCGCGTGTCAGAAAGCTGATTCGGGCATTAGCGTAAGGTTAGTGCAAAGTCGCAAACACTTGGGCTGCGCACCCATCCTTGCCATACCCGCCTTGCGCGGCCTCGAGCGTCTGCATGCGGACAAGGGGCTCATGGAACGTGCAGGGATTGCCGCGGCGGATCTTGCGGCAGCGCTGCTCGCCGCACGGCCGGGGCGCGTCGTAGTGCTCGCCGGGCCCGGCAACAACGGAGGAGACGGTTTCGTCTGCGCGCGCGTGTTGCGCTCGCGCGGCTTCGAGGTCGACGTGGTGCACGCGGCCGATCCGGAACGACTGCCCCCCGACGCCGCGGCGGCGTGGCAAAAGCTGCAGTCCGGCGGCGCCCGCCTGCTGTCGTCGCCTGCAGAGGAAGCGCCCGCGCTCGTCATCGACGCGCTGTTCGGCGTCGGCCTCACCCGCGCCCTCGCACCACCCTACGCAGACTGGGTCAGATGGACGAATGCGGCGAGGGTGCCGGTCCTCGCGCTGGACGTTCCTTCAGGACTCGAAGCGGCGACCGGCGTGGCCCACGACCCGACAATCAATGCAACGGCGACGGCGACCTTCATCGCGTTGAAGCCCGGTCTGCTGACCTGCGATGGACCCGATCACTGCGGCGAAGTGTCGGTGCACGCGCTTGGCCTGGACGACGCCATCGAGGCGACGGGCGTGCGCCTCGAATGGCGGCCCCTGTCGGCGGAGTTGCCCGCGATTCTCGCGCGGCGGGAGCGCAAGGCGCACAAGGGGACGTTCGGGCGCGCATGCGTCATCGGCGGCGCGGAAGGCTTGGTCGGCGCGGCGCTGCTGGCCGGACGCGCGGCGATTCGTCTCGGCGCGGGTCGTGTCGTCGTTGGACTTGCCGCGCGCAATCCGCCGCTCGTCGATTGGGGATCGGCCGAACTGATGTTGCGCGAGGCGACGACCGTGGGCGACGCCTACGACGCGTGGGTCGTCGGACCGGGTCTCGGCGGCGGCGAGCGTGCGCAGGCCATTGTCGAGAAGGCGCTCGCTTACCCGCAGCCCCTGGTGCTCGATGCCGATGCGCTGAACGTGATCGCAATCAATCCGTCGCTGCGCGATGCCGTCGCGTCGCGCACGGGGGCCACACTCGCCACGCCGCATCCTGCGGAAGCTGCGCGCATGCTCGGCTGCGATACGGCCGAAGTGCAGGCGGACCGCGTGCGCGCGGCAACCGAGCTTGCCACGTCGCTCCATGCACACGTCGTGCTGAAGGGCGTCGGCAGCATCGTCACGCGTCCCGACGGGTCCTTCGACATCAACGTTTCGGGCAATCCGGGACTCGCCACTGCGGGGTCGGGCGACGTACTCGCGGGCATCCTCGGCGCATTGCTCGCACAGGGCATCGATGCCGGGCAGGCGCTGCGCATCGGCGTGTGCCTGCACGGAGCCGCGGCAGACATGCTCGTCGCGGAAGGCGTGGGACCGCTCGGACTCACCGCCTCCGAGCTGATCGACGGCGCCCGTTCACTCATGAACGAGGCGACGCGGAAGCCTGCGAACCGCTGACGACGCGGGAGAACGGCGACGTTTTCCCAGGTGCGTTACGGCAGCAGCAGCGTCGACCCCGTCGTCTGCCGTGACTGCAGCGCGCGATGTGCCTCCGCGGCATCCTTCAGCGCAAACGTCTGCCGCACGTCGGCCTTGATCTTGCCTGAGCGCACCATGCCGAACAGTTCGCTCGCCATCGCGTTCAGCGATTCACGGTCGGTCGCATAGTTGACGAGCGTCGGGCGCGTCGCGTAGAGCGAGCCTTTCTGCGCAAGCATGCCGAGGTTGAACGCGGCGACGGGGCCGGACGCGTTGCCGTAGCTCACGAACATCCCGCGTGGCTGAAGACAGTCGAGCGAGGCGGGAAACGTGTCCTTGCCGACGCCATCGTAGACGACGGCGACGCCCTTGCCACCCGTGATCTCCTTCACGCGGTCGACGAAGTTTTCGCGGGTATAGACGATCGTGTGCGTGCATCCGTGCTCGCGCGCGAGCTTCGCCTTGTCGTCCGATCCGACGGTGCCGATCATCTTTACGCCGAGCGCACGCGCCCATTGGCATGCGAGGAGTCCCACGCCGCCCGCGGCGGCATGAAACACGATCGTCTCGTCACCTTTCAGGCGGTACGTCTGCCGGAACAGGTACTGCACGGTGAGGCCCTTCAACATGATCGCGGCCGCGGTTCGATCATCCACGTCATCCGGCAGCTTCACGAGCCGATCGGCGGGGACGATGCGCTGCGTGCTATACGCGCCCAGCGGACCGGTGCCCGAAGCGACTCGATCACCCGGCTTGATCCAGTCGACGCCGGCGCCGACGGCCTCGACGATCCCGGCCGCCTCGTTGCCGAGGCCGGACGGCAGTGGAAGCGGGTAGAGACCGCTGCGGTGGTACGTGTCGATGTAATTCACACCGATCGCGGTGTGACGAACGCGTGCCTGCCCGGGCCCCGGTTCGCCGATGGCGACCTCTTCGAATGCGAGCTCTTCCGGTCCGCCGGTCTTGTGAAAGCGTATCGCGTGGGCCACTCTCGTCACTCCTTCGATAGGGTTGCGCCGTTGATCGGCAATCAGCTTGCAGCCGTCGTCCTGCTTGCGGCACGCTTTGCGCCGCTCGCGCGAGGGACAGCTTTGGAAGCGGAACGTTCGGGCGCGCGCACCAGCAACACTGGTACGCGTGCATCGCGCAATACCGCCTCGGCGTCGCTTCCCATGACCACGCGACGCAATCCGCGGCGGCCATGCGTTCCGAGGACGATGACGTCGGCGCGGAGCTTCTTCGCCTGTGCGAGGATCGTATCGGCAATCGAGCCGCCCTTCGTCTCGACGAGCAGCGCCTTGGCCTCGACCCCCCGATCACGAGCAAGAGCTTCCGCCTTCGCGAGAACCTTGCGGCCGTTCGCACGGAGATCGTCCAGCACCTTGTCCACGAAGCCGCTCGGCACGTAGCCGAGGTCGCCCACGTACGAGACGCTCGCCATGTCGTCGACGGCGTGGAGAATAGTGAGCGCGGCGTTCTGATCCGACGCGAGTCCGATCGCGGCCTTGAGTCCGTTGTTTCCGGTTGCACTGCCGTCGACGGCAACCAGCACTTGCGCGAACATCGGGCTCTCCTCGAGCAGTCAGGAAATGAAGCCGAACTCCACCGGCGTGAGCACGTAGAAGAGGTCGATCCCTTCTTCGCGAATGCGCGCGAGAAGGCGTCGCGCCTCATCGTTTGTCACCGCAAGTTCCACCTCGACGACCAGCTCGCCCGCCAGCTCGAAGAAGCGCTCCTCGTGCACGATGCCGTGGCGGCCGAACCCCGCGATCGAACGAAACGCCGAGCCGCCGCGAATGCCTAGGTCCTTCGCCTGCTCGAGCAGCCAATCGTACAGCAGAAGATGATGATGCCGGCGATTCTCGTGCACGTACAGGCGAAGCAGCGTTCCGTTCATGGCGAGCCCCCCGCGAAGAGCGAGCGCGCGATGACGAGCCCGAGCAACGTCAAGCCGACGGAACCGATCACGTGCACGCCGATCGTCGCAGCGCTCCACATCCATTCGCGGCGAACGGCGAGCGATGCGACTTCCGCCGAGAATGTCGAAAACGTCGTGAGGCCGCCGAGAAACCCCGTCGTGATCAGGAGCCGCACCTCAGGCGCGAGCAGCGTGTGACGGGTGACGAGCTCCATCGCAAATCCCATGAGCAGGCCGCCGATCAGATTCGAGGCCACCGTGCCGAGGGGAATCGTGGGAAAGATCGGATTGAGCGCGAACGACAGCGCCCATCGCAACCAGGCACCGAGCGCGGCACCGCCACCCACTGCAACGATCGACCCCCATGAAGGCATCGCCGCTCCTGTTCCCGTACGCGCTATGGTTCAGCGCACGAACTGATCGACGTACGCGGAGCCGAGGCCCACGTCCTCGTAATGCGCACGGCACATGCCAATCTTGGTGAACACGTCCTCGTATCCGGTCTGACGGCCCTCGACATCCACGTAGATCATCGCACCGGCGATGTTGAAGAACGTGATCATCTCCGGACAATCGTCCGGAACCATGAGCGTGTGCACCTCTCCGGGAGGCTCGAACACGAAGCTTCCTTCCTCCGCCGTCCATTCGTGCTCGAGGTATTTCCACTTTCCGCGAATGACGTAACCCACGACGAACATCGGATGACGGTGCCGCGACAGCACGCCCGATCGGCGAACGCGGAGCAGGTTGCACCAACCGCCGGTCACCGTGTTCAGCAACAGCGGCCGGAACCACACGTTCTCGGCCTGCGGCACCCACACGCGCTCGTCGTCGGGGATGGCGCGTACGGCGATTTCGGGGCGAATGCCGAGCGCGTCCGGAATCTTCATGCCTGCTTCGATGCGGTTTGTCCGCGCAGGGTCGTCACCAGCGCATCGATCTCCGCGCTCGCATCCCGTTCGCGCGGAAACGGCCTTCCGGCGCGCCGATACCAGTAACGGGCATTGCCGAGGTCGCCTTCGAGCATGTGGACGATGCCGTGCGCCCAGCAGCCGAGCTCGGTGTTGTCGTTCTGCACGATCGAATGCGCCTTCTCCCAATCGCCCCGCTGCAGGTGCCGGATTGCCGTGCTGATTGCCATGCGGTCCTCCATCCCCGGTTCATGCGATCAGATATCCTCCATCGACGGGCAGCACCACGCCGGTCACGAACCGCGCCGCCGGCGAGCAGAGAAACAGCGCCGCACCGGCGACGTCTTCCGGCTCCGCCCACCGACCGAGCGGCGTTCGCGCGACGATTGCGCTGCTTCGCGCCGGATCGTCCTGCAGCGGCTGCGTGAGGGGCGTACGCACCCACCCCGGGGCGATCGCGTTCACGCGGATCCCGTCGTCGGCGTACGCGAGCGCCAGCGACTTCGTGAGTTGCGCAATGCCGCCCTTGCTTGCGCTGTAGGCGGGCGCGCGCGCGCCACCGTGGAACGACAGCACCGACGCCATGTTGACGATCGCTCCGCCCTCGCCACCCGACGGGCCCTTGAGCTTTTTGCGCGCGAGCGTGCAGCAGCGCATCGTACCCGTGAGGTTGATCGAAAGCACGTCCTCGAACACGGCAAGCTCGTGCTCGGCATCGCGCCGGATGACGCCGGCGCAATTCACCAGCATGTCGAGGCGCGGCAGGTCGTCGAGTAGCGCCTGCACGGCCCTCGCGTCGCGAACGTCGAGCGCGATCGCATCACGGCCGCCGAAATCCGGCGCCGCGCGCGCAAATTCGACTTCTCCGCGCGTTGCGCCCGTCACGGTAACGACGGCGCCCGCCTCGGCCAATGCGCCGGCGATCGCTGCGCCGATGCCACTGGATCCGCCCACGACCAGTGCGACCTTTCCCGCGAGCAGATCGTTGCGAAACGTCGCGGCGACCGCGCTCGTCATTTCACCCTGCTGCGAGGAGCCGCTCGACATCCGCCCCGCGCGGCAGCGGCGCGACCGCGCCGTAGCCGGTGGTCGCGAGGGCCGCCGCGGCGTTGGCGAAACGCGCGGCAGCAAACAGATCATCACCCGCGGTGATGCGCGCGATGAATGCGCCGTCGAAGCAATCACCGGCGCCGGTCGCGTCGATGGACGCGACGCGACAACCCGCAACTCTTTCCCGGCGACGCCCGTTCGAGGCGAGGCACCCCTCCGCCCCGAGCTTCAACACGACGTTGGCCGAACCAAGCGCGTGACACCCCGCGACGATTCGCTCCGGATCCTCGGTTCCGAACAGATGGCGTGCATCGTCCAGGCCGGGCAACGCCCAATCGGTCATCCGCAACGTTTCGAGGATGATGGCGCGTGCACGTGCAACCGGCCACAGCTTGAGCCGCAGGTTCGTATCGTAGGCGATCTGGGCGCCCGCGGCGCGCGCGATGGCGATCGCCGCAAAACACGCATCGCACGCCGATGCCGAGATCGCCTGGCTGATTCCCGACAGATGGAGGACGCGCGTTCCGCGCAGCGCTGCGAGCGGCAGCGACCATGGCGACATCCGCGATGCGGCCGACCCCGCGCGCAAATACGAGAACGCGTGCCCGCTCGCATCGTGCGAAACGAAATAGACGCCGGTCGGCGCTTCGTTGTCGACGGCAACCGCTTCGGTGGAGACGTTTTCCTGTGTCCACAAGTCGATCAACCGCCGTCCGAAAGCGTCGTTGCCGACGCGCGTCAGATACCCGACCCGCGCGCCGACTCGCGCCGCGGCGATCGCCATGTTCGACGTATCGCCGCCGAAGCCCTGCAGCCACGTATGGGGATCATCGGCGCGCGTCTGGTTGAACTCGATCATCGCTTCGCCGAGCGCCAGCACGTCGAGACGGGGCGCGAGCGCGGAAACGCCGGCAGTCATGCGTTCACCCGGATCTTGGCGTGAGTCTGATGAAAGAAGGCGCTAGCGTGCGGGCAATGCGCGAAATGCAGCGCCGAATGCGGCGGCCACGCGGCGTACATCCGCAGGATCCGCCCCGGGCTTGTAGAGATTCGATCCGGTTCCGAATCCCGCAGCGCCTTCCGCCCACCAAGGCGCCATGTTGTCGGGGCGAATGCCGCCGACCGGGAACACGAGCGTGCCCTTCGGCAGTACCGCGCGCCACGCACGGAGCACGCCGGGCACCATCGCCTCGGCGGGAAAGAGCTTGAGGCCATCGGCCCCGGCCTTGAGCGACGCGAATGCCTCGGTGGGCGTCCCCACGCCCGGAAGACAAACCATGCCGGCCTCCTTCGCGGCGCGAATGACTGCAGTATCGGCGTGCGGCATCACGATGAGCTGTCCGCCGGTCTCCCGCACGCGCGGAACATCGGCCGGATCGATCACCGTTCCCGCGCCGACCAGGCAACGATCGCCGCAATTGCTCGCGAGCCAGCGGATGGATTCGAACGGGCGCGGCGAGTTGAGGGGCACTTCGAGGATGCGAAAGCCTTCACCGTACAGCGCGTCGGCCACCCCCGCGATTTCATCGGGAGCAATGCCGCGCAATACGGCTACGAGGGGCAGCGGGGAGAGATAGTCGGCAAGGTTCATCACGGTTCGTCCGTTCCTTCGAGTCGCTACCCTTCGGGATGGGCCGGGACGGCCGAGTTACATTCGCTCATGCGCTGACACGCGCCGCGACGATCCCCGCGCGCAACGCAATTCGCCACAGACCGTGCGCGGCGGCATCGGCGATGCCTCGTTCGGCAAGCATGCCGGCGTCGGCCATTGCGAGCTCGTAGCGCTCGGCGAGCGCATCGGATCCGATGACCCGCACGCGCGAAGGATCGATGCCCGCGCGTACGGCCCATGCGCGCGCCCCCCGAAGCTCGCGACCGACGAGCAGTCCCGACAGCCAGTCGGCCACTTCTTCCGGTCGCAATTCGCCCATCAGCGACAGCGTGCGCGCACCGAAGATGTCGTGCGACAGCGCACCCTCGGCCAAGCCCCGCGCCACACCGCGCGAAAACGCATCACGCACGAACCGGCCCGGCTCGTTGCCCGCGAGCCTGCCGAGCATGCTGTGGTCCATCAGTACGCCGTAGAGCTCGCCCGTCATGAACGTCGTGAAGTCGACCACCCGGCCATGCTCGACGCGCGCCCACTTGCTGTGCGTCCCGGGCAGGACCGCGAGAACGCGCTCGTCAGGGCCGACGGCGCCGAGCAATTGCGTTTCCTCGCCGCGCATCACATCCGGGATGCCGGCCGCGTCGCGCGTCAATACCCCGGGGACGATCGTCAACGCGTTCTGCGGCGCCTGCACGATGCAATCCGCGAGCGCCGTCAACGAGGCCGGACATTCGACGTACGGCGCCTCGACCCAGCCCTGGCGGCTGCCGATCATCCCGCATGCAATTCGCGGCGCAGCATCGCCTGGCCAGTCGCCAAGCAGCTTCGCGAGCGCGGGCTCGAAGCGTCCGTCACGAACGTGCTTGACGCCGAGCGGGACAACCCGATGGTCCTGCACGCGACCATCGGCGTCCAGCCGATAGGCGCGCGCGGCCGACGTTCCCCAGTCGATTGCAACGAGCGCGGTGCTGCCCATCGGCGTCGCGTCTACCAGCGCCGCGCCGCTTCGTCGTCGCTCGAACGCGCTTCCACCCAGCGCTCACCCTCCGGCGTGCGCTCCTTCTTCCAGAACGGCGCGCGCGTCTTCAGCATGTCCATCACGAATTCGCATGCATCGAATGCCATCCCGCGATGGGCGCTCGTGACGCCAACGAGCACGATCTGGTCCCCCGGCACGAGGGGTCCGACGCGATGAATCACGACGACGTCGGCGACGTCGAAACGGCGCCGCGCGTCGGCAACGATGTCTTCGAGCGCCGCCTCCGTCATGCCCGGATAGTGCTCGAGCGTCATGCCGGTGATCGCGGCCGCGTCGTTCACGTCGCGCACCGTTCCGATGAAGGCGGCGACAGCGCCCACGCTGCGATCTCGGGAACGAAGGCGAGCGATCTCGGCGCCGACGTCGAAGTCGCCGGTCTGTACGCGGACCGTCATGCGCGAACCTCAGCCACCGGTGACCGGCGGAAACACCGCGACCTCGTCGCCGTTCGCAACCGCCTGCGTGCGCGGCGCGAGCTTCTGGTTTACTGCAAAGCGCACCGCACGCCCGGGCGCGAGCTCGTCGGCCCATGCGCCGCCCCGGCGCACGAGCGTCTCGACGATGGAGTCGACGGTCGGCGTGTCATCGGTGGCAAGGTGCAGAGTCTCGCCGCCGCATCCAAAGGCCTCGCGCAAACGCGCCAGATACACGATGCGCACGGAAACGAGGGTCGAGGCTGGAGCGTCGCGCATGGTGGGAACGGTTGACGCCATGAGGCAGGAGAAGGAGGCCCCAAAAGCGGAAGCGCCGGTCTTCACGCAGAAGCCGGCGCCTCTATTGTACGACGGCCGCGCGTCAGAACCGGAACTGCATTCCCAGCTGAACCTGGTCGGACTCGGGTATTGGGCCGGAGATCCACTCGCCGGCGAAACGGCTGAACCGCGCGTATTCGAGACGCAGGCCGAGCGCGGGGGAGACGTCGTAGCGCATGCCGAGCCCGTAGTTGACGCCATCCCGAAGGCGCCGCGTCTCCGTGGGCGGGAGTGCCGCCAGCGCATACCCGGGAATGGTGTCGCTCTGGGCGTAGCCGAGCCTTCCGTAAAGCGCGAAGCTCTTGCGGAACGACCAGCTGGTGTAGACGTCGGCGTTCCACGCTTGCGGCGAGAGCGCGGGCGTCGTGCTGAGCGACAACCCGACGCCGCGCGGTGCTGAATCCATGGGTCGCAGCGCGTAACGATCGGAGGTCGAGAACGACCCTTCCAAGGCCAGATCGTTGGCCCACCGGTATCCGCCGAACACGAGTGCGCGGCTGGCGGTGTTGTCGCCGATCGGCGAGACGAAGCGGCCCCACGCCGAAGCAAGATGGCCGAGATCGACGCCCGGGCGGTCGACGCCCGCGCTGCGAAGCGCGACGCCGCCGTAGAAGCCTCCGGTCGCGGACGAAGCCGGACGCTCCTGCCCAAGAACAGGCGGAGCCGCCGCGAGGGCGGCGAGCGCTGCGAGCGTCAGTGCACGTTTGCCGATCATCGAAGTCTTTAGCTTGCCTTCCGCCTTCAACGCGTTGGGCACGCGTCAGGCGGACAGGTTCAAAGTACCGCGGCGCCCGCCCGTCGTCAATCGGTTGGCGGCCAGGCGGCTGCGCATTCGCCGACGAATGTTGCGATGCCGGCAACGTCGTTCAAGCCGAAGACCCGGATGCCCGCCGGGAGGTCCCCGGGGACGTCCGTCGCCACGGCGAGGATGTCCGGATCGCCGGGGTGCAAAAGCGGCTTGCCGACACTTGGACGCCAGATCTCGAGCTTGGGAATCCTGGCCCTTTTGTAGCCTTCCACGAGTACCAGGTCGCAGGCAGACAGCCGCTCGATCGCCTCCCGGAGCCCCAGTTCGCGCTCGCCGCGCAGCTCGTGCATGAGCGCCCATCGCGCGGGGGACGAGACCAATACCTCCACGCACCCCGCCGTCCGGTGACGATGGGAGTCCTTGCCGGGCTGGTCGACGTCGAACGTGTGGTGAGCGTGCTTGACGAGCGACACGCGAAGGCCGTCGGCCGTGAGCCTCGGAATGAGCGCTTCGATCAACGAAGTCTTGCCGCTACCCGACCAGCCCGCGAATCCGAAGACACGCATCGCGTATCAGGCTGCCTGTCCGCGGCGGCTCGGCCCCGAACGCCATACGTTCAGCACCGCACGCAGGCCCGTGTCGGCGGCGAGGCCGGCGTGCGCGACCGAGCCATCCCACACCATCACGCCGGCCGCAAGTCCCGGATCGGCGTTCAGGGCGTCCGCAATGCCGAGATCGGCGAGCGCCCGGATGTAGGGGAGCGCCGCCGCCGCGAGCGCCAGCGTCGCCGTGCGGGCGACGAGCGCCGGCATGTTGGGCACCGCGTAGTGCACGACGCCCTCTTCGACGTAGGTGGGATGCGACAACGTCGTCATGCGCGAGGTCTCGCAAATGCCGCCTTGATCGATGCCGATGTCTACGATGGCCGAGCCGCGTCGCATCGCGCGCACCGCGTCGCGGGAAGCCAGCTTCGGGGAGAGCGTGCCCGGTTCGAGCACGGCGCCGATGACGAGGTCGGCAGCGGCGATGGCGCGGTCGACGATCTTCGTATCCTCGACACGTCCCACAGCGACACGCAGTTTCTCCGCCGCGAGCGCATCCTGCAACGCAGCGAGCCTCGCCTGACCGCGCGACAGTACCGTCACGCTGCAGTGCAGCCTTGCCGCGACTCGCGCGGCCTCGCTGCCCGCGTTGCCGGCACCGATGACGAGAACGCGCGCAGCCTCCACCTCATCGACCCCGGTGATGAGCGTGCCGTTGCCCCCGCATTGAGTCTGCAGCGCCTGCGCACCCACCAGCGGCGCGAGGCGACCGGCAATCCTGGACATCGGCGCAAGGAGCGGCAGGTGGTTCGCGGCATCGCGCACGGTTTCGGAGGCGATGACCCGTACGCGGGCGTCGAGTACCGCCTGCAGCAGAACCGGATCGCGGTTCAACTGCGCGAATCCGAAAATCGTGGTGCCGGGCACGAGCCGCTCGTACTCGGCCCGCTGCACCTCCTTCACCTTCACGATCAGCGGGCACTGCCATATGGCGGACGGCTCGTCGACGATGCTCGCGCCTGCGGCAACGTACAGCGCGTCGTCGAACCCGCTCGCGCAGCCCGCATCACGTTCGACGACAATTTCGTGCCCGGCGTCGACCAGAGCGCGAACGGCGGCCGGCACCAGTCCGACGCGGCGCTCGCCATTTTTGATTTCGCGTGGAACACCAATACGCATGCGGGCCGAAAGCAATCGAACAGGGATCGGCCATTGTAGATCGCCGACGCACGGATCACTCCGAAGCGCCGAGGCCGCACTTTCTGAACACGAGCGCGTCTCCGGACGTCCTCAAGCACGCATGAAGATGCTTCGTTCGTGCGATTGCGTCGTGACCGGGCGGCGTGGACCGCGCCGCCGGGCAGCGTGGACCGCAGCGCCCCGGTCAGCGTGAACGGCGGTGCCCGCGGCGAGCGCGTAGACTCGCGTTATCGGGATCTCGCCCGCATATGGCGAGATGATCCCCTGCCTTGCGAATCGATGAAGAACCCACTCGTTCCCCATTCCAGCGCTGCCGAGCCTTCCGAGCGGCACGGCCCGATCATCGAAGCCCTCGAGCGGGTCCTCGCCGATATTCCCGCGCCGAGCACCGAACACGCGGAGCTTCCCGACAAGGCCGCGAAGGCCATCGCGCGCCGGGCAGCCAAGCGTGCCGCCATGCTCTCCGGATCGCTCGCATTGCCACCGGGACCGCTCGGATTCATGACGCTCCTGCCCGATCTGTACCTGATCTGGCAGACTCAGCGCCAGATGGTTGCCGACATCTTCGGCGTGTACGGCCGCAGCGCGGAGCTCACGCGCACGCACATGCTCTATTGCCTGTTCCGGCACGCGGCGAGCCACGTGCTCAGGGACGTGGCGGTGCGCGGAAGTCAGCGTCTCGTGATTCGCCAGTTGAGCGGCACCGCGCTGCGGAGCGCGCTCGGGGGCATCGGTCTTTCCGTATCGCAGCGGATCGCGGGCAACGCCGCCGGTCGCTGGATTCCTCTCGCCGGTGCCGCCGCCGTTGGCGCGTACGCCTACTGGGATACGTTGCAGGTCGCCAACACCGCGCAGCGCCTCCTCACGTCCCCCGAAAACGCGATTTCCGAATCCGCGTAGCGATGTGCGGCCGCTACGAGCTGTCCAGTCATCCGGCCGCACTCGCACTCGCATTCGGTCTTTCGCTTCCTCCCGACGTTGCGCCGCGCTACAACATCGCGCCGATGCAGCAGGTGCCGATCGTGCGGCTGAACGCAGCCGGCGAGCGCGAGCTTACGTTCGTCCGCTGGGGATTCGTGCCGCGCTGGGCGAAGGATCCGTCGATCGGTGCACGGATGATCAACGCGCGGGCCGAGACGCTCTCGTCGCGCTATGCGTTCCACAATGCGTACGCGCGTCATCGCTGTCTGTTGCCGGTCAACGGCTTCTACGAGTGGCAAGCCACCCCGTCGGGCAAGCAGCCGATGCACATCGGGATGGCGGACGGACATCCGTTCGGGCTCGCTGGCCTCTACGAGCGCTGGCTGTCGCCGGACGGTGAAGTGCTCGACACCTGCGCGATCGTGACGACGGCCGCCTCCGCGTCGCTTCGCGGGGTTCACGACCGCATGCCGGTCATCGTTCCTGCATCCCAATACGGCCGCTGGCTCGATTCGGCGACGCCAAACGTCGACGATCTGCTCGGCGGCTGGACCGGCCCGCTCCGCATTTATCCGGTGTCGACGCGTGTCAACGCAGTGCGCAACGACGACGCGGAGCTGTGCGCGCCCATCGACCCGACGCAAGAGGAGCGCGGCGCAGTCACCGAGCGGAGTGCTTCGACGAGCGAGCGCTCAGGGGTTGACGATGCGCAGCGCGACCAACGCATGTCCGAGGAAGCGGAACAGGAACGGGACGAGCCGGTTCAGGCCAAATTGTTCTGACGCCGCAGGTCGCGCCTACGGATGCTTCGCCCGAGCGCGCAGGAAGTCGACGACGCGATCCCAGAAGAGGTCCGACGCGCCGAGGTCGTCGTGGTTCGCGCCAGCCACGACCTGCCACGTCTTGGGACCCGCCCACGCATCGAACAGCGCGCGCGAACGCGACGGCGGAACGATTGCATCGCGATCGCCGACGATAACAAGCAGCGGAATCCGGATATCCGCTGCAAGCAGCGCCGAGTCGAACCGATGCCGCAGCAACAGCGATACCGGCAGCCATGGATAGTGCAGCCGGCCGACGGCTGCAAGACTGTCGAATGGCGATGCGAGTATCGCGCCTGCAACCGGACGCGCGCCCGCGACGTGCACCGCCATCGCGGTGCCCAGGCTGCGGCCGAACGCGACGATCCGCTGCGCATCGACGTCGTCGCGTTGCGCGAGCGCATCGAAAAGCGCGACCGCGTCCGACGTCAGCGCGCGTTCGCCGGGCGTCCCTTCGCTCGCGCCATAGCCGCGGTAATTCATTGCGACGATCGTCCAGTCCCGCGGCCAGCCGGCTTCGGCGAGCATCCACGACGCCTCTTCGGCGTTGCCCCCGAAGCAGATGACCACAGGCGCAGGCATGCGATCGGCGGGGAGAACGAAGCCTCGCAACCGCACGCCGTCGCGTGCAACGATCTCGAGCGGGGCGACGCGCGCGGGTAGATGCGCCGTCGACGCAAGCGGTTTCGGAAAGAAGATCAGCCGCTCCTGCGCCCACCACGCGGCGAGGCAGACGACGACGGCGATGAGCGCAACACCGGCGAGAAAGGTCATCGACGCGCGCGTGATCGGCCTCGCATGCAGCGGTTGCACCCGCAGAATGGTGCTACCGGGTGCGCGCCCCGGCGTCGATCCACGCGCCAAGTCGCGCGCGCTCGTCGTCGGTCATCTGCGTGAGGTTGCCGAGCGGCATCGCCCGCGACTGCACCGCCTGCTGCCGGATCGCGGCGGCATTGGCAGCGATCTGCGTCGGCGTCTCGAGAACGATCCCCTTCGGGGCAGCGGCAAAGCCTTCCTGGCGCGGCTGGGCAGCATGGCACGTCGAGCATCGTTCGGCGATGATCGACTGCACGTCGGCGAATGCGACATCGGCGGCGCCCGTCCGCTGCGCGGGCGCGATCACGACCGCGAGCGCAAGCGTTGCAACCGCCGCCGAGATCGGGATCGCCCATGCGGTGCGCCCGCGATGGCGCAGGTTGAAGAAGTGGCGGACGGATGCGGCGAGCAGCAGCAGGCAGACCAGGACGATCCACGCATACCGGTGCCCGAACGTCATCGGATAGTGGTTGCTGATCATCGTCAGCAGCACCGGAAGCGTGAAGTAGTTGTTATGCACGGAGCGCTGCTTGCCGCGCAGCCCGTAGACGGCATCCGGCGCACGGCCCTGCTCCTTCGCTTCGACGAGCTTCCGCTGCGCGGGAATGATGACGAAGAGCACGTTGGCGGCCATCAGCGTGCCGAGCATCGCGCCGATCTGCAGGTACATCGCGCGTCCGCTGAACAGGTGCGAGAGCGCCCATGCGACGAGGGCGAAGAAGGCGACGAGGACGGCCGCGAGCAATCCCTCATGTGCGAGCCCGAGCCGCTTGCAGAGCTGGTCATACACGAGCCACCCGATGATCAGCAATGCCCCGCTGATGCCCACTGCCTCGAGCGGGGAGATCGCGGCGACGCTCCGATCGACGATGTAGACGTCGGCATGCCACCAATAGAGCACGACCAGCAGCGCGAACCCGGACAGCCAGGTCGAGTACGCCTCCCACTTGAACCAATGAAGCGTCGACGGCAGCACGGACGGGGCAACACGGAATTTCTCGACGTGATAGAAGCCGCCGCCGTGGATCGCGGAAAGCTCGCCGCCTATTGCGTCCGGAGCGTCACTTGCGTTCGCAGGGGGACGCAGGCTGTTGTCGAGCCACACGAAATAGAACGACGCGCCGATCCACGCGATGCCCGTGATCAGGTGAATCCACCGGAGCAGGAGCTGCAGCCACTCGCCTGCATAGGCCTCCATTCGGCGTTAGCTCTCTTCGCGTCGTTCGTGGGTCGCGCGCGCTTTGCATCGCGCAAACGCGGCATTGTATGCTCCGACCCTTCGCGGCGCGACTGCGCGAGGCACCGCAATGACAGACGACGCGATCGATCCGCACTACCCGCGCGACCTCCGCGGGTACGGAGCACAGGCGCCGCACGCACGCTGGCCGCAAGGCGCCCGCATCGCCGTGCAGTTCGTCCTGAACTACGAAGAGGGCGCCGAGAACAGCGTGCTGCACGGGGACCCCGGCTCGGAAACGTTCCTGTCGGAGATCATCGCTGCGCCGTTGTTTCCCGACCGTCATCTTTCGATGGAATCGCTGTACGAGTACGGGGCCCGTGCGGGCGTGTGGCGCGTGCTGCGGCTGTTCGAAGCGCGACGCATGCCGCTCACGATCTTTGGCGTGGCGATGGCGATGGCGCGGAACCCGGCCGTCGTCGATGCGTGCATGGCCGCTGGCCACGAGATCGCGAGCCACGGTTATCGGTGGATCAGCTACCAGAACGTGCCTGAGACCGTCGAGCGCGAGCACCTCGAGCGGGCCGTCGAAACGATCGTGAGGTTGACGGGATCGGCGCCGGCAGGCTGGTATACCGGACGCGACAGTCCCCGTACGCGACAACTCGTCGTGGAGCACGGAGGATTCGTGTACGACGCGGACAGCTACGCCGACGATCTTCCCTATTGGACGCGCGTGCCGACCCGTGACGGGCCGAAGGCGCATCTCGTGGTGCCGTACGCGCTCGACACGAACGACATGCGCTTCGCGACCCCGCAGGGCTTCAACAGCGGCGATCAGTTCTTCGCCTACTTGCGCGATGCATTCGACACGCTCTACGCGGAAGGCGATCCTGGCGGGCTCGACCGACCGAAGATGCTTTCGATCGGATTGCACGGGCGTCTCGTCGGCCGCCCCGGCAGGACGGCCGCGCTCGCTCGCTTTCTCGATCACGTGCGCTCGCACGAAGACGTATGGGTCGCGCGCCGCATCGACATCGCGCGACACTGGATGGTGGAGCATCCGTTTCGACCGGACTAGCGCCGGCGAATCAACGACGGGCACCAGACAACGCCCGGGACGCTAGCGCCCGAGCAGCTTCCCGAGCGCCTTGCCCAGGTCCTTCGGCAGTCCGACATCCGGCACTGATGGCCGGGCATTCTGCGCGGGCGCTGGTTCGCGCGGCGGCGCCTTGCCGCTCAGCGCGACGGCACACGGCGCAGACGTTTCGCCGCCGCTCGGGGCGATCAGTGCACGCCCGAGCGCCTCGAGGCTTCCGCCCTTCGCGCCCAACGCGCCGAGCTTCGCGAGCATCTGCGCCGATTGCGCCGCGTCGATCGCAACGGACGGCTTGTCGAAGCGACCCTGGATGCGAACGAGGCCCGCGAATTGCGACACGTCGATCTTCACGCCCTCCCGGATCTGCGGCTGCACCGACAGGTCCATCGTCTCGTTGCGGAAATCCAGCGTGCCGCTCGCCGATCCGGCGATCTTGCCGGTCTCCACGGCAATCGACCGGTCGACATGCGCAACGCCGTTCGCCACGGGGAGCCGAAAGACCGCGCAACGAAGTTCTGTCACGCTGTCCACCGTGCGGAACGGATCGAGTGCACCCGCTATCTGCGACACCGCCGATTGTTCCTGCGCCGTCGCGCGGCCGAGCGTCGCAGGTCCGGAGACGACGAGGATCGTGCCGCTCATCGTGCTTGCGACGCGATGCGGTGTCGTGCCGCGCCCGTTGATGTCGAGGGTCGCGCGCACCTTGCCACCGCTGATTGCGCGAGTGATGCCCGCGGCCGCGGCGAGCTTCGGCAGATCGAGCTCCTGCGCATTCAATTGGACCCGCACGGTCGGTGCATCGGGTTGCCGGGCATCGACCTGCAGCGTTCCATTCATCGAGCCGCCGAGGATCGCGCCTGCGGCAAGCTTCAGATCGACGTGCGCGTCGTGCGTATCGAATTGCGAGGTGACGCGTGACAGCCGCTGGCCGTCGCGGAGCACGAGCTCGCCGATCGTGACCGCACCTTCGCCGTCAAGCAGCGCGAGCGAGCCAAGCGGCAGCGGCGTATCCGGCACGACCCACCGCTCCTGGGTACCTGCCGTGGGAACAGCAGGCGCTGGTGCGGCCCCAGGCGGAGCGGCGCTGCCCGACGGTCCCTTGCCTTCCTGTGCCGGAGACGCTGTACCGGCGCTGCCCGTCGCGCGACGATCCTTGCTCGTGTGGAGCGTCGCAAGCGATAGCGTGGGAATGTCGAGCGCGATCGTGTAACGCGTTCTGGTGCCCTCGGTCGTGCTCCGGATGCGGCCCGTCGCGGCTATCGATCCGTAATTGACGGCCAACTCGTCCAGGCTCGTCGTCGTGCCGGACTTCGCGATCTTCGTCGAGAGCTTGACGCTCTCGCCGTCGACATCGCCTTTCAGCACGACCGGATACGGTGCCTGCTGCGCAAGCCATTGCGCTGCCGGACCGAGATCGCCGTTCAGGGCGACCGGCACATCGTCGATTCGTCCACGGAAATCGACGGCGATCGGCGCATTCATGTCGCGCGCGCGCACCGTCATGCGCTCGACGGATGCGTTCGTCGTCTTTCCCGTCGTCCCGTTGCGGTACGTGAGCGTCCCGTTACGGATCTCGAAATTGCCGATGCCGAATGCGGTGGCCGCGCCGGACGCCGCGCCGCTCGCGGTGCCCGGCGCAGATGCCGCGCCGAACTCCCAGTTCCCGCGTCCGTTCGCATCGGTCTCGAGCGTGATCACGGGGTCGACCAGCGTGAACTCGATGACCTCGAAGCGCCGCGACAGCAACGGCAGCAACGCTATCTGCGCCTCGATGCGAGAGGCGGTAAGCATGTCGGGTGTCTTCGACCACGGCGCGTTCTGGAACGCAACCTTCGGCAACACGACCTTGGGCTCGAGCGAGACCTTGATGTCGACCGGTCCGTCGACCTTCAGCGTACGACCGGTTTCGGCCTTGACGCGCGCAGTGAGCGGTGCAACGAAGCGACTTGGATCGATGGTTGCGACGGCGATCGCGACACCGATCAGCACCAGCGCAACGAGGCCGCCGGCGATGCCGAGAATGATGAGGGCAGTGCGGCGCATCGTCACATTCTAATCGCTGATCGGCGCTGCGCATCGGCCATCATCGCGCTGGAACGCACTCCAGGATGCCGGCGCACGGTCCGACCTTACAGTAGCCAATCAGTTGCCAAGCGAGTTGCCAGATGACGTGTCAGATCAGGACACGCAGCGAGGCGGGATAGCGAAACGCGCGTATAGCGACGGGCGCGCCGGAATACGACGGAGCAAGCGGACCGTTCGGCCCGCGTGAAACAGGTTAGGACGGAACGTCGCCGACGATCGTGCAGCGGCGGATCACGCGTCGCTGCGAGTATGGATCGTACGGTGTGGCCTTGTGCATCACGCAGCGGTTGTCCCATACGATCAGCTCGTGCGGCGTCCAGCGATGCTCGTACGTCAAATCCGCATGGATCGCGAGCGCGTTCAATTCCTCGATCAGCGCGCGCCCCTCCTCGTAAGGCATGCCGACGATGTATTCGGCATGGTCACCGAGGAACACGCATTTGCGCCCGGTCTCCGGATGTGTCCGGACGACCGGATGATCCACGGGCGGCGTGGCGCGCCGTTGCTCGTCGGTCATCGGTTCCTCGCCGTGACGCCGGTTGCGCGAAAAATCGAGGCTGTGCACGGCGCGCAGTCCGGCGATGCGTGTCTTCCATGCCTCGTCGAGGCGGTCGTAAGCGCCGTACATGTCGCAGAAATGCGTCTCGCCTCCCCCGCCCTCTACCTGCATCACCTCACCGTAAATGATGGTCGCCTGTCCCGTCCGCCGGCGCCACGAACCGTCGGTGTGCCAGGCGAGCGTGCCCCTGTCCGGATGACGGCCGTTGGGATTGCCATGCTCGTCCAGGTTCGACAACCGATAAAGCTCGGGATGACCATCGGCGTGATACTGGTTCATTACATGCACCTGCACTTCACCGAAGCGTCGCGCGAATGCCACCTGCCGCGCCGGCGGAAGCTCCTGCGGTGGAAACAGCAATACCTGGTGCTTCAGGAACGCCTGGTAGATCGCACGAAACGTGTCATCCGACATGTTCTCGGCCAGATCGACGCCTTCGATCCGGGCACCCAGCGCGGGGGTCAGGGCACGTACGGCGAAAGGTTGACCCGCAGAGGGACTGCTCAGCACCGCCGCGTTCATCGCGCCTCGCCCGTCATCTTGAAGTTTCCGCTCGCGGAAGCTTCCTCCGGGCAAGGCAACCGAGTCAAGGCCGGCACCTGCGGGTGGCTTGCACGAAATGACGGCTGGCAGCGAACGTCCGCGCGAGCAACCCGGATTGCGCGAGTCGGAGTACATTGCCGGGTCGCTCGATCGAATCCCGTGCATTCAAGGAGGAGCCATGCGGAAGACAACATCCGGTCTTGTCTGTGTGATCGCGGTGCTCGCGACAGCCTGGTCTGCCGCGGCAGGTTCGCAGGAAGCCCGACATTACCGCTTCGCCTACGACCAGCCGCGGAACACCGGCTACAGCATCGCTGGAGACATCTTTGCCGACAAGCTCAAGGAATTGAGCAAGGGCACGATGATCATCGATCAGTATCCCGGCGCGCAGCTCGGGCAGGAACCGCAGGTGCTGCAGCTCATGAAAGCCGGCGACATCGAGTTCTGCATCAGTGCGGCGGCCAACGCCGCAACTTTGTCCCCGCAAGCCGGCGTCATGTCGCTGCATTTCCTGTTTCGCTCCGAAGATCACCTGAAGAAGGCGCTCGCCGATCCCAAAGTCGTCCAGGCGGTGAAGGACATGATCGAGGACACCGTGCAGGGCGGTCATGTGCTCGCGCTGATCACGCTCGGCCTGCGCGACATGTACAGCAAGAAAGAGGTTCACAAGCTCGAGGACATGAAGGGGCTGAAGGTCCGCGTGCAGGCTACGGCAACCGAAGACGCGATGTTTCCCGCGTACGGCGCGCAGACGGTCCACATGCCGTTCGGGAGCGTCTATACATCGCTGCAGACCGGCGTCGTCGACGTCGCCGAGAACGGTGTGAACGTCTATCTCGTCAACAAGCACTACGAGGTGGCGCCTGTCCTGTCGATGACCGAGCACGAGGCCAATAACAATTTCATCTGGATCAGCGACAAGCTCTGGAAGAGTCTCACCGACGAGCAGAAGAAATGGGTCACCGCCGCTGCGGACGAGGTCGGTCGTACGCAGCCCGCCAAATCCCTCGAGCTCGAGCACCAATCGGCCGACAAGCTCAAGGCGATCGGCGTCAAGATCGTGACGGATGTCGACAAGACGGGCTTTCTCAAGGTAGCCGCGCCCTACAAGGACCGGCTCGCCAAGGAGCTTGGCCCGCACGCGGTCAAGATCAAAGACCTGATCGACGCGGTGCAGTAGGCGAGCCGCACGGCGGGGCCGGACAAGCGGGCGTCGCCGCCATACTGTTTTCGCGGAGCCGATGCGAATCGCCGACAAGCTGGTACTGCAGCGGCAACGCCATCTGAAATGGCGTGCGCTCGATGGCCTCGAGATGGCGCTGATGGCCATCTGCGGGCTCCTCCTGTTCGGCTTCTCGACGACCGTCGTGTTCGACATCGTCACGCGCACCATCGGCCACCCGTGGCTCTGGCTCCAGGAGGTCACGCAGACTTTCTTCATCTACGGCATCTTCGTGGGCGCCGCGGTCGCGACGAGGCGCAATGACCACCTGTACCTGACGGCAGTGGGCGAAGCACTTCACGGCGCGCCGCGGCTCGTCGCGGAGATCGTCATCCGCATCGTCGTTCTCGCCGTCGCGGCATGTCTGATCTATTTCGGATACCTCAACTTTCTGCGCGGGTTCTCGAGCTTCCGCATGCCGTCGTTGACGCCGATCGCATCGCTGTACGGGGCCATTCCCATCTCAGGCGCCCTGATCGCGTTGTTCACCATCGAGCAGCTCGTCAACGGCTGTCGCAAGGGCTTCGATCATCCAGAGGCGATCGGCGAGCCGGCGAGCATCACCGAGCTATCGCTGTCGGCCCGCGGCAAGCGATCGTGAGCGAAACGGCCGGTATCCCCGAGCCCTACCTGTCATCGCGAGGCAAGCGACCGTGACCGAAACGGCCGGTGTCCCCGAGCCCTACCTGTCATCGCGAGGCAAGCGACCGTGAGCGCAACGCTGATCCTCGGCTTGATGACGGCGCTGTTCCTCTGCTTCGGCTACCTCGGTGTGCCCGTCGCTTTCTCGCTGATGGCCGGTGTATTCATTGGCGCCGCGTTCACGGACGTGACGTTCCCCGCGATCGTGCAGAAGATTTTCGACGGCATGGATTCGGAGGCGCTGCTCGCGATTCCATTTTTCCTGCTCGTCGGCGAGCTCATGAGCTCCGCGAACGTCGTCAGCCGGATCACCAATTTGTCGCTCGCGCTCGTCGGCCATATTCGGGGGGGACTGTCGCAGG
>Ga0105248_10001955_pt1 | contig 22907 bp, 16 predicted proteins | sample KBSS34metaG_FD_81524 | JGI IMG/M metagenome (GOLD analysis project Ga0105248, IMG submission 81524) | Switchgrass rhizosphere microbial communities from Kellogg Biological Station, Michigan, USA - KBS S3-4 metaG | ecosystem: Host-associated > Plants > Roots > Rhizosphere > Soil | place...
ACGCCCAGCATGACCGGCATTGCAATGCCGGGTTCGATATAGCCGCGCGCAAGATAAATGCCTGCACTCGCCGCCGCAGTTACTCCGATCATGAAGTTACTGGTTGTCGTCGAGACTTTGAACGGGAGCCTCATCGCCTGATCCATTGCCAGCACTTTAACCGCTCCCGAGCCAATTCCGAGGAGACCTGAGAGCGTTCCTGCGCCGAACATGATTCCGAAGCCCAGAGGGACGTGTTGAGCACAGTACTGTTCAGGCGCAGGTGAAGCAGGGTAAGTTCCGTAGAGCTTGAGCCTGGCAGCCAAAGGATTGCGCTCGCGGACCAGTGCGTCTTTAGCTCTGCCTCGCATGGAAGCATACGCAGAATAGAGGAGCACAATCCCGAACAGAATCGCGATGGATTGGCTTGACACTCTTGCCGTGAGATACGCGCCGAGCAGTGCTCCGAGGGTTGTAGCTACCTCCAGGAACATCCCGATTCGGATGTTTGACAAACCTTCCCGGACGTAAGCAGCGGCAGCTCCAGATGAAGTGGCAATCACCGAGACCAGAGATGTACCGACTGCGTATCGCAGGTCGACTTTGAAAAGCAAGACGAGCACGGGAACAATGACAACGCCACCACCAAGACCCGTGAGTGCACCGAGCAGGCCCGCGAAGAGGGATGTGATGAAGACGAGACTGGTAAAGACAAAGATGCTCATGTCGTCGGGCTACTCCCTTTATCGGGCTTTGTACTCTTCTTCCTCACTCTAGGATTGAGTGCCCGTAAAAGCCCGATCAGGTCCTGGAGTGGGCCTTCTCTGACGGGACCACTCAACAATGCGAAGCTCAATGACCTCTTGATGGGGCCGTTCTCAAGCGGAACCACTTTGATACTTCCCATGGCTTTAGCCTTCTCAATCGCCATCACAGGAGCAAAGCCAATTCCAAGCCCAGACTCAACAGCAGAAATAATCGCCTCTGTCGAGTTCATGTCGATATTCGTTTGCAGTTGCTGGCTGAGGATGCCGTTCTTTTCCAGGTATTCCTCTACAAATCGCCGCATCCCCGAACCAGACTCGCGCAAGAGAATCGGTTCCTGCACAATCTCCGCCGCGCGGAGACAGACCTTCTTGGCCCAACGGTGCGCTGGAGGCAAGATCAGGCAAAGCTCGTCCTCCAAAAACTGCTCAATCTTGAGATCGGGCCTTCGTCCAGGCGCTTCTATCAAGCCGATGGATACCTGATGAGTGGCTAAAGCGTTGAGAATTTCGGTTGTGCTTCCACTAACGATATGTATACGGAGCTTTGGCCATTCGCGGATGACCATCGGCAGCAGCTTGGGCAGCAGGTACACTCCGATGGTGTGGGAAGCGCCAATGTTCAGTTCTGCGCCCTCTTGCGCTCCGAAAGGGGCGAGCGCCGCCACGGCATCGCTGGTCAATGTCTCTATCTGGCGAACGAATGGGAGAAGCGTTTTGCCAGCGGGTGTTAGCGTAGCATTACGACCTACGCGATCAAAGAGCGCAATTCCCAAACCCTCTTCAAGACTGCGCACCTGTGAGGTAACAGCAGGCTGAGAGATATGAAGTTCCTCAGCGGCCTTGCTGAAGTTAAGCGTGTCGGCGACAACCCGAAAAACATGCAGCTTGAAGTTTTCAATCATGGCTGCACGCCCGTCTGGAAGTTGATCGTGGAAATTGCAAAATTGTATTGCGACCTTGCGTTGGCGTTCCCGATAGCGGCTTCAGTCTGCTGTAATTCGGCTTGGCTCAATTCGACGATCGAACTCAGTCCCAGGTCGTATCGCGTCTTCGTGAGGTCCAGGGCCGTATTTGCCTGCTTGAGCAATTCGGTCGAGACCGCGACACGCTGCAGGGCGGTATTTGCGTTGAGCCACGCGGTGCGAACATCTCTGGCTACCTGGTCACGCAGTGCGCGGGTCTGTTCTGAAGCAACCCTCGCTTGTAATGCGGCCTGCGAGCCTTCTGCATTCAAACGAAAGCCGTTGAAGATGGGGATGCTCACGTTGCCGCCGACCGCGCCATACCAGTTTGAGGTGAAGTACTGCGAAGATCCCGTTGGCGTTCCGCCCACTACTCCCAGTGCACTAATAGTTGGAAGCAACAGTTGATGCTGTGCTTTGCTGAACTTTCGTGCGGCATCTTCACTAAGTCTTAGGGACTGAAGATCGGGCCGGTTCTGGATAGCCTGGGCGATGAGAGTCTCGCTATCGGACGGAAGAGGTGGAAGATCGCTACCATCGTCAACGAGTTGGAAGTCCAACTGCCTGTCGCAGCCCAGTACCGCACTTAGCGCTGCTTTGGCAGCATCCAGATTGTTCTGGGCATCCAGTTGCAGAAGTTTTGCCTGAGACAAGTTTACCTGCGCGAAGCTCCGATCCAAGTCGGATCTCAATTTGGATGAGGCGAGGGCGCTCACCTGATCGGTCAGATCTTGTCGCGCAGAGACTGTCCGTGTGGCTACTTTCAGCGTTTCCTGAGCTTCAATGACTGCATAAAAAACCTGATCGGCAGCGAGAACGATGTCCTGCCGGCTAGCTTCTGCATCAGCCAGACGAGCTTTCTCCTGTAACTTTGCGGATGCGACGAGGTTGCGTGTATGTCCGAAATCTGTAATCAGCTGACTGACCTGAATTCCCATTCCTGAATGCTCAAGAAGCCGTGAAGCTGTAAGAGAACCACTCGATATTCTGCTCCCGTCATTCGCCTCAACAGCTGTGATGTTGCCGTTCAGGTTAGGAAGTTCATCGGCGCGACGCTCTCTCACGGCCTCATGCTGAACCTTTGCTATTAACTGGCTGATGCGAATGCGGGGATTGTTCGCCAATGCCAGTTTTTCGGCCTCTCGCCGGGTTAGCAAATTAGGAGTTCCTTCTTGTGCGTCAGGTTGCGAAGAGATGCTCCTAGGTACAGACTGAGCGGATGCGACAAGAAACGATTGAGCGGCTGGAGGATCTGGCAACGCGGGTGCGGTACTCTGGGCGAACATCTCGGAACCGATCAAAGCGAACGGAAGAAGTGCGATGCTAATTTTGTGTCTTGGTCTCATGGCTAGGCTCCAACTTCCGATGTGGTGCGTTCTTCTTTGCGGTAAATGAGTAGATAGGCGGTTGGCACCAGAAAGACCGTAACCAGACCTGATACCGTCAGGCCGCCGAGGATGGCCCTAGCTAGTGGTGCGTACTGTTCGCTACCCGGTTCAAGGGCCAGAGCCATTGGAATCAGACCAAGAATCGTGGCCATCGTTGTCATCAAGATCGGGCGCAGTCGCACCTTGCAGGCCTCTGTCAATGCCTGCTTCAATGCCATACCTTCCCCTCGGAGAGTTCCAACGAATTCGACGATGAGGATGCTGTCTGAGACGGCTATGCCCGTCATCATGACAACACCCATAAGCGACATCACGTTCAAGGTAGTACCGGTGAGAAGCAGGAAAATTAGTACTCCGGATAGCCCTGGAGGAACTGCAAGCAGGATGACGAACGGATCTGAGAGAGAAGCAAACTGTGCCATCAAGATCAGATAAACCAAAACTACTGCCAAAATGAGTCCTATACCAAAGCTGGAAAAGGACTGCTCCATGTCGCGGATAGAACCGCGAACCTTGACGGTCACTCCGTTTGGCTTCTGAATCTGCCCGATGATGGATTCGACTTGTTCATTCACTCTGCTGAGGTCTTCCGATTTGGGCATAACGTAGATATCGAACTCACGACGCAGCTGGTAGTGATCTACCTCTGTTGGAGTATTGATCTCCTTGATACCGGCCCCTGATTGAAGCGGAGTTGTCTTCAGTCCATCTGGCGATCGGAGTGGGATTTGCTTGAAATCGGTGAGAGTCTTGATCTGTGCCTCGGGGTATTGCACAGTGAGCATGTAGCTGTTACCTGTTTTTGGATCTACCCAGAAGCTCGGCGCGATCATCCCGTCAGATGTGAGCGCAGTAATCACGTTGTCCACAATGTTCCTAGGGGAAATTCCCAAGAGCCCAGCCTGCGTGCGGTTGATATTGAGTTCGAGCCCCGGATAGTCTAGGTCTTGGGGAATCAGAACATCACTAACGGTACTGAGTTTCTTCAGCTTCGTGGCTGTCGCCTGAGCAATGCCGTAGGCCTGCTGTAAATCGTTGCCTCCAATCTGAATATCGATTGGAGCAGGTTTCCCCTGGTTGACGACTGAATCGACTAAACCACCGGCCTGGAAGTACGTCGCCACATCGGGAAAGTCTGCTGCGAGCTTCTCCCGGACCTTCTGCATATAGGCATAGCTGCCAGTCTTGTGGTCCTCCTTTAGGCTTACTTGAATGAAGGCAGTGTGCATGCCCGAATTTGACGTGTAGATTGCGGAGAGGTCAGGTGTGATGCCTATATTGGAGACGATCATGTTGAGATCCTCGGGTGAGACGACAGCCCGAATATCTTGCTCCATCTTAGAGATGTAATCGTCTGTGACTTCGATACGAGTTCCAGCTGGTACCTTGACGTTGACTACGAACTGGCCTGGATCGGTACGAGGAAAGAACGCCTTACCAAGGAAGGGATAGAGCGCGAAACTACAAACAACAAAAAAGCTGAAGATCACGACAACAAGTACCGGACGGTCAAGGCAGAGTGCGATCGCCTTTTCGTATCTTGTTTGGAGGTGATGAAAGCCGAGGTTGAAATTGTCGATTACAACTCGAAAGACCCGAAACTGGCGCTTCGCCGGGACTGCGGTTTCCAGACCTTCCTCGACAGCTATAGTCCCGTGCTGCATATGCGAAGGATCGACCGTAATAAACAACGCACAAAAGAGCGGTACCACGGTCATTGCCACGAGATACGATGCGACGAGTGCAAGGACAACGGCAAGAGCGAGAGCGGTGAAAAGATATTTGCTCACCCCGAAGAGCAAAACCACCGGGAAGAAGACGATGCAAGTGCTGAAGGTTGCGGCCAGGACGGCAAGCTGCACCTCCTTGCCTCCCTTCACTGCGGCTTCTCTTGGCGATTCGCCCATCTCCATATGACGGAAAATATTCTCAAGAACAACGACGGAGTTATCGATCAGGCGAGAAAGCGCGAGCGCCAGACCACCCAGAACCATAGTGTTGATCGAGCTGCCACCAAGATTGAGCCCAAGAAACGTAGCAAGACAGGATACCGGGATCGAGATCAAGACGGCGACCGTTGCCCGCACATTCCCCAAGAAGAGAAAGATCATTAGTGCGGTCAGGCACAGGCCGATGGTTCCCTCGTTAATTACATTCTTTACTGCAATCTTGACGAAGACTGACTGATCGAAGACTACGCTGGTCTTGAGTACAGTAGGAATATCGAGAAGGTGCTGAACGGCCTTCTTAACGCCATCTACGATGGTGATCGTGTTGGAATTGCCTCCCTGCTTAAGCACAGGTATATATACGGAGTGCTGACCATCGACACGAACAATGTTGGTTTGGAGTTGCCCCCCGTCTTTCGCTTGACCTATGTCCGCTACCATCACGGATGCATTCCCCACCGTCTTGAGGGGAAGATCGTTGATCTGATCGACAACCGGCACCTGACTATTCGCATAGATGTTGTAATCCTTCATGCCGATGCGCACGTCGCCCGCAGGAAGAATCAAGTTCGATGTATTGAGCGAGTCCACGACATCCATTACGCTCATCTGGTGCGCTTCCAGTTTTACTGGATCGACATAGACCATGATCTGCCGGTATCGCCCCCCATAGGGTTGCGGAACGGACGCTCCCGGGACGTTTGCTACTTGATTGCGAACTGTAAACTGCGCAAGGTCCTTCAGTTGCGTTTCATTGAGACCTTCTCCCTTCAGCGTAATGAGGCAGACAGGGAGGTTGGCAGCGTCGAACTTCAGCACGACTGGAGGCAGCGTTCCTGGTGGCAGACGACGAAGATTGGCCATCGCGAGATTTGAGATATTGCTTACAGCCGCATTGCCGTCAGTGCCGGGTTGGAAATAGATCTTGATGAGGCTTACGCCAGGTAGCGACCGAGATTCAATATGGTCGATTCCGCTGCCAAGAGTAAAGAATCTTTCATAGCTGTTGGTGATGTCCGATTCAATCTGCTGAGGGGGCATTCCAGAGTAGAACGTGGCTACCACAACCACCGGTATATTGACCTCCGGGAAGAGGTCTACCGGCATACTCGTAACGGTCGTTATCCCGACGACCACGACGAATAGACACATCATGAGAATGAAAAATGGATACTTGACCGCGAAGGATGACATTACTGCTCTTCCTCCTGCTTTGGCATGCCGTTAATTTTGGCGTCAGGCGGCACTGGCTTACTCGTTCGAAGCCTTTCTTGATGGGAAAGTATTGCCGTTTGATGCTTGACGAAGCTGCTGGCAAGGTTTTCAGAGCTAATTGCATTGAACTGAAGTGGTAAGGCGATCATTATGCGATTCGAGTTCATGACTAGGCCACGCTTTCCAGTGCGGTGTGATCTTCATTGCGGTGGATAAGCAAGTAAGCGGCCGGTACAAGGAAGACAGTGATAATGACCGAGACCGCGAGTCCGCCCAAGATAGCTCGGGCAAGTGGGGCATACTGCTCGCTGCCGGGTTCGATAGCCAATGCCATCGGAATTAGACCGAGAATCGTCGCGAGACTCGTCATCAGAATTGGCCGCAGTCGCGCCGTACAGGATTCGATCAACGCGGTCTTGAGTTCCTTGCCTTCCTTGCGGAGTGTGCCAGTGAACTCGACGATCAGGATGCTGTTTGAGACGGCAATGCCGGCTGTCATCACAAGGCCCATCAGTGACATCACGTTCAAGGTTGAACCCGTCAGATAGAGGAAGATCAGCGCCCCTGAAAGTCCAGGTGGAACTGCCAGCAGGATAATGAACGGATCTGAGAAGGAAGCGAACTGAGCCATCAGGATTAAATAGACAAGAACGACGGCAAGCACCAATCCAATACCGAAGCTGGAGAAAGATTGTTGCATATCGCGCACGGTACCGCGAATCTTTACTGTCACACCATTTGGGAGCTGCAAGTCTCTGACGACGCTTTCAGCCTGTCTGTTCACGACATTGAGATTTTCCGACTTGGGCATGACGTATATATCGAACACTGGTCGAAGTTGATAGTGGTCTACTTCCGTTGGAGTATTGATCTGCGCAATTTCTGCAACGGATTGGAGAGGTGTTGTATTTAGACCATTCGGAGATCGAAGGGGTATTTGTCGGAAGTCGGTGAGCGTTTTGATCTGTGTTTCCGGATATTGCACAGTGAGCATGTAACTATTGCCCGTCTTTGGATCAACCCAAAAGCTCGGTGCGATCATGCCATCCGATGTAAGCGCAGTGATGACATTGTCCACAACATCTTTGGGCGTTATCCCGAGAAGACTGGCGCGCTCACGATTGATCTTCAACTCCAGGCCCGGGTAGTCTAGGTCTTGAGGAATGAGGACATCGTTGACAGTATCGAACGTTTTTATTTTGGCTGCTGTTGCCTTGGCGATTTCGTCGGCTTGCTGAAGGTTGGTTCCACTAATCTGGATGTCGATTGGAGCTGGCTTTCCTTGATTGACCACGGAATCCACGAGACCGCCCGCCTGAAGATACGTCGCGACATCGGGAAAGTCGTCTCGAAGCTTAGCCCGAACCTTCTCCATATAGGAGTAACTGCCGGTCTTATGATCCTCTGTCAGGCTTACCTGAATGAATGCTGTGTGCATCCCCGAGTTAGACGTATATATTGCAGACAGGTCGGGAGTGATGCCGATATTGGAAACGATCATGTTCAGATCGTCTTTCGATACCACACCGCGGATGTCCTGCTCCATCTTTGAGATGTAGTCGTCCGTCACTTCAATTCTTGTGCCAGCAGGCACTTTGACGTTCACTACGAATTGACCGGGGTCAGTTCTTGGAAAGAATGCTTTGCCAATGAACGGATATACCGCGAAGCTCACGATCACAAAAACGCTGATGAGGGTTACGACGAGCCCTGCTCGTTCCAGGGCCTCGCCGACTTTCTTTACGTACCATGTTTCGAGTCTGCGAAAGGCAAGATTGAATTTGTCCACGACGACCCGGAATATGCGTATTCGCTTCTTCTTTCCAGTCAGTCCTTCCGGATTGGAGCTGGCATCGGTGCCGTGGTGCTCATTGCCAGGATCGATGGTGATGAACAGCGAGCAGAATAGGGGCACTACGGTCATTGCCACGACATAGGAGGCAAAGAGTGCGATCACGACTGCCAGAGCCAGAGCGGTGAACAGATATTTACTTACCCCGTAGAGCATCAGAACGGGAAAGAACACAATACTTGTGCTAACCGTGGCGGCCAATACCGCGAGTTGTACTTCTTTACCTCCAAGTTCGGCTGCAACCGCAGGCGATTCTCCCATCTCCATGTGACGGAAGATGTTTTCGAGAACAACGACCGAGTTATCGATAAGCCTGGACAACGCAAGGGCAAGCCCACCCAGCACCATCGTATTAATGGAACTTCCTCCGAGGTTGAGTCCCAGAAAAGTGGCCAACACGGAGATGGGAATTGAAATTAAAACGGCGATCGTTGCCCTGACGTTTCCGAGAAAAAGAAGAATCATTAGAGCTGTCAGACAAAGGCCGATGGTGCCTTCATTGATGACATTCTTCACAGCGATCTTCACAAAGGCGGATTGGTCGAAGACTACGCTTGTCTTTAAGACGGACGGGATGTCGAGGAGATTTGCGACGGCCTTCTTGACGCCGTTCACGATGGTTATGGTGTTGGAATTGCCGCCCTGTTTTAACACCGGAATATACACGGAATGCTGGCCGTCAACGCGGACGATATTGGTTTGGAGCTGTCCTCCGTCTATGGCGTGTCCTATATCGCCGACCATTACGGAAGCGTTACCAACTGTCTTGAGTGGAAGATCGTTAATCTGATCGACTAAAGGGACCTGGCTGTTCGCGTAAATGTTGTAGTCCTTCAAGCCAATACGAACATCGCCCGCAGGAAGAATAAGGTTGGATTTGTTGAGCGAGTCCACCACATCCATTACGCTCATCTGATGAGCTTCCAGCTTGAGCGGATCGACGTATACCATAATTTGCCGGTAACGCCCGCCATACGGTTGTGGAACCGACGCACCGGGGACATTGGCTACCTGGTTGCGAACGGTGAATTGTGCAAGGTCTTTGAGTTGGGTCTGATTCAGCCCTTGTCCTTTCAGCGTAATCAGGCATACAGGGAGGTTGGCGGCATCGAACTTGAGTACGACGGGAGGGAGAGTTCCAGGTGGTAGCCGACGAAGATTCGCCATTGCAAGATTTGAGATATTGCTGACGGCAGCATTGCCGTCGGTACCGGGCTGGAAGTAGATCTTGATCAGACTGACTCCGGGCAAAGAGCGCGATTCAATATGGTCAATTCCACTGCCCAGGGTGAAAAAGCGTTCGTAGCTGTTGGTAATATCCGATTCAATCTGCTGCGGCGGCATTCCGGCATAGAAAGTCGCGACAACCACGACGGGAATATTGACCTCTGGAAAGAGATCGACAGACATGCTGGATACGGTGGTGATACCGACCACGATCACGAACAGGCACATCATGAGAATGAAGAACGGATATTTAAGCGCGAAAGATGACATTACTGTTCACCCCCGGAGCTGGGCATCGCAATCGTGCTCAGCTTCGGGCGAACGATTTGCGCAGGCTGGTAGTTTTGCTGTCCGGACACAATGACAAACTGATGTTCGGCAAGCCCTTGCGTAATCTCGACTCGATCCGCCCCCTGGATTCCAAGTGTGACCAGGATCTTTTGGACCTTGTTTGCCGTGTCTACGATGAGAACGTAAGCCCGACCGCTCCCCTTGAGCACCGCCCCAGCCGGGATCGTCAGCACATTGCTCTGTTTCTGCAACACGATGGTGGCCTCTGCCGTCATTCCGGTGCTTAGCGTCAGATCGGCGTTGGGTACATCGACTTCTGCAAGCATGGTTCTCGTGGATGTTGCCAGTTCACGGGTGAATCGAATGATTTTTCCTGAAAGAACCTTTCCGGTTGATTGCAGCTTGATCTGGACATCGCCGCCTGTTTTGATGAACGGAACGTCCTCTTCCGGAACCGGCATCCGGAGTCGGAGCAGATCGCTTTGAGCCAGCTTTACTACCGGCATCGATTGAGTGTTGGAAGCTGTGCCCGCCTGTATGAGCGACCCCACATCTGCATAGCGCATCGTCACCACTCCGGTAAATGGAGCCGTGACTACCGAATAGTCCTCCAGCGATTGAACGCGCTGGTTGTCTGCTTTCGATATCCCCAGTTGTTCCTTCGTCGCTTCTAGAGCCGATTTAGCTACATTGATCTTCGCCTCAGCGTTTTGGTCCTTCGCACGGGAATCATCCAGTTCCTGCTCCGCGATAAGGCCGGGGCGGCGTTTCGATGCTTCCGACAGCCGCGTGTAGGCTGCATGAAGAGCAGCGTAGTTTGCCTGGGCCAACTCCACCTCGTTCTGTGCACGGGTGATCTCAGACTGGCTGTGTCGAATTTGCGCCTGCGATGCGGATACTTGAGCGTTCAATTCGGGCACTTCGAGGGTCGCGATTACCTGTCCCGCTTTGACTCTGTCGCCTATATCCACATTGATGCGACGGATATACCCCGACACCTTGGCGTGAAGCTCCACCTCTTGATAAGGCTGAAATTCACCGGCAACCGTGAGTGTACTGGATAGATCACCGCGCGCAACGGGAGCGACCAGCGCAGTGGCAGACGGGGCGGAATCCTGCGCCTTCTCCTTACAACCGATAGACAAGAGGCACGGGAGCGCAACAAACAGCGCACCCCTAAGAACGATCGTTCGAGATCGCATGGGAGATCGCATGGACATGGCGAATGCACCTATCGCAGTCTGGTTAATTGGGTGTGACGAGAATCTCCTAAGGAATCTGGATGCAACCGCAACGCGGGCATCGAACTACTCTGTCGGAGGCGAAGAGCTAATTGAAAAGTAGAAAGGAAGGAGGGGGGCGGAACGCAAAAAAGCTCGACGCGGCGAGTCGCTGATGGCTGGAATGGCCAAGTACAGCTTCAACGCGGAACCACAAAAGCACCGCAACAAATGCACTGAGCAGTGTCGCAGCGACCAGGAATGTGGGAGCGGATACCAGAATCTGGTGTTCGAAATCAACTGAAGCAGCCGCATCCAAATTGTTGGAGGCTGACGGCCTCTCCTTTTGGGACAGAAGCTTTGCCTCGGACACAGTGCGCGAGTGGCTGCCAGAATGCTGATAGAGAGACAGCTTGTATTGCAGACCCCATCCGAAAACAGCGATCGTCAGTGCGAGCACACCCATTACCGTCAGGGTGGAGAAGCGCCGATTTGGAGGGGGTAGTCGCATACAGAAAGGTCAGTCAGACAAGGAGGCTACATCACGGAACATAATCACTCCCAATATCAGTGTACGGTCACAATCGCTCTTTACAAAATGCAAATTTTCTTATGGAAGGTAAGATTAGCCAATGCCGGAGCGATTCAAGCGTACCCCAGACGGTCACAACCTTTATTCGCCCGCTGAATCTAGACTGTAAGAGATCTTAGACGACCGGCTTGAGCGGGCGCGCCTGGTCAAGCTCGCCTGGAAACAATACCCGTTTGCGGATGCACCTGATTTTGGCTATGTCCAAAAGTGGTCCACCTGCGGTTGACTGGCATCCCGCGTTCTGGCACCATCGTGGGGTAAGAAACTGAGTAGCGATGCGAGGAGCCATATCCCCCAATCTCCGCATTGCTGCCGGATCGCTGCTGGCCCTTCTGTTGGGTGTTGTCGGATGCCAAGTCCTCCCTTGGAGAAATCCTGCTTCTCCAGAGGCACTCCTAAAGAGAGCAGATGAGATTTAGTGGCTCAACGACTGGATTGGTGCAGAGCCACTTTACCACCAAGCAGAGCTTCAATTCGCAAAGGCAAATCTGCTTTCAAAAGCGCTCTACGCGCGAGTGAGTGAAGTACCCGTTCACAGTGAATCTTCAACGAGTGTTCCAGATCAAATCGCTGCCCTCACGAATGACCTTAATCTACCCGAGGCCAACGATCCGGAGACACGTCTTCGCATTTTGACAATTCTCGGAATGCTTGATGTGAACTATGACTCGGGAATGGCTCGTGACACTTGGACTGAAGTGGAAGCATTGGCGCTTAAGCAGCACCATTATCTGTTGGCCTCCAGAGCAGTCGGTGAGTAGGGAATCGCTGCGTTTCTCCTCGGAGATATTGCGACCGCCAAGAAGAATGTCGTAAAGGCATGGATGATAGCCAAGGTTGCCGATCCGGGCGCTCGAATTCGATACGCCAGCATGTACTGCACCGGTTTGGTAGAACTCCACAAATACAAGGAAGCTCTTGGCCCTCTAAACGAGACAATCAAGGTAGCCAAGAATACTCACGGAGCAGCCTATCCAACGATAGCCACAACCGCAAAGATTTCCGCATTGAGCGGCATCGGAGAACGCCAACAAGCACTGGCGTTGGCAGATGAGGAAATGCAAAGGGTGAGCGGTTACCATCTGACGGAACATCTCTACGAGGCTTTTCAAACTCGGGCTGGTGTCTATGAAGGAATGGGGCAATGGGAGCGAGCAATATCGGATTACGGCCAAGCAATCGCATATGCGAAGCAGCTCTTGTATTGGCGTGGCGTAACTCAGGTAGACGGGTTTTTGGCCAAGGCGCATCTACATCAGGGAGAGTTGCAATTAGCTCTCAAAGCGATCAATGAAGCCATCGACGCCAACGAGCATATCCCGGACGAGCTGTACTTCGTTCCGAGGGACCTTGCCATAAAGGCCGAAATCGTGGCACGGATGGGGGACTTAAAATCCTCAAATCAGCTATACGAAAAGAGCGCGGACATGCTAGACGCTCTGCTGAACAAAGCTCCGACTCCCACCATTGAGCGACAACTCATAAGCGATCTGAGCGGAGTGTACTCACAATACTTCGAGTCTCTGAGCAATCAAGGGCGGACCGCAGATGCATTTCGAGCGATCGAGCGTGGCCGCGGAAGAGTAGAAACTCAATCCCTCTCGCATCACAAGGTCATTACACCGCATCAGCGGAACGCTTCAGATCAACGTTTGACTGAATTAAATCTCGCTCTGCTGAATACGGAGGAGTCATCAGTTCGGGGCAACATACTCGAAGAAATCTATGAGACAGAGCAACAAATTACCGCTGGTTCTCCTGCACAAGACTCACCTCCAAGCCCTGTTGAACTTGGTAAGTTGCAAGTTGATTTAAGACCCTCTGAACTCTTCATTGAATATGTCCTAAACGCTCCGCAATCGTACGCGCTTGCGGTGACACGACAAACCGTTCGCCGTTACACGATCCCGCCAAAGGACGTATTAGAGCAGGAAGCCACCCAATATCGTGCGGAAGTCTTGCAGCAGCGAACGGATATGCCTCTCGCGCGGCAGTTGTTCGAGGACCTATTAGGTAGAATTCCAGAGGCCAAGGAGAAGCAAGAGCTAATCCTGGTACCGGATGGAAAGCTCCACCAATTGCCCTTCGACGCGATTGCTATCGGCGATCACTACCTACTGGCTTCGCACGTAGTGACGGTGGTTCCTTCGGGAACGGTACTCGACATTTTGAGGCAGCGCACAGATCAGAACGAGGGTGACCAACTGCCTTGTGTAGGTGTGGCAGCGTGGACTGACAAACCGCCCTCGCAGAACACAATGCTTGCGAGTATCCGACGTGCTGTCTCAGGACCCGACAGGAAGGAATTCATTGCACTGCCAGAGAGTCGTCACGAAGTAGAAACAATCGCAGCGGATTTGCCGAGTCCTAACACAATCTTGCTGGGAAACCAGGCAACTGAAACGAGCTCTAAACAGCTTCCCCTCCGCCAATACAACGTAATCCATCTGGCTCTTCACGGTTATGCTGACGCCGAATTCCCCGATCGCTCCGCGCTCGTGTTCGCTCCTGAAGGGCGGCGAACTGATGATGGTTTGCTTCAGGTGCGGGAAATCAGAAACCTTCATTTGAATGCCAGCCTTGTTACCTTGTCGGCCTGCAATACGGGAGTGGGACCAGTTGGAGAGGAAGGAGTGGCAAATATCGTCAATGCCTTCGTTGAGGCTGGTGCTCATGGTGTTGTTTCTTCACTGTGGGAACTTGAAGACCATGCAACGACCCATCTCATGACTGTCTTCTACGCCCACCTCGGACACCATGAAGAGAAGGCCGAGGCATTGCGGCAAGCGCAGCTCGAAATGCTCAAGTCTGGGTCGCCTCCCTACTATTGGGCTATCAGGAACACTTTCCACCTTGCCAGCCCCTATCTCTGGACTGTCCCCGCGATTCTTCACGGGAGAGATCGGCGTTTGTCGGGACTATCCGAAGAAGTCTTCTGACGTCCTGTATATCTCATCGATGAGATGATGCTGTACAGCATCCTGAAAATTGCTGGCTTCGGATGTGCCGTCCGATCTGTCGTTTGCGTAGGCAGCATAGAGATAAGCCAAATCTAGGGCGCTTACGTCCAGCCCGGTGTTGGTGAGGGTTTCGTACTGGTCTGGAATGGGCAGCGGCGCGAAGGTTCTTGCAGTTCCGTTCATACCTTCGATCGCATTATCTTGCTTGTTTTGGAATGCGAGCGGATTCGTGATACGGAGAACGCCTTCTGTGCCCGAGATCTCAATATGAAGCCCTGTGCGATGCGTTTGCCCGCCCTCCACCTGCATGGAGAAAAGACCGCCGCCTTCAAGCGCGCCCATCACCATGACCTCGTTTGGATTGGTATTTGCGATCTGCTCTCCTGTCTCCTCGACGGTGAAGAATGGAAACTGTGTTTCGATGACCGCTGTCAGCTTCTTTGGAAAGCCCACAGAGTGGTACAGCATGTCTCCAAAGTGGGCAGCGTAGATTGACAGGACGTGCGAGAAGTTTGAGGAGTGGAACGCCCATTCATATCGTCCCGGCATAGTGTCTGGGAAAGCGTCCACGCTGACCGTCATGTGGACCCCGCGCAGCTTCCCGACGTAACCCTGTGCAACCAGGTCTCGCGTGTAGCGGGCGCTCGGCCCCATGCGACGCTGCAGTCCGACGATATGCCTCACACCCTTTGCTTCCGCCAAAGCCAGCAGCTCTTCCGATTCTGCAGCGCTCGTCGTCAACGGCCATTCGCTGTAAACATCTTTGCCGGCTGCGATGACCGTTTTTGCCAGTCTCGCGTGTTCGGGAGCGGGAGCAACCACGGCAACCAAGTCAACGTCAGGATGTTCGATAAGAGCCTGTTCGTCTGCAAAGGCGTGAGGAATGCCGAACTCTGCGGCGGTCTTATCTGCGGTCTCCTGTTTGCGGCTGGAAACGGCGACCACCTCGAATCCTTCCAGCGCTTGCAGGGCGGGGATATGGCCGTATTTGGCCCAGCCTCCTGCTCCGATGATGCCTACTCGAATCTTGTCGGTGCTCATGATTTCCCTTTCTTTAGGCGCGTTGGACTGGAGGCAGCGAGTACAGACTGCAGCACGCCGGGGAACTGCTCCTCCAGTTCTGCCGCGCGCAGGCGGTTAAGAAGAGCGGTTCCTTCCTTCCGGGTCGTGATGACTCCCGCCGTTCGCAGCACACGGAAATGGTGCGACAGACTGGATTTCGGCATATGGATGTCGAAATAGCTACAGGCAACTTCCTCTGTCTTGGCAAGCGTCTGCACAATTTGGAGACGCGTGTCGTCGCTCAATGCGTTGAGGATAGCGGTGAGTTGCAGATCAGCTTTCTTGGGCTCGTTTTGTAGTGCTCCCATGTGTCGTCCTTTCGAAAGCTTAGAACTTTTTCCGGCTGCGTCTCCATCCTACTATTATTCGAGTATATTCGAACTAAGGAGGCCTGAGGACATGAAGGCATGGCTGCTCGATAACTTTGGACTTGATCACCTGCGGATGGGCGAAGTCCCCACACCAAAGCCAAAGGACGACGAGGTCCTCATCCAGGTCTCGGCTGTCTCGCTGAACTTCCGCGATAAGGCAATCGTAGACGGCATTTATGAGCCGGAGATGATTCCCAAACCACTGATTCCGGTGTCGGATGCTGTTGGGGTTGTTGTGGCTGTCGGCAAGCATGTGACGCACCTCAAAGAGGGCGACCGCGTCAACTCGCATCTCTACTCGCACTGGATTGATGGCCTGCCAGCGCCGAACGAACCGGAGTTCTGCTACGGTGCTCCCTTGCCAGGCGGCCTCGCGGAATACATGACCTTGTACGCGGAGAGCGCGGTCAAGGCACCCGATGCGATGACCGATGAGGAAGCCTCGACGTTGCCGATTGCCGCGCTGACTGCGTGGTACGCCATGATGGATTACGGGCAGTTGCAGCAGGGGCAGACTGTCCTGGTGCAGGGAACGGGTGGCGTCTCGGTCTTTGCCGCGCAGATCGCCTCGGCCTTCGGCGCGAAGGTGATCGCTACTTCCAGCAAGGATGAGAATCTTGCCCGGATGAAGGCGCTCGGAGTCTGGGAAGGGATCAACTACATTCAGCGTCCCGATTGGGAGAAAGCAGCGTTAGAGTTGACGGACGGCAAGGGTGTCGATCAGTTGCTCGACGTTGTCGGGGGCGATGGCCTGAATCAGTCGGTCGAGGCGACTCGAGTCGGCGGGCACATTTCGCAGATTGGGTTTCTGCAAGGTCAGAGATCGAATCTCGACCTGATGCGCATCATCTTCCGGCAAACTGCGATTCGGGGTATCGCCGTCGCGCCATCCCGCGCATTCGAACGGATGAATGAATTCCTCAACAAGCATGAGATTCATCCAGTCATCGACAAGATTTATGCGTTCGAGCAAGCGCGCGAGGCTTATGAACACCTTGGGCGGGGCGCCTTTGGCAAGGTTGTAATCAAAGTGGGCGCATAGCTCGCCGGTGCCACCTGCGGTGCCAGACGCGGAACCCGTCTGTTTCGACGTTCAACACTCAGATGGATCAAGGGAAGTCGGTTTGTGGGAAGTAGACCCAACGGCAATCTGCCGAACTGTTATCCATCGTGGAATCCAAAGTTTGGCTACTTGATCTGAAGGGGGTAGTAGTAGGAAGCTTGATCCTTCTCATGGGTCGTTGCGAGGAAATAGGAGCCCGGCTTTGAGTTTCGCAAATCAAGGAGAACGGACATCTCTTTTCGGCTCTGATCGTCAGTCGCATTTGCTTCGCCTTGCGCCAGCAATTCGTTCCCCCTTTGGTCACGGGTGACAGCGACGACGTATCTTCCAGCTTCGCTGAATCGTGGCAGGATAACCGTTACCCTGACCAAAGCTGCGGGTAGCGATACAGAGAGCAATTGGCCAGGCTGATCTCCTCGGAAGGCTCCTGCGTCCCAGAGATTCACAGTTTGAGGAATCACGGCCTCGCTCGCGACTTGATTCTGTGGATTAGGACTTCTGAGATGGAATGCAAAGATCGCGGCGGTGACAAGTAAGCACGAGGCAATCGCAAGTGTGAGTACTAATCTTCGCTGTCTAGTGTGATGAATCTCCCGCAGTTCGAGCAAAGTATTCATGCAAATGGGACAATTTGCGACGTGACTTACTCTCGGATCTGTTAGGGAAATCTGCCGCAATTTTTTGGCAAGTAATTTAAGAAATGGTACGTCTGGACAGGGGCCAGGAGCGGTTTCCACACCACCGACCAACCTCTCTTGATGACGCTCGGCCAGCCATGCCTCGAAACGATCCTCAGCGCGCAGTTGTTTTGACAGTCGTAGCCTCATTTGGCCTTGTCTCCAGATTGGGAGAGCGATCGGAGCAGGGACTCCAACTCTCTGAAATATGCCTGCCGGACGGCGGTGTGATCCATTTCTAACTGTCCCGCAATCATCCGCCACGAGGAACCAATCCAACGCCACTCCATAATAGATTGAGCAAAAGGCGATAGTCGGTCAAAAATTTCGCCTGCGTACGCCCTCTGCTCTGCTTCTGGCTGAGCAAAGTACACCTCTTCCAGATCTAGGAGCGAATCATATTGGAGTTCGCAATTCTTCTTCGCTGAGAGTTGCTTGGCGCGACGTTTGATGACGCTCTTAAAACGCGAGACCAGTTTTCTGTCGGGGCAATCCGGATGCCGGCCGATGTATTCGGACCCGTTCTGGACAGCATGATCCATGAGGTCGTGGGCTGCTGCGTGGTCGTTTAGGTATGTCCAAGCACTAAGAATTGCGAAGGGCCAAGCTGCCTTTGCAGCGGCCTCCACCTTCTGATCCGAAGCAGGATGCCCGGTCGAACAGACCCAACTCCATGTCAGCTCTTGCCAGATGCGACGTTTTGGCTGCATTGGGGGACGGACAAATCAGATCTGCTAACCAACACACTTTCAGGAGTATAGACCACCGCAAAATTCCTTGGACAGTACGAAAGTTTTCATGTTCATTGCCCCAAACTCACTCCGAAAGTGCCTTTAGTCATTGAGGGGGCGTCTGCCAATTCGCCCCAAGCGTTCAAGAGAACTCTCGAATGTGAATGGTGGTGGGACATGGTTGAGAACTCATCGAGACAGGCACCGAACACTCTAGTTGCAAATCGAAGTTTGTATCCCGCGGGACCAGTGGAAGAGGAGACGCCGCAACCTGTTATGCCTGAGGTTGGTTGCAATGGTTCGTCCAACTGTGCACAGCACTGGCAAGACACAGCAGATCGTTCTGCTGAATTCGCAATCAACCTAATCCAGGGGAAGTGGAAAACTCGGGTTCTTTTCCAACTTCGTTATGGTCCCGTCCGAATGGCCCAATTACGCAAGATGCTTCCCTATGCATCGAAAAAATGCTGACGCAGCATCTGCGTGAGATGGAACAAGACGGGCTGATTGTTCGGCAGGATTTCAACGGCAAATTGCGTCATGTGGAGTATTCGCTGTCCCATTCACGAGGGTTTGCCGCGCTGCGCCTAATCAACACTGGCGACCTGGAGCAGGGAATATCAACCGGAGGATTGATGCAGGCGCGAATCATCAATAGAAATCGCCGACCAAAACCCCGCCAATGCTTTCTACGAAGGTTCCCCAAGGGAGGCGCGTCCCCGCTCAAGTTCCCCCCTCAAGTCCTCCTCAGACGGCAAAACCAACTTGTATTTGCTAGCAAACAACTGCTCATTTTAGTGAAGCACCGAGTAGCGCACAACGGATGCGTCTTTGTGGGTGCAGAGAATAATGCCTACAGTCGGGTTGTCGTCTGGACCGCGTTTGAGATCATCCACGATCCGAACGTACATATCCATCTGTCCAATGTCCTGGTGGGATAGCTCACCCGATTTCAAGTCAAACAGGACAAAGCATTTGAGCAGGTAGTTGTAGAACACCATGTCGATATAGAAATCTTTGGACTCGGTGCTGATGCGAAGCTGTCGCGCAACAAATGCAAAGCCTTTGCCAAGTTCCAGCAGGAATGCTTGCAGGTTTCCAGTAGGGCTTGTTCCAGATCCGCTTCCAAGAGTTTGCCGGTACCCGATATGCCTAGGAACTCCAACATCACAGGGTCGCGAACGAACTCCCGGGGACTCTTTTGAAGAGGCGCGCTATTTGAAGCAGCCTCTTGTTCGACTGCCGCTCGGTTGGAACTTGCGAGTAGGCGTTCATAGTAGAGGGTCCCGATCTGCCGTTCCAAAGCACGAGTTGTCCAACCTTGAGCGACTGATTCATTCAGATACCATTGCCGAGCCTGTTCGTTCTCGACTCGCAGGAGGGTACGATAGTTGGTCCAACCCAATTCGCGACGCAGTGCGTCGCGAATTGGAAACGCCAGAAAAAATCCACGCATATGCCTGAGGTTGGTAGTGTCAAATCCTCTACCGAATTCTGCCGTCAGCGTTTCGGCCAAATTGGGCAGTAGTCGCTTACCGTAATCTGCCCGGCTGGCACCGCCCTGTTCATATTCAACGATATGCCGGCCGATCTCCCAGCAGGTTTGCACCTGAACCACGTCTGCGGCTTGCAGTACCTTCTGGCGTGCCTGCTGAATGAGTTCACGAAGACTATCAAGCAAAGGCTTAATCCCAGCTTGGACCGGAGATGCCTTTGCCAATTCGTCGGTCATACCTCGAATCCTCTGCTCTATTCTATTGTGGTGTTCCTATCGCCTTCAGTTCCGGCGAAAGGAAGACTTCACAATGATTCCGGTTCCTCCACGATCAGGTATCGAGAACCAGGCCGGTTGTAAAACGTGATCCAAAATTTGGTCCAATTGTGTGCCGAAAGGACTCCGATTTCTCCTCTCGACTCCTGTCTAAGCCGTTGAAAACACATGTGCTCCGCGTATCACCCTTAGGCTGTTAACCGAAGGGTTGTAGGTTCGAGTCCTACCTGAGGAGCCAGAGGTCACATAAATTCCATAAGATACGGGGCGGCCAAATCGGCTGCCATTTTTATTTTGGGCGAGTGGCTATTTTGAGGCTATTCGACTGAGCAGTAGGCGAGTGAAGTTTCGGTTGCCGAAAAGGTGATCAAGGACTAGCACTTCCACTCGCAGATATTTCGTCGCGCCGCCAAAAAGTGCTCTCTCGTATCGAGTGGGCCTTAACGGTTGATCGCCTAGCATCTCAATGACCGAGCGAGCAAAACAGCATTGTATCCATTACTTGGGAACTGGAGCGGCAGGAATATGGGTTTCCGTGGACTGAGATGCTGGTGGCAATCAGGACCGGTCTTGATGAGATGTCCCTGAGGGCGGAACAGTATGCCTGAAGTGAAAATGATGTAAGCCTATGATCTGATGGAGATTGCGGGAAATCTTCGCAAGGAGTCCTGAGTCGGAAATAGAAATGAGAAACACAATGGTTGACACTGGCCGGAAGGGCAATCGATATTGAACTCGTTCGTCAATGCCTTTTCTCAGTGAGATACAAAGTTCAAACTATGACCTGTATTCGATTTTGTGCGGATAAGTTATTTTCCATGGTTTGTATTGGCCCTCACGGGCGGGTGGTTGGATTCGCCGGATTGTTAGAGTTATCGGCATTCTGCGCTGTAGTGGAAGTGTTCTGGGCTCCGCAACTGGTAGCCCAGGTCTCAGTTCCACCGCCAGCGGTTGAGCTTACAAAGCAGGAGCGATGGAAGTACGTCGGCGATAGCGAGGACTCTGGCCCGCTTACAAGCAACTTATCTCCGAGTCTGCGTAAGGCAGACGTGGATCGAGCGATGCGTAAAGTCGCGGACTGGCAACTGAAGCGGGTGCAAGAGCACTTGAGTCAGGATTGGACCTTTGCTGCAATGTACACCGGATTTACAACTGCTGGCAATTCCCTTCACGAACCAAAGTATCTTGATGCGATGCTTGAGATGAGCCGGAAGTTCGACTGGCATCTTGGTCCGAGGCTGACGCATGCGGATGATCAAGCGATCGGGCAGACCTATCTGGACCTCTACTTACGGCATCGAGAGCCCAAGCGTATGGAACAAGTTCGAGCGCAGTACGACCAAATCCTACAGCTTCCAGACGATCCGAAAAAGCCTGTGTGGTGGTGGTGTGATGCGCTGTTCATGGGGCCTCCGGTGTGGACGCGACTCTATCAGGCGACCGGCGAAAGAAAGTATCTGGACTACATGGATCGCGAGTGGTGGATCACGTCGAAGCTACTGTTTGATGCCGACGAGCACCTCTATTTTCGCGATGCGACGTACTTCGACAAACGCGAAAAGAATGGCAGCAAGATTTTCTGGTCCCGTGGTAATGGATGGGTGATGGCAGGGTTGGCGAAGGTGCTGGAAGGCATGCCGAAGGACTATCCGAGCCGCGAAAAGTACATAACGCAGTTTAGCCAACTGGCGTCGCGCGTTGCGGAGTTGCAGGGCCGTGACGGACTCTGGAGGCCTGGCCTGCTTGATGCAGAAGATTATCCTTTGCCCGAGGTTTCCGGCTCAGCCTTCTTTATCTACGCGATGGCATGGGGCGTCCATCATCACCTGTTGGATCGATCCAAGTACCAGCCGATTATTGCAAAAGGCTGGGCAGGTTTGATTGCGCACATTTATGAAGACGGCAGATTGGGTTGCATACAGCCGATAGGCGCAGCTCCAGGAGATTTTAAGCCGACATCAAGCTACGTATATGGTGTTGGGGCGTTTTTGTTGGCAGGATCCGAGGTCCGCCAGCTCGGGATGCGATGACGTTTGCAAGGTAAGAGTGCGACCCATTGCATCACGATAGATCATATTGAGCATGATCGCCCGGGAGGGGCAGGGGACAATGGTTGAAGCTTCATTGACGCGGCGCAAGTTGCTGCAGGGTACCGGTGCTGCTGTGTTCACGATGGCTGCTGGAGGCGCCTCAGGCGCTGCTGCGATGGCTATCGCTCAAGACGCAAAAGGCGATAGCGGCAGCCATGTTCCGGAGCCGGGCGAATCCACTCGTGCGCAACGACTCGCCTGGTGGCAGGCTGCTCGATTTGGGATGTTCATCCATTTTGGCGTTTATAGCACGATTGGCCGGCATGAGTGGGATATGGAGGATGAGGGGGTTCCCGTGGCCGAGTATGCACCTCATGCGGCTACATTTCATCCGCGCAAGGGATCGGCGCGAGCCTGGGCTAAGCTGGCTAAGCAAGCGGGCATGAAGTATATGGTGTTGACGACCAAGCATCACGAGGGCTTCTGCAACTTCGACACCAAACTCACCGATTATAACGCCGTAAAACAAGGGCCAGGTTACGATATCGTCCGCGAGTATGTAGACGCTGCGCGAGCCGAGGGACTGCATGTGGGCTTCTACTATTCGCTGATGGACTGGCATCATCCAGATGGCGCCAAATGTCTGACCGATGAAGCGGCACGGAAGCGGTTTGTAGCGTATACGCATGGGCTCATCCGAGAATTGCTCACCAACTACGGCAAGATCGAGGTCCTGTGGTATGACGTTTCCTGGCCGCTCGATGTGAACGGCTGGGAGTCCATGCGGATGAATGAAATGG
>Ga0105248_10001956_pt1 | contig 22903 bp, 21 predicted proteins | sample KBSS34metaG_FD_81524 | JGI IMG/M metagenome (GOLD analysis project Ga0105248, IMG submission 81524) | Switchgrass rhizosphere microbial communities from Kellogg Biological Station, Michigan, USA - KBS S3-4 metaG | ecosystem: Host-associated > Plants > Roots > Rhizosphere > Soil | place...
AACGTCGAGGCTTGAACAGGCGGACACTGCAGGCTCTAAAAACGCTTTAGCGGACGTTTCCGCTTAAACATTGCTGCGGTACGCAAATCTCGTGGGAGACGACTGCGTAGCCGCGCAGCACTTAACAACAACTATGCGCCTTTATTACCTCGCAGCGCTTTGCCTGCCACTCTCTCTGTGCGGTTGCGTGACCTACCACGATCCTCGCCCGGTTGCAGAGCAGAAATCCGATTTGCATACAGTCACGGTTAACCTGGCCGGTACCTACGACATTGTCGATAGCCGTCGCAATCAACGTCACTTCACGGGTGCGGTAATCCGCAAAACCTATGGCTCTGACGGGCTCGACATCACGTTGACGAGCCCTTCCGGATCGGCCCTTCTGTCCGGCAAGAAGTGTCGCGGTTGGGCGAGCAGGAATTATTCGGCCATGATGTGCGACTCGCCCGCCTATGGGGTCAATTTCTACAACCTGAGCGTGCCAACGGACCTGACTCGAACAGTCAAGGACCGCGGAATCATAACCACGTTCGAACCCATGACGGTTCCCGATGATGACTACCTTCTCGAATACTCCGACCAAGGCGGCCGATCGTATTACTACGTTCTGGCCAGGAAGACGTCGCCATAAAGCCATCGAGTCGGACGTTGACGCTGCGGGTCGCTCAAGTTCGCCTTGCCGTAACAAGACGAGCGCAACACGGAACAAAACAGAGCAGCACCGCCAACAACCAGAATGCACCCGGCAGACCCACCGCCTTCGCCGCGAAGCCCACGCCTGCCGGGCCGACGAGATTGCCCGCATAACCGGTCGTCGAGATTGCGACCACGGCAAGTGCTGATGGCATCGCGCGTTGCGAGCCCGCTTGCCGAAACAGCACAGGCACAATATTCGACGCGCCCAGCCCGATCAAGATGAACCCGGCCATCGCCATCGCAGCAACCGGCGCAGTCAGCAGAACAACAAAACCCGCAGTCGCGAGCAGTCCACCCCAGAACATCACCGTCCGGTCCCCGAGCCGGGCGGTCACCGCGTCACCGCCCAGCCTGCCCGCAGTCATCGCGATCGAGAACAGCATATAGCCCAGCCCACCTTGTGCGGCAACAACCAGCCCGGCGCCGGTGATCAGCAACGCACTCCAGTCCAGCAACGCGCCTTCGACCAGAAACGTGATTGCGGTGAGACTGGCAAGCATCAGCACGATGCCGCGCGGCGCAACGAACAGCGGACCATCGGGCGACTGAGCCGTTTCGATCAGGCGTGAGCGCGTAATTGCAATCGCGCCGAGCATCAGCGCGGCGCAAAGCAGCGTGCTCGTGAACGTCGCGACGTGGATCGAAAGCAGAAAGGTCATCACGGCAGAGCCAGCAAACCCACCGATGCTGAATAGCGCATGAAATCCCGACATCAAGGGCCGGCCTTCTGCCTTCTCGACTTCGATCGCGTGAATATTCATCGCGACATCAAGCGAGCCAAGCGACGCGCCGAACGCGAGCAACACGATGCCGAGCGTGACAGGTGTGCCGACCACGGTCAGCAGCGGCAGGATCACGGCGAGCCCGAACCCTGCGGCGACGATGATCGGCTTGCTGCCATATCGCGCACTAAGCGCGCCCGTGATCACCATTGCGATAACCGAGCCGAGGCCGATGCAAAGCAGCAGCATGCCGAGCACACCATCATCGACGCCAAGCCGTTGCTTCGCGAACGGCACGAGCGGTGCCCAGCACGCGACGCCGAATCCGGCCACGAGAAATGCAAGACGGGTGGCGAGTCGGGCCGCCGGCTGATCGGAAGTCATCACTCGTGGCTCCACGGAAATGGGCTGCACGTCAGGGGCTCGCCAGTGGCTCGGCCTTCAGAACCGACGGGCCGGCCTTCGACAATGCAGCACGCTCGGTGCGCGGCAGGTCGTGCTCGACGATGACGCATTCAAGCGCCTTCATCGTCGCAACCCGATGAGGCGCGCGCGCGTCGAATTTGTCGTTAAGCGCGAGCACCACGCTATGTTCGCTGGCCGCGAGAACCGCGCGCTTGAACGTCGCGTCGGCAAGACCGAACGCGCTGATGCCATCCTTCGGCGATATCGCACATGAGCCGATGAAGCTTCGATCGATATTCAGTTGCGCGACGGTCTGCACGGCGCTCGCATCGACGCTGCCGCCCACTGCCAGATCGACCGATCCGCCGATCATGATGAGATGCAGGTCGGAGCGGCGAAGCACAGCGGCGGCGATATCGATGGAGTTGGTCGCCACCGTGAGCTCACCTTCCTCGGGCAACAGATCGACAAGTGCGAGATTGGTGCTGCCGCTATCGAGGAACAGCAGTTCGCCCGGCTGAATCAGGTGCACGGCACGGCGGGCCAATGCCGACTTCCGCTCGCGCGCGACATCCATCCGGATCGCCATCGGGGCGGACGCGGGCGTGATCGGCAATGCGCCGCCATAAACCCTGCGGCAACGGCCTTCGGCCGCGAGTGCACGAAGGTCGCGACGGACGGAGTCTTCGGAAACATTGAATTCAGCAGCGAGCGCGGCCGCTACGACCGGCTGGCCTTGTGCGAGCCGGTTGGCGATCTCGTCGCGTCGAGCAAGAGGGAGGTCGTCATTCATGAACGCATCTTATCGTGCACAAACAAGAATGTAAACGTGCACAAACGTGCATACCGAAGAGAGCGTTGTAGCGCGTCATCGACGCCACAGTGCATGGCGAGGCGCCCATACTGCGGTAAGCTACCCTCACCAATCCGGCACAGAAGCGTCCCACGCCCGCTCAATAGGAACGGCATCATGGGTAACTACTCCACTGGCAGGGCCGGCGACCTGCTCGCAGGCGGCAGCCGCCATCATCAGATTTTCCCCACGTTGAGCGAGCAGCAAGTGGCGCTTCTCGAGCGATATGGCGAGCGCCGCACGCTTAAAACAGGCGACTTCCTGTTTTCCCAGGGCGACCGGCATATTCCGATGTTCGCGATTGTTTCCGGCACGATCGAAGCATCGCGCGACTCGGTGGACGGCTCGCATCCCATCGGCGTGCACGGTCCCGGCAGTTTCACCGGGGAAGTGGGTACGCTGGCCGGCCGGGCAGCCGTCGCGACGGCGCGCGCTCAAACGGATTGCGAAGTGATCGTGATCGACGAGGAGTCGTTGCGCGCGCTGGTGATCGCGGAGGCCGAACTGGGTGAAACGATCATGCGCGCCTATATTCTGCGGCGCGTTGCGTTCATCCAGGACCAGCATGGTGGCGTGCTTTTGATCGGCAGTTCCGTATCGGGAGAAACGCATCGCCTGCGTCATTTTCTGAGCCGCAACGGCCAGCCTTTCGCCTACTTCAACGTCGACGAGCATCCCGAAGCAAGGGAACTACTCGAGCGCCATGGTTCGACGGAAGCCGACATGCCGGTTGTCGTCACGCTGCAGGGCAACGTGCTCAAGCGGCCGACGCACCGAGCCGTCGCCGACGCCATCGGCCTGAGCCCCGATCGCTTGAACGGCGAGCGCTTCGACGTCGTCGTGGTCGGTGCGGGGCCGGCGGGACTCGCGGCCGCGGTGTACGCCGCGTCCGAAGGATTGCGCGTCGCGGTGCTCGACACCAAAGCGCCCGGTGGCCAGGCGGGCACCAGTTCGAAGATCGAGAATTACTTTGGCTTTCCGACAGGAATATCCGGCCAGGCGCTCGCGGGCCGGGGTCTGTCGCAATGCCGCAAGTTCGGCGCCGAGGTCGGCGTGCCGATCGAAGCGCTAGCGATCGAATGCGAAGACGCGCCGTCCTTTCACATCAGCCTCAACCACGACGAGCACGTCTACGCCCGCGCGGTCGTGGTCGCGACGGGCGCGCGCTATCGCAAGCCGCCGCTGCACAATCTCGAGAATTTCGAGGGGCGCGGCGTCTACTACAGTGCGAGCTACATGGAAGCGGCGCTGTGCGGCAACGAAGAAGTGATCGTGGTCGGCGGCGGCAATTCGGCCGGACAAGCCGCCGTCTTTCTTTCGGGTTTTGCCCGGCATGTGCACGTCATCATTCGCGGCGACAGCCTCAACGCAAGCATGTCGAACTATCTGATCAGGCGCATCGACGCAGCGGCCAACATCACGTTGCATCTGCGCACGCAGATCGTCGAGCTGCAAGGCGAAACCCGGCTTGAGGGCATCACGTGGAACCGGCAAGGCGAGCTTGAACAGAAGGCCATCCGCCATCTGTTCCTGTTTCTTGGCGCGCAGCCCAATACCGCCTGGCTGGGCGACTGCGTGGCGCTCGACAAGCACGGATTCGTGCTGACGGGCCCTGATGTCAGCACGCAATGGACGTCCGGGCGGCCGCCGCACTCTCTGGAAACGAGCCAACCCGGAATCTTCGCGGTGGGCGACGTGCGAAGCGGCTCCGTGAAGCGTGTGGCGGCCGCTGTCGGCGAAGGTGCGGCCGCTATCCAGTCGCTGCATCAGTATCTGGCCCTGGCTGCGCGCGACTGACGCAAGACCGCCATGCTGCGCGCGCCGACGCGTTCACGAGCAGATTTGAGCCGTCTTTCCGCCGCCCCCTTATAATCCGGCATGACTCTCTCATTCTCCTTTGCGGCGACGCTACAGGCGGCGCCCGCGTGAAAATACCCAAACGACTCCAGCCGCTTCTCGACGAAGGACTCATCGACGAAGTGATCGGCCAGTTGATGAGCGGCAAGGAAGCAACCGTCTACGTGGTGCGCTGTGGCGACTCGACACGTTGCGCCAAGGTCTACAAGGATGCGAAGCAGCGCAGTTTTCGGCAGGCCGCGTCATATCTGGATGGCCGCAAGACCAAGAACAGCCGGCAGGCACGCGCGATGGAAAAAGGAACGCGCTATGGCCGCCAGATGCAAGAGGAATCGTGGCAAAACGCCGAAGTCGACGCGCTGTTCCGACTCGCCAACGCCGGCGTGCGCGTGCCGCAACCCTATATTTGCACCGATGGCGTGTTGCTGATGGAACTCGTCGTGGATGGAGCGGGTAACGTCGCGCCACGCCTGAACGACGTCGATCTGACCGAAGCGCGCGCGCTTGAAATGCACGCGCTGCTGCTCAAACAGGTGGTCCGGATGCTCTGCGCGAGCGTGATTCATGGCGACCTGTCCGAATACAACATCCTGCTGGCGGCAGAGGGGCCGGTGATCATCGATTTGCCTCAAGCCATCGACGCAGCGGGCCACAACGAAGCCGCCTCGATGCTCAAGCGTGACGTCGACAATCTGGCCGCGTACTTCGGACGGTTCGCACCGCAACTGCTCAGCGCCGATTACGGAACGGAGATCTGGGCGCATTTCGAAGCAGGCAGTCTGCATGCCGATGTCGAATTGACCGGCCGCGTGGAGGCCCCCACCGAACCGGTCGACCTCGATGGCGTGCTGGAGGTAGTCGAAGATGCCCGTCTCGAAGAAGAAGCGCGCGTGCGGCGACAGCAGGAACTGGGCGCGGGCCGTTAACGGAATCAGAAGTGGAAGCGGAAGCGCTGCAAACCACCGTTCATCCCGCTGGCCTACCGTTTCACCAGACCCAGCACATAGACGCAATTCGCTTTAGTCTGGTTAGCGAATACGCATGGCACGGGCGGCCCCAGTTGCAGACAATCCCCTTTCTTCAGCACATGGGCGACGTCACCCTCTTCGAACGACAACGTCCCCGAGGTCACCCAGATCTGCTGATGCTGGAAAGTGAAAGCCGACGGCGGATAAGCGACCCGCGCGCCCGCAGGCAAGGTTACTTCCACCAGTTCGAGTATCGAACCGTTCAACGGTGACAACACACGCCGCGTATAGCCTGTTTCCGGATCCTGCCAGACGGGTTGTGTCTGCGCCCGGCTGATACGCTGGCCGGACTGCTCCGCCAGTGCAAGCAAAGTGGAGAGCTGCAATCCGAAAGCCCCCGATAGCCTGCCGAGCACGCTGGCCGTCGGACTGGCTTCGTTACGCTCGATCTTGCTGATCATCGCCTTCGAAACCCCGGATCGCTCCGCAAGTTCAGCAAGGGACCAGTTGCGCGCGATGCGTTCGGTCTTGATGCGCGCGGCGATGGCGTCGCTCGGATCGCTTGTCACTCGAACTCCTTGATGCGTCAGACAATATGAAAGCGTCGCCCGTTGGTTTGCTCGGGCTGCTTCGACACGGCGATGATGCCCGATTTTGCCGGGCGTCCGGCTCGCTTCGCAGCAAAGCCACAAATGAAAGATTAACTTCATTTGTGTCCAATCTGTCCACTATAGTAGATTTCAACCGGGACGCGCGTTGCGTGCCATCTACTCATCAGGAGATCCTTGCCGTGAAAGCATCCAGACGCTATCGCTTCGAAACGCTGGCGGTTCACGCCGGCCACGAAGTCGATCCCGGCACCGGCGCGGTGACTGCACCGATTCATCTGTCGACCACGTTCGAACGCGATGCGGACGGCAGCTATCCGCATGGCTTCATCTATTCGCGCAACCACAACCCGAATCGAAACGGCCTCGAAACAGCCTTGGCCGCGCTCGAAGGCGGTGCGGCCAGTGCGGCCTTCGGTTCGGGCCTGGCAGCCGTCACGGCGATCATGCAGGGGCTGCAGCCGGGCGACCATGTGATCGCGCCCGCCGACATCTACCACGGCACGGCGAACGTGCTGAAGCATTTGTTCGCGAAGTGGCAGGTCGCAACGAGTTTCGTCGATATGACGCGCCTCGATGACGTCGCGCAAGCGATTCGTCCGAACACGCGCATCGTGTGGATCGAAACGCCATCGAATCCGCTGCTGCAATGCGTGGATATTGCTGCGCTGGCCGAGCTCGCGCATCGCGCCGGCGCACGCGTCATTGCCGACAATACCTTCGCATCGCACGCGCTGCAGCGCCCGCTGACGCTCGGCTGCGACATGGTGATGCACGCAACCACCAAGTACCTCGGCGGCCGTAGCGACGTGCTCGGTGGCGTCGTCATCGCATTGAACGACGATGCAGCATTTGCCGAGGTTCGGCAGGCACAACTGTTCGGCGGAGGCGTGCCGTCACCGTTCGACTGCTGGCTCGTGATGCGCAGCCTGCCCACCTTGCCGTACCGGATGCAGGCGCATTGTGCGAACGCGCGCAAGGTCGCGGCCTTTTTGCACGAACATCCGAAGGTCTCGGTGGTTCACTATCCCGGCCTGCCGGACAACCCGTTCCATGCGCTGGCAGCCCGGCAGATGAGCGACTTCGGCGGCATGCTGTCGTTCGAAGTGGCAGGCGGCAAGGACGCTGCGATGACGGTCGCGGGCCATGTTGAGATTTTCACGCGCGCGACGAGCCTGGGAGGCACCGAAAGCCTGATCGAGCATCGTGCGTCGATCGAGGGCCCGGATAGCAAGACACCGCAAGGACTGTTGCGCGTGTCGATCGGCCTCGAGCATGCCGACGACCTGATCGACGATCTGGCCCAGGCGCTGGAGCGCGTGCACTAGGCTTCGATTGTGAAGACACGTCGACCTCACATGGCTGGATGGGCAACAACCCACGTGCGTGCGTTGCTCATCGACCGGATCGGACCCGTTGCGACGATTTCGCTCGCGCAGCTGTTCGGCACGTCCCTGTGGTTCAGCGCGAATAGCGCGGCCGGTGACCTGATGCACGCGTGGCACGCCAATGCAGCCGATATCGGCTGGCTAACCAGCGCCGTGCAGGCCGGCTTCATTGTCGGCGCGCTTGGCATCTCGGTCAGCGGCCTCGCAGACCGCTTTCGCGCGAGTTCGATCTTCGTATGCTGTGCCATTCTGGGTGCGCTATTCAATGCATGCTTCGCATGGTTCGCAAGCGACGTGGCGAGCGGAATGGCATTCCGGTTTCTGGTCGGCGTGAGCCTTGCCGGCGTCTATCCGGTGGGCATGAAGATGATTGTCGGCTGGGCGCCCGAAAGAACGGGGCCTGCACTTGCGCAACTCGTCGCGATGCTGACGCTCGGCACCGCGTTGCCTCATGCGTTGAAGGTGGCCGGCGCCGATCTACCGTGGCAGTGGGTCATTGAAGCATCTTCAGTACTGGCGCTGGTAGGCGCCTTGATGATCTACGTGCTTCGCGACGGTCCACATTTGCCTGTCGACTCTCGTCCGGCGGCCGGGTTGCTTGGGGCCACCGTCAAGCCGCCCCACGTATTCGATGCCTTTCGCAATCGTGGATTTCGCAGCGCGGCACTCGGTTACTTTGGCCACATGTGGGAGTTATATGCGTTCTGGACGGTGGTTCCGCTCTTCGTCTCGGGTGCTTCGCTTGCCACCTACATTCACGCCGGTGGCGTGCCGGGGTTATCGTTCTGCATCATTGCTATCGGTGCGCCCGCGTGCTGGTTAGGTGGCTCGCTGTCGCGCCGGATCGGCAGCGCGAAGGTCGCAGCCGGTGCGCTCGCCATGTCGGGTGCGTGCTGTTTGATCTTTGCACTTGGTTGGCGTCACTTGCCGCCCGTTGCGTTGCTCGCTCTTCTGATTGTGTGGGGCGCATCGGTAATCGCCGACTCGCCGCAATTTTCGGCGTTGTCGGCGCAAGCGTGTCCGCGGGAACTGGTCGGCAGTGCATTGGCGATCCAGAATTCCATCGGCTTTGCCGTCACGGTTGTGTCGATATCGGCGATGACTCATCTGTACGAGCACATCGGGCTCGATTCCGCCTGGCTGTTGTTGCCGGGCCCTATTTTGGGTTTGATCGGATTCGTGCCCGTTCTACGACGTTCGGACGTTGCGCGGCGCTGAGCGAACCTGGGTGCGCAATCGCTACTCGCCAGATACAGTTCCCGCGGCAAGCCGACGGGCCAATGCGCGGATATGGGCTTCGCTCGTCCCGCAGCAACCACCCAGAATTCTGGCGCCGCGCCGGTGGAGCGTTGTCATGTGCTGCGCGAAAGCCTCAGGATCGTCGCCGGCGGCGTGCGATAGTTTCTCCAGTTCCTCAGGCGGCAGGGCCGACGCGTTGGCCTGCAAACCCAGAACTCGTGAGGAGCCGGGCCACGTCGTATGGGTCGAAGCATCGAGGTAATGATCTGGATGGACACAGCCGACCTGAAAATGCATCGGCGTCCGCGCTACGCTGGCATCGATCCGCGCGACCGCATCCGCAAACGAGACGCCATCCGGCAGATAACCGTCAGCGTTGATCACCGGAGCAAGGACGTAAGGCAGCGCCGTCGCGGCGCAAGCCCGGGAAAGGCCAATTAGCTCCTCGGTGCTGGCAAAGGTTGGCGCGTACAGAACGTCGACGCCACTCCCGGCGAGCACCTCGGTCTGTGCCGCATGGTACGCATAGGCATCGTCGGCGGCGGGCGCTCCGGCGGCATCGTAGCCGTCGACCCGCGGGCCGATCACGCCGGCGATATAAACCGTTCCCTCGAGCTGCAGCGAGCGGCGCAGGTCCTGCAGAAAGACAACCGCTTCCTGGTTCACTGTCTTCAAGTCGCTCGGCGCCACGAAGCCCTGCTTTACCAGGCCATCCGGATGGGCTCGCCACGTTGCGGTGCCGACCTGCATCGGCAAGTTGTATTGCGCCGCGATTGCCATGTAGCTTTTATAGACGACTGTCAGCGCCCGGCGGCCATCGCCTTGAAACAGCTGCACAAAGCTCGCCGAATCCGGCACGGACAACCCGAATTCATAGACAAGGCGCGTGACGATTGCGCCCTCTGTCAGGATTGCCGGTGCCGTTTGCACTCGCTCCAAAAACTCCATCCGTCCTCTCCAAGGTGTACCGCGGCTTGTTGATCAGTAAGTTGCGTGTGCAGGCTTGCCGGATGCGGACGAACCTGCGGCAGTGTCCCCTTCACCGCTCATCTTCGATGCTTGCGCGTCCCGGTCGGCGACACGCTTTTCGGCTTCTGCGATTTTAGCCGGGTAGGACGTTTCCGTATCGCCGCGATATCCGGTCTGCTGAAGCTCGATCAGTTCGGCGCGAACCTGGTCGCGCGTGATGGTGCTATGCGATTGGGCAAACGTCATGGCCGGAGCCAGCGCGAATGCAAGAAGGGAAACAACGAGTCTGCTTTTCATGATGGACACCTGTGTAAAAGTTGATCGATGACGTCGGGCGATCAGATTGCGCTTCGTCATGACCTCCAGTTTAGGTACCCATGTGTCGACATTTCACGAATGCGGACGACATTCACTCTTTCATCCGGTACAGGTAATCAGGGATCAAGATGCGCAGCACGTAACAGGTATTCGTTATTTTAATTTGACACTAACGTCAAAAATAGACAGTATCTGAGCATGCCGGATGATTCACGGTGTTTAGCAGGATTGTCTATCATGGACACGATTCAGAATATGCGTATGTTCGTTCGCGTGGTCGAAGCCGGTACGTTCACGGCGGTCGCGCAAGAAAACGACATGACCACAGCCCAGATCTCGCGGGCCGTGTCGGCGCTGGAGAAGCAACTTCAGGCCACGCTCCTTCGTCGGACCACACGCCACATTTCGTCGACGGAGGCCGGCGTGCGCTACTACAGGCGTGCCAAGGCAATCCTTGCCGACGTCGACCACGCGCACGCGGAAGCCCGCAGCGCGGTCACCACCGCAAGCGGGCACGTTCGCGTCCATTCGTCGCCGGGGCTTGCTCAACGGTTTGTCACCGCGGCGCTGATCGCATACCAGGCCAGTCATCCAGAGGTATCGGTCGAACTCAGCATCGATCAGAACCTGCCTAACCTCGTTGAAGACGGTTTCGACGTATCGCTGATGTGTGCGACGCAACTGCCCGATTCCGGCTATGTCGCGAGCGCACTCGGGACGACCCGCTCGGTGCTCGTCGCCTCGCCGGCGTACCTGGCGACGAACGGCGTACCGACCCAGCCCGCGGATCTGGCGAACCATGTATCGTTGCGATTCGTGAGTCCCGTTGCGCCCGCAAACGAGTGGCACCTCGAAGGTGCCGACGATGCAGTGGTGGTGCCGGTTAACGCCTCGCCGTTCCAGGTGAATACGCCCGATGCCCTCGCCCAGGCGCTGCGGTCCGGCGTCGGTATCGGCGCGCTCGCGATCTATAACGCTATCGACGACCTGCGCAGCGGCGCGCTCGTCAGGGTGTTACCGCACTATCGGATGCGTGCGTTCAACGTGTACGCGATGCATGCGCCAGGCCGCTATCCGGACGCCAAGGTTCGCACGTTGATCGATTATCTGCGTATGACCATTCCGGATGCACTGGCGAGCATGCAGCGAGATCTTGACGATATGACCGCGGCGCACGCGCAGACAGCCTTAAAACCGGGCGCGCCGAAGCCATTGCTCAGGGTGGTCGAGCGAGCGGAACCGCAGCGGCGTAGCGGAACATTCGATGCAAGGACGCTTTAGGTGCGACTCGTGCGCAGAATTCCCAGGCGCTATGGCCACTTCGTATTCGGAGCGATTCAGTCCGGAATAACGTGTGCTATCGCATCCGCCATCGCAAACGCGCACTTCGTCGCGGACGGAACGTTCGCGCCGCACTGGCTGCATTCGTACCTTTTCTCGTGGCTGGTGATGCTGCCTGTTGTCGTATTTGCGGCCCCGTTCGTCCGTCGGCTCACCGACGGTATGACGCAGTAATCGCTGGCGGCGCTGCGTGCAAGCAGCGCGGACGACCAGCGTTGCCCCACCAGAAATATCGACATCGTCTGGCGCAGGCCCTTGGCTTCCTCGTTGAGATCGCTCGATGCCGATGCCACGCCCTGCACATGTACCGCATCACGTTGCAGAAGCGTGTCCATTTCGTGAATGGCCTGATTGAAGCTGTCGAGATCCCGGCTTTGCGCAACGCTGGACGAACTGACCTCTTCGACGAGCCGGGCGACCCGTTCCACGCGATCGATGACCTGCTGCATCGTATCGCCCGCACTCGCCACCAGTGATGCGCCTTGCTCAACCTGTGCCAGCGAATCGACGATCATGGTCTTGGTTTCCCGCGCCGCAGTGGCGCAGCGCTGCGCGAGCATGCGAACTTCTTCCGCGACAACGGCAAAGCCGCGTCCATGGACGCCGGCGCGTGCGGCTTCGACGGAGGCATTCAACGCAAGAATATTGGTCTGAAAGGCAATGCCTTCGATGACGGCGATCGTGTCTCCCATCCGCCTGACTGCTGCTTCTATCCCGTCCATGTTGTCGACGACCTGTCGCACAACCTGGCCACTATGCCGCGCGCATTCCGAAGTCTCGCGCGCGAGCGCATCGGCAGAGGCGGTCATGTCAGCGCTTTGCTTGACCCGATCGGCGATCTGCTCCATCGCTGCCGTGGTGGCGTCCAGCGTTTTCGCCTGGGTGCCGATCTGCTGCGACAGATCGCGGTTGCCGGTCGAGATATGTTCGGAGGCCGCAGCCATCCTTTCAATGCCCAACGTGATGTCGCGCATCGAGACGTGGATCGCGTCGAGTGTGTTCTTGAAGGTCCGGCTGCTTGCCCCTGCGAGAGTCATGTCAGGCAGGCGCAAATCGAATTTGCCCGTCTCGCGGGACAGTGCTTCACCGAGCAACGCGAGTTCCTGGCCGCTTTGCGCATCCGCCTTCATATGGACCGCGATGAAGATCAGCAGGCCGGCCTGGATGACGACATACGCTGCATGGATCACCACCGTGGGCCACGCGGGTGCGGTAAAACAGTAAACGCCGAGGCCTGCGAGCTGCAGGTAGTTCATCAGCACGTGCTCGACAGCAATGACCGCCGCGGCGCAGACAATCGGCCGCCAATCCCGGTACGCGAGGAGAAACGACATCAGCACGAAGACGCCGAAATGCAGTTCCGGAATGCCCCGTTCCTGCTGAATCTGCAGCGACGCGAAGGTCATCAGGCACGCGGCGAAGAACAGTCGCGTGAGCAGCGCGCCGGAGCAAAAGCGGACCATGATGGTAGCGAGAAGCGACAGCGGCAGGCCGATCCACAACACGACTTCCCAGGTGAAGTTTTGCGAGGCAAGCGCGCATGAAATCAGAAACAAAGCCCAGACGACCGCAAGCATGAGCCGGTCGGTTTTTACGTAGAGGTTTCGAAGAAGTTCGTCGGTCGAATGCATGGATCACGTGGCGCGTTCGGGGCGCCGCGATTTTGCGGCGGCTCAACATTGAGTGCTCACTGCAATATCGGCAAATTTCTGGAGAAGTTGAAACGTCAGGTTAGCGGCTTGATGATTTCTTTCAAACTGAAATGCAAGGGTTTGTACCTATCTCGACAACTTTCAATTGTTCCGCAGGAGCTTAATCACAAGCCGCCTCCGGCCTAGACTGCAAGCACTGAAACGCAAACGGGTGTTTGCGGAAAATCAAGCCTGGAGGTAAAGATCATGAAACTCGTTCAATCGCTCGTCGTTGCCGCTGCTCTCGCCATTCCCGCTGTGTCGGCTTTCGCTCAATCGAACGACACGGCAGCACCGGTCAACGCTCAGATCGTGCAGACGAATGCAGTTGCAGCAGATGTTGGTGGCGTTGCAGATGGCACGTCGGCTTCGGGAACCCATCAGCATCTGCGCTCGTTCCGCAACGAGGTTTCGCGCATCGGCCACAAGATCCAAGGTTCAATTCGTCCGGATGCAAACGACGGCATGAAGCCGATTTATTTCGGTTCGTAAATCGACCGGGTTGATTGCTACAGGTCGCTGTTGACGTATTCGTATCAGGCAGCAGCCGTTGTTCTGTAGATGAAAAAGCAAACGCGCGCAGATTGATCTGCGCGCGTTTGCTTTTTGAAAGCCCTGCTGTTGTGCTTGCAGCTCTTTTAAAGCGCTGCTCGATAAAACATGCGTACGAACGTGCGTGCCATAGCTACGCAGCCGCTTTCGTCAATCGGACGTAGGCGCGCTCTCTTCTGCCAAGGCCCGCGCGAGCAGATACACGGCCGGCAGATTGTCGTCGTCACGCCGCCAGTCGACGGGAGCGTCGAGATCTGCATTAGCAAGACGGGAGTCGCCAAATCGGATAAACATCGCACGGACATTTTCGTCGTGCCGTGCGATGAATCCGGAATTCTCAAATGCTTGCTCGTCGATTGTCTGCAGCGTTCGCCAGGTCGGCGATCGCGCGCCATACGAACTAGCGCGACGTCCCCCATCCATGTGGCGTCGAGCGACCGTGACGATGATCTGCTGTAGATCTAGCGAGGCGCTGCGCAGTGCGCGTTCGAGGGCGACAGGATCGGTATGCTGGACATCTGTATCGAAGGCTGCTGCATTGATCATGATTGTGTGGTCAACACGTGTGAATGGTCGATCAAAAGGACGAAAGAAGGCTACCCCGTTGTGCCAGCAACTGGCGAATCACGGCGAGATGCTGATCTCCCACCGTGCAGTCTTCCAGGCGAAGACGACGTTGATGTACAACCGGTGGACGCACACCCAGGTACCGGCATACTGCCGAAACATATGGCTTGCCGTTGCGGCCAAGGCATCGTGCGGCAGTAGCGACGCGTACATCTCCGACGTGAGTACACAGCCAGGCGACCGTCTCGCGATCGCTGTCGTTCAAGATACGGATAAGCTGATTCATGGCCGACCCTGTATATAAACCCAGTACTGTGAATTTATACAGGTTTTTGCCCGAATGCAAGCCGGATTGCGTCGACTGTTGTTACGCGGTTATTCGCTGAGGCTTCCGTCGGCTTAAAACAAAGGTCCAGTTAGCGCACTGTATGCGGCTCGCCAGATCGCCCCGGTGGCGGACTGCCCGCATACGTCGCTCGCGGGCAGTCTTTAGGGATCCGACTCAAATGTCGGCGTAATCGATACCGGTCAGCACACCCAGATGCGCAACGGTAGTGAAATGCGACTCGTGTTTCGTGTCGATGCTCAACTCGCGCACGTTGCCGCCCAGATCGGTGACAAATGCGCGACGTCCCTTTGAGTCGAGCGACACGCCAATTCCCTCTTTGAGCTCCCGGGCGAGAACTTCGCGATCAACGAGCCCAGACGCCGTGATTCTGGCCCGGTTCAGGGTGTTGCCGTCATGAGCATCGTCGCCACGATCGGTCCAGTAGAGCATGGCGTCGCGGTGATCGATATCGAGGTCGATCGGCTCGGGCAGATCGGCCAGCAAACATTCGACATCTGGGCGCTGCTCGGGTGTCGTACCGGGCGGCAGCTCGATGCCCGCCCTGAAGATGCGACCCTGTCCGGCATCCGGCGCGCCCTTTTGCGTCCAGTAGACATGCCCGTTTGCCTTATCCAATACGATGCCTACGCAATGGCGGGTCGCGTCGCCCGTATCCTCGGGGAAATTCCCGGTGCGGACCAGTTCCGTCACCTCCGTGCCGTCCAGCCGCGCACGCATGACGCGCATGCCTTCGCGATCGCACCAATAAAGATGACCGCCCTCCTTGTCCAGCACGAGTTCCTTGGGCGTTCCTGCCTGACCCGAAGGCACCAGCACGCGATGCTCGCTTCCGTCGAGCTTCGCGCTTTCGATCGTGCCGTCGTTCGGGGGAATGGCGCCGGAAGCCGGATCGCCGTCGACCAGATGGATGCCGGTTCCCATGTTGGTCCAGTAGACCATCTGGTTTTCAGCATCGACCTTGATGCCGTCGGGGGTGCGCGTAAGGTTTGCGACAACGACTTCGTGTGAGCCGTCCGGTGACAGAGCGATGATCGCCGGTGGACGTGCCTGCAGGACGTACAGCGTGCCGCCATTCTTCGTAGCCACAGCAACCCTCCATCAGATCAGTAATACCGTCGTGATATAGGCGGAGTCGATTTGTAGACCCGCCGCTGCTGAACCGTTCTCGACAGACTACCGCACGTTGCGCGAGAACTTTGTGACGATGTTATTTCGAGCGAAAGTGGACAAGCGTTCGGCTGTCACGCTTCCCACACTTTCAGATTCAGAAATTCCCGGCGCGTCTTCGGTCCATGCGTTACAAAACTCGGGTCGTGCCGCTCCGCGCGATATTCGTCACGTTCGGCAGCGATCCGGTCGCGCTTCACATACTGGCGCAGCACGTCGTCTGGAACGGGATAGATCCTGAGCGCGTTGAGCCCGAAAATGTTCGCGCGCATTGCTGGTGTGATCTCAGGGTAGCCGTGCTTGTCGCGCAACTGGCCTGAAATCTGAAACGTGCGGAAAGCCTGAATCTGATCCTGCGGGGAGCCGTACCAGATCGAATCCGTACCCCAAAGCACGTTGGTCTCGCCGCAGCACTTCAGCAGCTTGCCTAACGTGTGCGCAGCGGTGTTGGGGTCGCGCATTGCGAAACGCCATGTCGATCCGAGCTCCGCATAGACGTTCGTCCCCGGCTTCACATCGTTTTCGCGCAGGCTGGTAACGAGCGCATCGACACCGTCGGGGCGGCGCGGATCGTACGGGCCCTCGCCCGCGCCCGGTATGAAGCCCGAGTGGTAGATCAGGAAATTGACGTCCGGATAGCGCTTCGCAACCCGCCCGATATCCACGCAAGTCGAGTGTTCGTACGACATTTCCCCAAACGGAATGCCTTTGTGAATCGCAATGTTCTTCACGCCGAGCTTGCGCGCTTTCTCGATCATCGCGATACCCGGGTCGTCGTCCATGAAAAAGCCCACACCGTTGGGTCCCCATTGCGTATAGGTTTTCCACGCGGAGATCTTGTAGCGTTCGGCTAGTTGGTCCATCCCTTCGAGATCGCCCGGCTGATTCGGATTGACGCGACCGTGAATATAGATGCGATGCGTGCCGTCGAGCCGCTCGACAATACGTGCCGTCGCTTGCGCTTCCTCGATCGTGAGGGGTTCGTCCTCGCGCGTGGACGGCACGAAAGACAGCACCATCAGATCGGTGTCGGAGTCGAGGAATACGTCCTTGACGAACTCGTCTGACCCAATGCATTGCAGATAACCGAGTCGCCCTGCGCCCGATGCGCGCGCGCAATGCTCCGTTTTTGGAAACCGCATCGGCCGCGCGCCAGGCGGCAGGCGTTGGGTCCACGCGCCAGTGGGATTCACGAAATGCCCCTGCACGTCGAAGATAAACTCGGATCCATCGAGCGTCGAGCGCGCGAGTTGCAGATCGCGCGCGGCTTCGGATGGCACGTCGAAGAACCCGCCAGTCAAGCCGTTTCTCGCGTAAGCGTCGTTCATGCCGAGCAGCGTGGTCGCGGCGCCACAGGCGGTTACGAGAAAGCTGCGCCGGTCGAGTGAGAGGCGTTTCGCGTTGTCGCCTGCGGCGTCGAGCGCGCGGTGGCGCGCCTCATGGTGAACGGGATCTAGCGGAATCGGCATAAATTCGCCGTTGGTGGCGGAGTCGAGCTTGATGGGAAGCCGCTTGCCGTCGGGGTCGTTCAGAAACGCCATGGCTGTCTCCTTCTTGCGGAGCAAGAGAGAATCTCGTGCGTCGAGGAATTGCTACCCGGATTATATGTACCACCGATCTTTTTTTTGGATCTCGTGGATTGGACCGCAGAGAGATGTTGCGCGGCAAGTCGCACTCAATGACACGTCAATTCGTCGATCGACAAGTCGTCTACCGGCTATATTCGAACACGTGACAGTTGGCAGACCGACTCCCACTCTTCGGAGGAGCGTCAAAAATGGCACAGAGCAGCTACGACGTAGTCATCGTAGGCGGCGGTCTGGGCGGAGCGACACTCGGGCGTTCATTGGCGAGCGAGGGAATCCGCACACTGGTGATAGAGCGCGAGGCCGTGTTCAAGGACCGTGTACGCGGGGAAGGAATGCATCCGTGGGGCGTCGCCGAGGCACGTGCGCTGCACATCGATGGGCTGATGCGCGACAGCGGCGCTCATGAGGTGCGCTGGTGGAAGCGTTACTTCGGGCCCGTGCCGCGCGACTGCCGCGACCTGGTCGAAACCACATCGGCGCACTGCGGCTGCCTCAACTTCCACCATCCTTCGATGCAACGCACATTGCTCGACGCGGCCGAAGCAGCCGGCGCGATCGTACGCCGGGATACCGCCGTCGTCGGGGTCGTGCCTGGAGACCCGCCCGCCGTGCGGATCCGAACGGCTCACGGCGAAGAGCATGTGTCGGCTCGCCTGGTGGTCGGTGCAGACGGTCGCCGGTCGATGGTCCGCGGTTGGGCGGGCTTCATCGTGAACCAAGACCCGCCGCGGCTAGTCATTGCCGGCGTATTGCACGATGGTCTCGGTGCCCCGGAAGATGCGGTCCAATACTTCCAGAATCCGTCGTGTGGGATGGGCGCGTTGATCTTTCCGATTGGCCAGCAACGGTTCCGGTCCTATGCCATATCTGGGGCCTCGCAACGGCGTTCTCTCAGCGGCAGCCGGCACATCGCGGACTTCGTCGATGCCTGCATCACCACCGGCGTGCCCCGCGATTGGTATTTGGGTGCAAGCGTCGCTGGCCCGTTGGCGGCTTATCCGGGTGCCGACTGTTGGGTCGATCACCCGTATCGTGACGGTGTGGCATTGATCGGCGATGCAGCAGCCGCCAGCGACCCGTCGTGGGGATGCGGGTTGTCGTTGACGCTTCGAGACGTCCGGGTGTTACGCGACTGCCTGCTCGGCACCGACGATTGGCAGGCCGCCGCCCATTCGTACGCACAACAGCACGACCGCTATTACCTGGCGCTGCACCGCGTCGAAGACTGGCTCACCCAGTTACTGTACGAAACCGGACCCATGGCCGATGCCCGTCGCGCGCGCGTGTTGCCGCATTGGGCAAACGAGCGGGACCGCGTGCCGGATTTGCCGGGACTCGGGCCCGATACTCCCAGCGACGAAGCGGCGCGCCGCCGCTTTTTTGCCGAAGACGTCGATTGATCCGCAAGCAGACAGAAGCACATTAGGCACAAAAAGCCCAGGTATCGCCTTGGGCAATCCAGCGGGTCATTGGCCACTGGAGGAGGTACTGTTGAAAAACAAAAGGCGCGCAGATCGCTGCGCGCCTCGAAACTACCAGCCTGACGACTCAAGCCATCACGACCATTTTACGAACCGAAGTACACCGGCTTCATTCCGTCGTTTGCGTCCGGACGGATCGACGCCTTCACCTTGTGGCCCAGGCGCTCGACTGCGCTGTCGAACGAGCGCAGCGCGTGGTGGGTGCCAGACGCGGAGGTGCCATCGCTAACGCCGCCAACACTCGCAGTCGCGCTGTTTTCAGCGCTCACGCGCGCTTCGGCTGCCTGGATGTCGCGCGGATACTGTGTGTCGTTGGTGGTGGGCTGATAGCCGGCCTTTTCGAGCTGCACCAGTTGCGCCTTCACTTCGGCGCGGGTGACAGGCTGGTTCGATTGAGCGAACGACGACACGGCGGGGATTGCAAGAGCAGCGGCAACGATGAGCGATTGAACGAGTTTCATGATAACTACCTCCAGACTTTGTTTTTCCGCAAACACCCGTTTGCGTTTCAGTGAATGCAGTCTAGGGCCAGAGCTCGTTCTCATTAAGCCCCGTCAAAACAAATGAATGTTGTCTTTTCCTGTGCCAACCGGATGACGGACGCACTATCCATGCCCCTGACGAGCTTGAGCTTACTGACCGCCGTTGCCATTGCCGCTGCCGAAACCGCCGCCGGGTGAGTTGTTGAATGTCGATCCACCGAATGATGATCCGCCGAATGGCGATCCATTCGCAGCGCCATTGCCCGTCGATGAACCACCAAACGACGAACCACCAAACGGCGAATTGTTCGACGACCCATTGCCCGTGGGTGCGCTATTGAACGGCGAACCATTCGACGACGAACCGCCCGTCGGCAAACCACCCGTCGGCGCGCCACCGGCCGGCAACGCATTGCCCGACCCATCGCCCGCCGAAGCCGGCCGCGCCCCTTGCGTCAGCACTGGCGTGCGCGCAAAGAACACCCACTCGGTGTAGCTCTTTTTATCCTCAAAGCCCTGAAACTGCGCGGGAAACCGCGCAATCTGAATCGGATGCGCCGTAGACGCGCTATGCAAGCCAACGATAGTCTGCCCATCCGGCGCCATCACCAGCACCCAGTCGTTTTTGCCCGTCATCGGATCCGCATAGAGCTTGCGCAGATGGCGCACGACATTCGGATAGCGCGGATCGCGCACCAGGTCGTCGAGCGTGCGTGGTTGCGTCGGCTGACCGAGCGGTGTGGCGCTGCCGTAACTGAGCAACGCGCGCTGATACTCATTGCCGACCGCCAGCAATTCGCGCTCGGCCATGCGCCGCTGATACACCGCGCCAAGCTCCGCTTCAGCCGCAGCCGTCACGCTGATGATCGCAAGCAGGATCAGCAGCGCAAGATAGGCGAAGCCACCTTGCGCGCCCGCACGGCGGCTCGCGCGAGCATAAGCGCAAGCACGACCGCGACCGCGCCCCACGCAGTTCGCACCGCGCCCGCTTCTGCCGATTCGACGAACGTCACTCACGCCTAAAAACTCTCATATGCCTTGCCGTCGCGGTCCGTGCCTTCCGCGCCGCTCTTCAGGTCGTAAACATTGCCCGGAAACTGTTCATCAGGCGGCGGCACGACATGCCATGTGGTGTCGCTATCGGCCACCGGATCGAACGGCAAGCTACGCAGATAATGCTTATCCACCATCTCCTGCAGCGAATCCGGGTAGCGTCCCAGGTCGCCATAAAACTGGTCGATCGCCATGCGCGTCACGTGCAGGTTCTGCGCGAGCACCTTCTCCTTCGAAGCATCGATCGAATGAAAATACTCCGGCAGCGCCAGCGTCAGCATCGTGGCAATGATCGCCAGCACGATCAGCAGTTCGATCAGCGTAAAGCCCGCCGCATCGCGCAAGCGTGTTGTCTTCCGCATCACCATCTCCGGTAGGGCACGCCGTTGAGCCCGACGCCTTTCGATAGCGAATAGACGTCGTACACGTCGTCGCCTTCCTGCGGGTCGTCCGCTTCGCTTTCGTAGCTGCGCTTGCCCCACGTGGCCGCATCGGCGAGTTCGGCGTCGTTGTTCATCGGGTCGCGCGGAATGCGGCGCAGAAAATACATCTTGTGCCCCTTCGGGTCGGTCTGGTCCGGCACACCGACCACCAGCAGGTCCAGAGTCGGCGGATAGTCGGTTGCGCCCGCATCCTTCTGGATGCGGCCGTCTTTGCTCGCCGCCTGGTACGCGTCGATGCCGTTGCGGATTTCGTGCAGTGCTGCACGAAGTTCCTGCTCGCGTTCGCGCTGGCGCATCACCTGCGCGACCGGCACGGTCATGCAGGCAAGCACGCCAAGAATCGCGAGCGTGACGAGCAATTCGATCAGCGTGAAGCCGCGTTGCGTGCGGCGGTGCGCAGCAGCGCACACGCTGTCCGCACGATGCGCGTGGCACGCCACCTCAGCGCGACACGCGGCAGCGTCACGTGCGTGATGAGCACGACACGCACCGGCACGAAATGCGGCCGCACACATCATCGCGGAATCACCGCAAGGTCGTACGGCGAAGCGGGCGTTGCCGTCACCGGTACGCCGCCCACGCCAATCATCGAGCCCGCCTGCACCTGGATGGCTGTTTGCGACACCGGCGCCAGCGTGCGGAAACTCAACACCGCAAACGTGCCCTGCGTCGCGGCGCCCGTACCGCCCGACACCGAATCGGCCATCGTCAGCTGGCCGTTGTTGACGCGGCTCGAAAAGCTGGTCTGCGCGCCGCCCTGCTTCATAAAGTCGCCTTCGGTCACGCCAGTGAACTGCAGCTTGGTGTTGTCGAATGTCACAGTGGCTGGCACTGCAGTCACCGGTTGGTCCGACTGCATCATCAGCGTGACCGTCACCGTATCGCCGACCTTGGCCTGCTGCGGACCTTGCAGCGACATCTGCGCAGTACCGCCCAGCCCCCCGCCGCCCGGGGCGCCGACCGCCGGATCGAAGCCGTTGGAGCCCACCGCACCGGGGTCGCCGCTCACGCCACTGCCAGACGACGATCCATTGCCGAACGATGACCCGTTACCGAACGATGACCCGTTACCGAACGACGACCCGTTGCCGAACGACGACCCATTACTGCCGCCGCTACCGTATGCACCGTTGCTGCCGGCCGCGTTAGACGAGCCCGTACCCGAGGCCCGGCTCGAGCCGCTGCTCGAGCTGCTCGATGGCGCCGCGTTGCTAACCGACACGCTGCCACCGCCGTTCGACTGGATCATGCTCTGCATGTTGCTCTCGGTGCCGGCCGTGAAATAAGCCGCGCCCGCTTCCGGCCGCTGGATATTGCGAATCAGGTGCGGCGTGATCGCCAGCACGATTTCGGTATCTTTATCGTCGTTAGTGGTGGCGCCGAACAGCCGGCCTAGAATCGGAATCTGGCCGAAGCCCGGAATCTTGTTGCCGGACGTACGCTCTTCGCTATCGATCAGGCCGGCCAGCACGTCGGTTTCGCCGTTCTTCAGCTGCAGCACCGTGCTTGCCGTGCGCGTGCCGATTTCATACGCGGTGGTGCCGGAGTTACCGGTGATCTGGTTCAGCAAACTGCTCACTTCAAGCTGCACCTTGATGCCGACAGAATCGTCCAGATAGATGGTCGGCTCGACGTTCAGCGTCAAACCAACATCCAGATAGTTGACCGATTGCGAAACGAAGCCTGTCGAGGTCGCGGTAGACGTGATGTTCGGCACCCGCTCGCCGATCAGGATCTTGGCCTTCTCGTGATTGCGCACGCGAATGCGCGGATTGGTCAGCAGCTTCGCACTCGAATCGGTCAGGTTCGCGTTGGCGGTCGCCTGGATCGACGACACGCCGATCGTGCGCGAGGTCTGGTGAAACAGGTCGTTGAGCGACAACGACGGCGACGAGCCGTTGCCGGTCGATGTCGAACCAAACGATGAGGTGCCGAATGGGTTGCCGAACGAGCCGCTCGACGAACTGCTCGAGCCGCTGACCGGGCTGATCACGCTGCCCACCGGCAGCGGCGTCAACGCCACCGAGGCCGGCCACGCGACGCCGAGGTCCAGGGTCGAGTTACGCTGCACTTCGAGCACTTCCACTTCGAGCATCACTTCGGGCTCGGCCACGTCTTCGAGCGCGACGAGTTTCTCGGCGAGCTTGATCGCTTCAGGCGTATCG
>Ga0105248_10001957_pt1 | contig 22903 bp, 13 predicted proteins | sample KBSS34metaG_FD_81524 | JGI IMG/M metagenome (GOLD analysis project Ga0105248, IMG submission 81524) | Switchgrass rhizosphere microbial communities from Kellogg Biological Station, Michigan, USA - KBS S3-4 metaG | ecosystem: Host-associated > Plants > Roots > Rhizosphere > Soil | place...
GACACTTGCTTTCGGCTCCGATTGGTTCGTTGCCCCCATCACTCCGATGCTTGGCATTTACGCCGCCAGCACACGGCGAACACTGGATGGAAAAAATCCCGATGGTTGGATTCCCGAACAGAAAGTAACCGTCACTCAAGCCGTCCATGCATACACAATCGGCTCCGCCTATGCCGAAAGCCAGGACAACATCAAAGGCTCGATTGCTCCCGGCATGCTTGCAGATTTTTCCGTTCTTTCGCAGGATATCTTTCATATCGATCCGGTCGAGATCGAGAACGTAAAGGTTGTGCTCGTCGCTATCGGCGGCGAGATCGTGAAGCAGTAGCGGAAGTACTGCCTATTCTCTGACGGTCTTGTTTCAATGCATCTCTGATTCGCTTCTATCGCTATTAGCTGCGAGAGGCTTTTCGTCCCTTATCCGTTTTGCATTGCAGCCCATCCAGGAGAACTCATACGTGTTTGTGCGACCCAGTTGGCGGCCTACCTCTCCCCAGGATGCATTTGACCTGATGGAACAGAACCCGTGGGCGCTGCTTGTCAGCAATAGTGATGAGGGGCCGCTTGCCACGAACCTCCCCTTGCTCTTCGACGGCATAAAGCCAGCGAAGCAGGAAGACAGCTTCATGCTCGTCGGACACATTGCCCGCGCCAACCACCACCTGCGCAGTCTGGCTCTTACAAAGACACCCGTGCTTGCAATATTCCAGGGTCCTTGGAGCTATGTGACGGCCAGCTGGTATCCCAACCGGGACATGCCATCGACCTACTACTACACCGCAGTGCATTGCTACGGCTTGATCGAATTTCAACAGGAAGAGCAACTCGACAAATCACTGGAGCAACTCATACAGCAAATGGAGTCCGATTATCCAAATGGTTGGAAATCCGATGAAATTCCGCGTAGTGAGATCACGCGGCGTTTCGCCGCCATCGCTGGCTTCCGTATTCGTGTCACGCGCATGGAAGCTAAATTCAAGCTTGGGCAGGATGAACCACTTCGAGACGCACTTGCCGTCGCCGAGGTACTTGGGCATCACCAGGGGCAACAGGATCAGGCCCTTGCTGCGCTGATCCGCAAACATAACCAGGCCCGGAGCACTTGAGCCAAGTCCACCAACCTGACTTAAGCGTATCTTCGGCAGCGCAACCATCTACTCATAACTCAAGTTGCGCAGATATCCATCGGTTGCTTGTAGTTTTCATCTTTCAGGAGGGTTCTATGGCTCGACAATGGTCTCATTATCTTCTATCCCTGGCGCTTCTGGCGTCGCTCGCTCCACCCTTGCTCTTCGCCCAGAACGAGAGTGGAACCATTACAGGTTCTGTGTCAGAGGCCACCGGCGCAATGGTGCCTGACGCGACTGTCACTGTTCTCGATCTTGGCACCAACGTGACGCGCGTCACCAAAACAGGTCCCAACGGCGAATACAGTTTTTCTACGCTCAGGCCGAGCCACTACAAGATCACCGTCGAGGCTCCGGGATTCAAAGCAAGCGTCATTTCCGATATCGAACTGCATACGCAGGACAAGCTCTCTGAAAATGTAGCGCTGACCGTGGGCGCAGCGGGAGAGAGCATCGACGTGAACGCATCGGAGACGTCGATATCGGAGACGTCCGCGACAGTATCGACCACTATTGATCGCAAGTTCGTAGAGAATATGCCATTGAACGGCAGGAGCTTCCAGGCGCTCATTTCGCTGACTCCTGGCAATGTCACCGCTAAAACCTACTACACATCTTCTGGCCAGTTCAGCATTGATGGCCAACGCACTGATTCGAACTATTTTTCCATCGACGGCGTGAGCGCCAACGTGGGCATTACGCAGGGAAGCAATGTCTATCTTGGCTCTGCGGGCGCTGGCGCGTCGCCTGCCACTAGCAACAACGGCGGCTACAACAACCTTGTCTCTGTCGATGCTATTCAGGAGTTCAAGATTTCGACCAACTCCTTTGACGCAGAGTATGGACGCTCTCCCGGGGCACAGCTCTCAATCGTCACCCGCAGTGGTACCAATCAGTTCCACGGAACTGCCTTCGAATACGTTCGAAACGATAAATTTGACGCCAACAACTGGTACAACAAGCATGTAAGCCCGGTCATTCCCCGGCAGGCAGAAAAACAGAATGACTTCGGCGGTGTCTTTGGTGGACGAATCCTGCGTGACAAGCTCTTCTTCTTCGGCTCCTATGAAGGACTCCGTCTGCGTGTTCCCGAGACCAAGAGCAACCTTGTGCCATCGGCCTATGCGCGCCAGGCTGCTCCTGCTACCGTCCAACCGCTGCTGAATGCCTATCCATTGTCGGATACAACTGTCGTAGACGGCGTATATACCAGCAACTTCACCGCGGCATTCTCCAACCCTTCTACGCTCAACGCTACCGGCCTGCGGCTTGACTGGAGTCCCACGCCCAAGCTCAACCTTTTTGTCCGTGGCGATTATGCTCCCTCCAGCGGAGCGCAATACGGCGCCTTCGACTTCTACGCCACCTCCACCTACAGCAGCACGGCTTCCAATGTGGATACGATCACCGCAGGCGCAACCTATTTGCTGAGTCCGACGCTGGTCAATGACTTCCGATTCAACATCAGCCACGCCAAGGGATCGACCACGGTGGTTCCCATCAGCTTCGGCGGCGCTACTGCTCCTTCCAGCGACTATCTCTTCCAATCCAACCCCAACTACAGCGTCAATACCTCGGTCTTTGCCCTCTTCTTCAATGACGGCACTACTGATTACTACGTCGGCAATGACGCCACCAACCATCAGCGCCAGATCAACTACGTCGACACTCTGAGTTGGACGCGCGGCCGGCACAATTTGAAGTTTGGCGGCGACATCCGTCACCTCACTCCGACCAACGGCTATCGCCCCTGGGACATCAACTACGACTTCGACTCAGTCAAAGCACTTGTGACGACCCAGATTCCCGTTTATGCCGGAGTCGACTCCACGGATACAACCTCGCTGAAGCCGGTCTTCAACGATCTGTCCTTCTTCGCTCAAGACGCATGGCAGGCAACTCCCCGGCTAACACTCAACTTTGGCCTTCGTTGGGACTATGATCCACCGCCGAGCGAAAACTCGGGCCATCCCTTCTACACAGCGACCAACCTCGAAGATCCAGCGAACGTCACCATCGCGCCCAAAGGCACCGAACTGTGGCACGCCAGCAAGCATAACTTCGCCCCTCGCTTTGGCTTCGCTTACCAACTTCATCAGAGCGCCGGCTTTGAAACCGTCCTCCGTGGCGGTGGCGGTGTCTTCTACGGTCTGGGCGACTCGCAGGGCGCACAAGGCACTCTCGGCTTCCCCTATTCCCGCTCCAACTACATTTATGGCGAGGCCGGAGCTTTTCCGCTCAGCCAGGCCGCTGCGACTCCCATTCCCTTCACACTTGATCCGCCTTATTCCTATGTCTTTGCCTTCGATCCCAACCTGCGCGACCCACGCATCTATATGTGGAACGCCTCGTTGCAGCAAGGGCTTGGCACTGGACGTAGCTTTAAGCTCACCTATGCCGCCAATGTCGGCGACAACCTGCTCCGCAACGAGATGCTCACACCGGCAATGGGCGGAAACGCGGACTTCCAGTATCTTGATGTAACTACGAACAGCGATCACTCCAATTACAACGCGCTGCAAGTGGAATTCAAGCAAAACCTCTGGAAACACCTTCAAATCCTTGCTAACTTCACCTGGTCGCACGCTCTCGACAACGGGTCTGGCGTGGCTCTACCCATTCCTTATCACACCGTTTACGCGCCAAGCCTCGACTACGGCAACAGCGACTTCGACATCCGCAACACCTTCACCAACGCTATCTCTTACGAGTTGCCTGGCACCAGAAACGGTAACTCGCTCGTTCGCTACATCACCAACGGATGGGCCGCCGACAGCCTATTCCGCTCCAACACTGCAGCGCCCTTTACCGTAACCACAGGTATTTTTTCTTATGGTCTGATCTGGAATACAACTGCGATCAATCAGCGTCCCAACGTCGTAGCAAATCAGCCATTCTGGATCAGTGACCCCACGGTGGCTGGAGGTAAAAGGCTCAATCCTGCCGCCTTTGTCGCGCCAGCCAGTGACTTTTCTCAGGGCAACCTTGCCCGTAACGCCCTTCGCGGATTCGGCGTATGGCAGGAAGATATTGCACTTCGTCGCGAATTTCCCATTCACGAAGGTATCAACCTGCTCTTCCGCGCAGAAGCCTTCAATCTCTTCAATCACCCGCTCTTTGGCGATGTTGGCGTCAATGATGGCCGTAACATTCTGAATAGCCCGAACTTTGGCATCTCGTCCCAGACCTTGGCCTCCAGCCTTGGCGGCGGCGGCGCAGACGGAGGATTCAGCAGTCTCTACCAGATTGGCGCGCCGCGCTCCATGCAGTTCGCCATGAAACTCCGCTTCTAGTCTCAACCGAACTAACCAACCGGGTGAGTTCTCTCAAGAACTCACCCGTCTTTTCCCAGCTATCGCATCCCACTCCGGAGCACACGAGTGTCCATCTTGCGCATCACTATTCCTGCCGCCCTTTTATCTGCCATCGCCGTTTTCTGCAGCGCATCACGGTTGCATGCGCAAGCCCCACCGACCCGCGCCACCGACACGAATGAAGTTATCCACGGCGTCACCGTTGCCGATCCCTATCAATGGCTCGAAGATAGCAGCGCCGAAACCCGCTCATGGATTGCCTCGCAACAGCAGTACACAGATGCCCAACTCACCTCGCGGCCTGGCATGAATGCATTGCGCGAGCAGATTCGCAAGCTCGTCAATGTCGAAGAGACGCATCGCGTTCTATATCGTAAAGGCCGCTACTTTCTTGAGAAGAAGCTTGCGGGCCAGCAATCGGCAGGACTGTATCTTCGCAAAGGAATCAACGGCACTGAAAGCCTGCTCATCGATTCCTCAACCATCAGCGCAGATCACTCTGCCACTGTTGAGTTGCTCAATGTTTCAGCAGACGGCAATCTGCTCGCTTATGGAGTACGTCAGGGGGGCCGCGATCAACTCAGCATCCGTTTTCGTGATCTCACGACAAACGCAGACCTCTCCACAGATACATTGCCTGAAGCACGATATCTGTATTGGTCGCTGCCCATCTCTCCGGACCGCTCCGCTGCGTTCTATGTGAAGTTCGAGGAATCAGGCCCACGCATTTTGCGTCACCTCTTTGGTCACCCGGTATCTGAAGACACCATTCTCTTCGGCGCACAATTAGGCCCGTCGCAACTGCTGGCGACGAACCTCTCTCCCGATGGAAACTACCTTGTCGCAACTGTTCTGCACGGAGCCTCTGGAGCAACTGATCTTTATCTCAAAGATCTGCGGACTTCCGAAGCAGAGCCATTCAAGAAGGTTGTCGCAGGCATTGACGCCACTTTTACTGGCATAGTGGCTGGCGACAAGCTCTACATCGAAACCAACTGGAAAGCCGGACGAGGGCAGATATTCGCCGCGCCTTTGACCGATCCCAGCCAGGCACAGTGGAAGGTTGTTGTTCCTGAACAAAAAGATGCCACGATCCAGGCGATGGCCATTACGCAGGATCGGCTCATTCTCAACGCCATGCGCAATGCTCACTCAGAGATGCTTGTGTACTCGTTCGATGGCAAACCAAAGCCATCAATCCCTCTTCCCGGTCTGGGCTCCGTTGTCACGCTCGACGCAGACCCGCTCAGTTCAGAGCTTTGCTTTTCTTACACCTCGTTCCAGACCCCAACCAGTTACTTAGCATGGAACTCCAGCAGCAAGTCCACCAAACCGCAGCCTATCTCTGCACCAGAGGTTCCCAGCGATCTGAAAGACATCGCTGTCGAGCAGGTCTGGTATGCATCGACAGGTGGTGTACAAGTACCCATGTTTCTCGCTCATCGGCGCGGCCTCAAACTCGACAGTAACCGACCCGTCCTGCTCTACGGTTACGGCGGATTTACATGGTCCCAGCTTCCGACCTTTTCTGCAGAAGAAGCAGTGTGGATGGAGCGCGGCGGTATCTATGCGGTAGCCAATCTGCGCGGTGGTAACGAGTTTGGTGAAGGATGGCACCGTGCAGGCGAACTTGACCAGAAGCAGAACTCCTTCGACGATTTTGCCAACGCAGCCCGCTGGCTCATTGCGCACAAATACACTCGCCCGGAACGCCTGGCCATTCAAGGTTTAAGCAATGGTGGCCTGCTGGTCACAGCGTCCATCACACAACACCCAGAGCTCTTTGGGGCCGCTATTGGCCGCTATCCTCTCATCGACATGGTCCGTTACGAGCGCTTTTCCATCGCGCGCTGGTGGACCAGCGAGTATGGCTCAGTCGAAAACCCGGAGCAGTTCAAGTGGCTCTACGCATACTCTCCGTATCATCACGTCGTCAAAGGAATCTCCTACCCTGCAGTGCTGCTAATCACCGGCGACGGCGACACACGCGTTGATCCATCGCACGCACGTAAAATGACGGCTATGCTGCAAAACTCGACATCCTCAGCCAAACCCGTCTTGTTGCTCTACGACTCCAAGTCCGGCCATTCCGGCGTTCCGTCAGCCGATGCTGAGATCGAACAAACAGCCAACGAACTCGAGTTCCTCGATTGGCAACTGCATGTATCGGAGCCTGCTCAATGATCCGTTTCGCCGCCGCTGTAGCCTTGTTCTCATTTGTGCCTGCAATTGCGCAAGATGCGGATCATAAGACAATTGTCCAACCCGCCGATATTGCCAATCTCAAGCGCGTCGAAGCGCCACGCATATCTCCCGACGGCAGGCTCGTTGCCTACACACTAGATACCCCGGTAGCAGCGGGCAAGCACAGAAACGCACACATTTGGCTGGCATCTGCAGACGGCTCTTCCGCTCCACGTCCCTTCATCTACAGTGGTTCTGCTGACTCCTCGCCCGAGTGGTCCCCTGATGGGGCGTCTATCGCTTTTCTCTCCGACCGCCCCAATCCGCTTGCCAGCGCTGGAGGCTCGCCCTTCTCATTTTCAATTTCACCTGGAACCACGCGCCCCGATATCCTCGCCAAATCGCCTGACTCAGCAGCCGAAGCACCCAATGGCATGGCACTGTGGCTCATCTCGCTCAACGGCGGAGAAGCTCAGCCACTTACATCCCTTCCGGGCAGCATTCGCGCCTTCAAGTGGTCTCCCGACGGCAGATCAATTGCCTTCATTCGCACCGATGTCGACACAAAAGAAGAACACGACCGCAAAGCCGCGAAAAACGACGAAACACATATCGACAACGCCTATCACTTCGATCGTCTCTGGATCTACGATCTGACCGCACATCAAGCGCGCCTGCTGACCACGCTCGATGTGAACGTCGACACCCTCGATTGGTCACCGGACAGCAAAACAATCGCCTCTCGTGTATCTCCGACACCGCGGCTCGACGACTATTGGCGCGTCTCGAAAATTGTCTTTTTCGACGTAGCCACTGGCTCAATTACGCGTACCGTCGAAGAGCACTCGGGCTACGAGCCACCAACCTTTTCCCGCAATGGCCGCTTCCTTGCATTCTCTCGCTTCACAAACCGTGGTATCACCGATATTCACATCGTCAAGAACCTTATCGACGGCAAAGAAATTCGCCTCGAAGACAAACTTCCCGGCACCATTGCACAGATGCTCTGGACAGGTCAGGAAGCGCATCTACTGGTCTCCGAATACGTTGCTACACACACCGCAGAGATGGACGTAGACGCAGCCTCGTTCGCAATCACGCCGCTCTCTGGAATCGGTGTTACCAGTGAAGAGTTCCACGCCAGCCGCGACGGCAAAACATTCGTCTTCCTTGGCGACAGCCCATCAGCACCGGCCGAAGTCTTCGTATTGAAGAATGGAAAATCGCAATCGCTCACGACCACCAACCCTGAGGTTGCAAAGTGGAGCCTCGGCACGCAGCGTGAAATCTCGTGGCAGAACCCAACAGACCATCGCACGATCTATGGCATCGTCGTGCTGCCTCCTGGCTATCAAGAAGGCACACGCTACAAGACCGTGGTGCACATACATGGAGGCCCTGAAGAAGCCTGGACCATCGGCTTCAATGGCAACTGGTATAACTACGCAACGTTACTGGCTTCTCATGGTTATGTAGTGCTGCTGCCCAATCCGCGCGGCTCCGACGGTCAAGGCCCCGACTTCACCGAAGCAAACTATCGCGATTGGGGCGTTGGAGATTTCAGTGACATCATGGCTGGCGTCGACTACCTGATTGCACAGGGCATCACCGATCCCGATCGCATGGTCATCGGCGGCTGGAGCTTCGGTGGATTCATGACCTCGTGGGCCGTCACTCATACTAACCGCTTCAAAGCCGGCATGGTCGGCGCTGCTGTGACAGACCTCTACAGCATGGCCGGCACAACCGACATTGCACCAAGCTATCTCAACGGATACTATGGCCCGCTCTCTGGAAACTTCGACTTGTACGATAAGCACTCCCCGGTTCGCTTTGTAGCCAACTGCCACACACCGGTGCTTATATTGCACGGCGAGGCTGATCCACGGGTTCCACTCTCGCAAGGGCAGGAGTTTTATCACGGCCTCCACTTCCTCGGTAAAGACGCAGTAATGATCACCTACCCGCGCGAACCTCACATCTTCACCGAACGCGAGCACCAGATCGATTCCCTTACCCGTATCCTCGCCTGGTATGACACACACACAGCAAAATGAGTACCTTCGCTGCCAACGCGTTGCATTATCCACGAAAGCTCTGGCTGCGCCGCGCGCTCTTTCAGATTCATCTCTGGGCAGGAATCTTTCTGTCTCTATATGTCGTCGTGATTGCTCTCACAGGCGCAGTACTGGTCTTCGAAGACGACCTCACCGGAGCCACGCTGCCCGCCGGGATGCATCGCTACGATCCGGCCCATACCACCTCGATTTCAGAGGTCATGCGCTCCTTTGCTACAGCGTGCTCAGGCTGCATTGCCAATAACCTCGCCACACCATTCGACGCCATACCCGCCTACCAGATTCGCGCCACAGACCCAACGCATCATGAACGAAGCTTCGTTGCCGACCCAGTCAATGCAGCTATTCATGAACAGCCTCATACCTGGGTTGAGTGGACACACGATCTGCACGTCAACCTCCTTCTCGGAGCAGCACACGGAGTGCAGATCAACGGCGTCGGCGCTGTTGTTCTGCTCATCCTGTCGGTCTCTGGCATACTTCTCTGGTGGCCCGGCCTCAAAAATTGGCGCCGCGGAATGCGTCTCAGCTTTCGGCACAACTGGCGACGCATCAACTTCGATCTGCATCACGCCATCGGCTTCTGGACTCTGCTGCTCGTATGCTGGTGGTCGATCTCCGGCATCTACTTTGCCTGGTACCGGCAGGTGGTAGCAACGGTCAGTCTGGTCTCGCCTCTTCAAGGGATGCTCTCTCCAGTAGTGCCTTCCGTATCAGCCGATCTCCACACCCACGCATCGCTGGAATCGATCCTGGCTGCTGCGCAGCGTGCCTCTCCTGGCGGACGTCTGTTTTCTATCAGTGACCCCTCGCTCACCACTCCAGTCGTCTACGCACTGATGGACCGGCGCGCACCCGGAGACTTTTCTCACCGCGATATAGTCACGGTTGCAACATCGACAGCACAGGTTCTCACGGTATGGCACTACGGCGAAAACCACACGCTCGGCGATTGGTTCATCTGGTCCATGCACCCCCTGCACTTCGGCACGTTATGGGGACTTCTTTTCCGAATTCTCTGGTTTCTCGCCGGCCTTAGCCTGGCCGTGCTTTCTGCTACAGGCCTGCTTATGTATTGGAACCGCTATCTTCGCCATCGCATATAAATGCAGCCTCTTTCTTGTGGTGCGGTCACCCGCCGCAGAGCGTATACTGGCGAGTCTCAGGAATCCATACGAATAATCTGACTGATTGCTGCATGCCGAATTTGCATTTCGTCTGCAGCTCTCACCGGAGTTAAGAGGGCAGATGAAAGGTTTTTCGCGCCGTGATGTATTGAAAACAGGATTGATGGCGCCAGCCGTCGCTGCCGCACATAGCATGGGACCACTGGCTAACGCCATGGAAGCGGCTGGTGAGCGCGCCGCTGCAACTCCAGAGGCCGCTGAAGAGATCGCCTCGCATGAGCCATCATTGCTCGCGGCGAGCGGGCTTGCCTTCGCAGGAGGGGAATCCGGAGCAGGCCGGGAGCGCCTGTTACTCGACTTCGGCTGGCGATTCCATCTCGGCAATGCCAACGATCCGGCAAAAGACTTCGGTTACGGCAGCGGGATGTCGGGGAACTTCCAGAAGACAGGAAACTTTCTTCCAGCCGCTGCAGGCCCGTTCGACGATAGCGCGTGGCGCCCTGTCGACCTGCCCCACGACTGGGCCATCGAACTGCCATTCACCAACGATCAGTCCCTGGAAAGCAAAGGCTTCTATCCTCTCGGTCGCAAGTATCCAGAGACCAGCGTAGGGTGGTATCGGCGCGTCTTTGAGTTGCCAGCCTCGGATGCAGGCAAACGGCTACAGATCGAGTTCGACGGAGCCTACCGCGAGACCATGGTCGTCTTCAACGGCTTCTATATTGGGACTCACAGCGGCGGTTATGACGCCTTCAGTGTCGATGTGACAGACTTTGCCGACCCAGGCGGCCGCAATGTGCTGCTGGTGCGCGTCGACGCAACTTCCAGCGATGGGTGGTTCTACGAGGGTGCCGGCATCTATCGGCATGTATGGCTCGTCAAGACGAATCCCGTGCATATCAAACAATGGGGCACCTTCGTCTCGTCCAAAGTGGAAGGAGGCTCGGCAACGCTCTCCATTCGCACGGAAGTAGGAAATCGCGAAACCGAAGCAAAAGCCGTCCGCGTGGTTTCCAGGATCGTCGATCCAGCCGGCAAAGAGGTGGCTACCTCCACCACGCCAGCAATTTCCATTCCCGCAAATGATGGTCGGCACAGCACGCAAGAAATCATTGCGCGAAGCCCGATGCTCTGGTCGCTCGAAGAACGAAACCTTTACCGGCTCATAACTGAATTACAGGTTAGTGGTTCCGTAGTCGACCGTTACGAGACTCGATTCGGCATTCGCACTACACACTTCGATGCGGAAAAAGGCTTCTTCCTCAACGGCAAACCCGTAAAGCTGAAGGGCACCTGCAATCACCAGGACCACGCCGGGCTTGGCATCGCCTTGCCCGACTCGGTGCAGCATTACCGCATACGCAAACTACAGGAGATGGGCTGCAACGCGCTTCGCACCTCCCATAATCCCCCAACGCCGGAATTACTCGACGCCTGCGACGAACTCGGCATGATGGTCTTCGACGAAACGCGCATGATGTCCTCTAACCCCGAGGGACTGGAGCAGTTTGCACACCTCGTCCGGCGCGACAGGAACCACCCTAGCGTTTTCATGTGGTCCATGGGCAACGAAGAAGGCCAGGCCAACACCGAGCGCGGCGTCCAGATACTGACAGCAATGAAAGCCGTTGCCGCGGAGCACGACGGAACACGCCCCGTCTCCATCGCACCGACCGGAGCCATCGGCACCGGCGGCCTCGCCGTCTGCGACGTAATCGGCTACAACTATATGGACCCCGGCGCAGAGGCGTATCACAAGGCACATCCCGAAAAACCAGTCATCGGAACAGAAACCGTGAGCGCTGTCGGCACACGCGGCGTATATATCACCGACAAGACAAAAGGCTTTGTCGGCTCCTACGATCCGTACACTACATCGGGACGCGCATCGGCCGAAGGCTGGTGGAGCTTCTGCCATGCACGCGACTGGGTCTCCGGTGGTTTCGTCTGGACAGGATTTGACTATCGTGGAGAGCCCTCACCCAACGGCTGGCCCAATATCAGTTCGCAGTATGGCATCATCGACACCTGCGGCTTCCCCAAAGACACCTTCTTCTACTACCAGTCATGGTGGACAACAAAACCGGTGCTTCATCTCTTCCCTCACTGGAACTGGCCAGGCATGGAAGGGAAGAAAATAGCCGTCTGGGTTCACTCCAACATGGACCGCGTAGAACTGTTCGTCAACGGCAAGAGCCTCGGCGTCAAAGACGTGAAGAAAGACTCTCACGTCGCCTGGAATGTGGAATACGCTCCAGGAACGATAGAGGCGCGAGGCTACAAGGGCAACACGCTGACGATGACCACCAAGCGCGAGACAACAGGCTCTCCCGCTCGTCTTGTACTGAAAGCGGATCGCGAAACCATCAAGGCCGATGGAGAAGAAATAGCAATGTTCGCGGTAGAGGTGCAGGATGCGCAAGGGCGGGTAGTGCCGGTAACGGACAACGATGTCACCTTTGCGATATCGGGCGCAGGCAAGCTAGTTGGAACGGGCAACGGTGACCCAACCAACCAACAACCCGACAAGGGCACATTGCGCAAAGCATTCGCGGGATACTGCATGGGCCTGGTGCAATCAGGCAAAAAGGCCGGCAACATCACGGTCGAGGTAACTTCCCCAGGACTAACCTCTGCGCGCGCAACGATTACGGCAAAATCCGTAGAACTGCGTCCGCAGGTGCCGGTATGGGAGCGTGAAATACCCGTTGGCTCCGGTGCGACAGGCCTGTGGAGAATGGCGCCCGGTCCCGAGATGAATCCCATGATGGCCTTTCTGCTCGGGGGCGGCGACATGGTCTTCACCTTGCGTCAGGATGGCAACAAGTTAACCGGTACCGCGGAAGGCGGCGGCAGCAACTTCTTCGGCGGCACAAACGCGCCAGTGCCCGTCACCGAAGGCACGATCGAGGGCGATCACGTCTCTTTCAAGACCGGAACCAGCACCTATTCCGGAAACATCAAGGGAGAAAAAATCGAATTGGTCAAGAAGATCGATCTCGGCTTCCTCGCTGCCCTCATGGCCCATCCCAAGGCAGACACTGGCGAGAGGCCCGCAATTGGTCCCCCCCCCTGACGGATCCGATCCATCCTTCGATATCCCTGCGATGGATGGACCACCCAGCATCCCCATCGTCCTGCAACGGGCGCAGCGTTAGAGGTAGGCTCCAAAGTCAAAGTCCCGGCCCTTCGCAAATCTGGATAACTTACGGCAGGCGCGGTGCGGTACCCGCCTGCCCGGAGCACTGCCCAAAATTAACTCAAACGTAACGCTAAAGACCCGCAAGCCGGCGAGGTTCCATCCCTCTGCCTGCTTCTGGACACCCACCTCAAAAATATCGCGCAATTTTTTGTAGACATCGAGGCAACCTATCCATTACTGTTTCGCCCGTCTCAGGTTACGGGCGTTCGGAAGAGGTGAAATCCGTAAAAGACCTACTCGAATCCCCTTCCTGATAAGTTGCGCCACTCAATCACCCAGTACGAAGAGGTGAAGTTAGACCATATTTTCCTGCCCAGGCCGCCAACCAGTATCCGGAAACTACTCAACAACATTCGCGGATGTAGGTGTAACGTTGTGCGTTGATTGGCCACTATAGTTCGCGTCGCCCTGGAGATGCATTCCCGCCGGACTCCATCTCCCCTCACTCTCCCCATTCCGGCCCCAGCATGCGTGCTCCCGGAATGTATCGGCTCCACACCCGCAGTCAGCCTTTCCCGAGGAGGATCGATTCATGCCTACCTACACCTATCCCGGTGTTTACATTGAGGAAATTCCAAGCTCCATTCACACCATCACTGGCGTGGCGACCTCCATCGCAGCCTTTGCGGGGTGGGCGCCGAAAGGCCCCACCACCTCGGCCACCCTGGTGCAGAGCTATGCTGACTACGAAAACCAGTTCGGCGGGCTCGATGTACGCAGTTATCTGGGCTATTCCGTCAATCAGTTCTTCGCCAACGGAGGCCAGCAGGCCTACATCGTTCGCCTCGTCTCGGGAGTAACCCCCGGTGTACCGGTAACTGCCCTCGCCGCCAGCACCACCATCACCATCGCAGCCGGAATTACCATCAAGTTTGCCGCCAAGTTCCCCGGTGCATGGGGCAATGACTACGCAGTGATCGTCGCGGCGCCGACGGTAGCCAACCCGTTAAATTTCAAAGTATCCGTGGTGTACGCGCCACAGGGTACGGTCGTGTCGACTGTCGAAACCTTCGACAACCTCACATTCGCCACGGTCCTGACGATCGCCTCCAATTTCATTAAGGCTACCGTCGTAGGTGCTCCAGCAGCCCACCCCGCCTTCGGAACTTACCCGCTCGTCGGCGGCGTCGATGGCCACGGCATCACCGTGCCGGCAGCCTCGGCTGCGGCCATCACCATCTCCGGCTTGACGTTTAACTCCACAGCCGCCACCAGCACCGTGACCATTGCCACTGGAGCGAATGGCCTTACCCTCACCGCGCTCAATCCAGGCGCATGGGGCAATGATCTCTCCGTGCAGATCGCTCCCCGCTCAGACGACTACACGCGATTCTCCATGGCCGTACTCTCCACCGACGAAAACACCCTCGCCACTACCCTCGTCGAGAACTTCACCAATCTCTCGCTGAACCCCGCCGATTCGCAGGCTCGTTACGTCGTCAACGTAATCAATGAGCAGTCGCTCTATCTCAATGCCTCCATGGGAGCAACACCGCTTACGCTGACGAACACACCCAGCCTTCCTGCCGCACCCAAGCCCGCAACTGCAGCTACAGCTGTTCTTTCAGGTGGCAATGACGGTGCATTGCTCGCGCCGGCAGTGCCTCCTGCTGCAGCCGGAGCATTTGAAGCTGCGCTCACTGCCAACATTACCCAGCTCGACAGCGTTCCCATCTTCAACCTGCTCGTCGTCCCCGGCGAAGTCGACCCCACCACCATCGCAGCCCTGCAAAAATACGCCCACGACAACAAAGCCTTCTACATTGTCGACTGCAAGCAGACCGACTCCTTCACCTCTCTTCAGGCAGGCCCAAACAGCACAATCGCCGGTCTCAACTCCGTGAATTCCGCCTTCTACTTCCCCTGGCCAAACGTCTTTGATCCGCTGCAAAAAGTTACCCGCTCTTTCCCGCCCAGCGGATTTGTTGCCGGGCTCTATGCCACCACCGACGCTACTCGCGGCGTCTGGAAGGCCCCAGCCGGAATCAACGCCAGCCTCACTGGACAGACAGGACTCTCCGCGCAGCTCACCGACCTGCAGAACGGTACCCTCAACGTCCAGGGCATTAACTGTCTCCGCCACTTCCCCGTTTACGGCGATGTAGTCTGGGGTGCGCGTACACTGCGCGGCAACGATCAGGTCGGCTCCGAATGGAAGTACGTCCCCATCCGCCGCCTCGCCCTCTTCCTAGAAGAAAGTCTCTATCAGGGCACCCAATGGGTCGTCTTCGAGCCCAATGATGAGCCCCTCTGGAGCCAGATTCGCCTCAATATCGGCTCCTTCCTGCAGGGACTTTTCTTACAGGGGGCATTCCAGGGAACGACGCCCTCTCAGGCCTACTTCGTCAAATGCGACTCGGAGAACAACCCGTCCGCAAGCGTCGCTCAGGGCATCGTCAAGATCACGGTTGGCTTTGCGCCTTTGTACCCTGCGGAGTTCGTGGTGATTCAGATCGCGCAGATCGCCGGACAGACCCAGTAGCACGGAACTTACTGCTGCAACCGGCTTAAGGCCTCAACCATTCCGCCGACACGGCATAACGATAAGGACGGATCGCCATGGCACAGTTTTCAGTCAACACTCAGCGTCTAGACCCCTACAAGAACTTCAAATTCCGCCTCAAGTGGGACGGCCAGTACATCGCCGGCATCAGCAAGGTTTCGACCTTGAAGCGCACTACCGAAGTCGTTGAGTTCCGCTCCGGCGGCGACCCCTCAACCGGACACAAATCCCCCGGCCGCACCAAGTACGAGCCCATCACCCTCGAACGAGGCCTTACCCAAAGCATGGACTTCCACGACTGGGCCGGTCTCGTCTGGAACTTCAAGGCCGGCCTCGGCTCCGAAGTATCCCTGGCCAACTTTCGCAAGGACCTGTACCTCGAGTTCTACAACGAAGCAGGGCAGCTCGTGATCGCCTACAAGATCTACCGCTGCTGGATCTCGGAGTATCAGGCCCTGCCCGACCTGGATTCAAACGCCAACGCCATCGCCATCGAGCACATCAAGCTCGAAAACGAAGGCTGGGAGCGAGACACCAGCGTCGCCGAACCCAAGGAGCCAACGCTCGCAAACGTAGTCGCTTAACAGGTGCCTCTCATGCGCGCGCTTTCCAACTCCGACATGCTCGAGCTCTGGGAGCGCGGCCAGACCCTCCATCCAATGGATCAGGGACTGTTCGCGCTCGCCCTGGCCAGCCCCGGTTCCACCGTGGATACCGTCGCCGATATGCCCCTCGGCCAGCGCAATCGCGCGCTCGCCCAGTTGCGTCATCTGCACTTCGGCTCACGGATCAACGGGCGCGTAGCCTGCCCCGAGTGTGGTGAAAATCTGGAGTTTGAACTGGACTGCATGGACCTGATCTCAGGAACCGGTGAAAGCACGCAGCCGATTGAAGTCGATGGCCGCTCCTACCGGCTGCCTACCAGTCGAGACCTCTCCCTCGCCGCACGCCAGAGCGATCTCGATACTGCCGCCCGTACCCTGGTCGAGCGTTGCGCCCTCACCAGTCATACCCTGTCATCCGCGGAAATCGAGCACATCGGTGAAGAGATGGCTCTGGCCGATCCACTCGCCGAACCGCAACTTTCCTTCGTCTGCGCCCTCTGCGGCCACGCTTGGAGCGAACTCCTTGATCTCGCGACCTTTCTCTGGACTGAGATTGACGCCCGGGTCCGCCGCATACTCATCGACGTCCATGCCCTCGCCTCCGCCTACGGCTGGTCGGAATCCCAAATCCTCGCGCTCAGCGAACATCGCCGGGCCCTCTACCTGGAAATGGTGCGCGCATGAGCGGCTACCTCCACAGAATGCTCGGCCAACTCAAGGCCCCGGTTCCCTCGGGCATCCGCCCGCTTGTCGGCTCGCTCTATACCTCTCCAGCCGCGCAGCCGGGCTTGCATGAGTCCCACGAAGAACTCGCAGCCGCGGCTCCAGCACGAGCTTTCCAAGCGCAGGAACGCGTTTCCTCTCCGCAGGCATCTCCCGTCTCCTCCATTCGCGATCCATTTCTCCCACTAACCGAGCACCAGCCGCGGTCTGCTTCTCCAACGACAGAAACACAAATTCCAGTCCCAAACGCAGTTACCCCAATCCCCCTGATGACCGAAACGCACCCCTCTCAGCGCAGTGCCGGACCGACAGCCACTTCTGAATCCCAAAACCTGCCGCCTGTCTCTCCAGCACCGGAGTCAGCATCGGACTCGGCCACGAGCCACATCCTGCGCGCTACAGAGATCTCCTCCGTCCTACCGATTGCCCCGATGCCGCAGCCGCTTATGCCCCGTCAGGCTCGGCCAGCGCCGCTTCTATTCATCCCTGCCGCGGCAGCATCGCCAGCACCGGTCGCCGACGAAATTCATATCAACATCGGCCGAATCGAAGTCACCGCCGTTCCCCAGGCCCCCACTTCACGTCCTGCTCCGCGCCAGTCGCGACGCGGTTTTAGCCTCGATGAGTACCTACGCAAATCCGACGGGAGGGCCCAATGAGCAACGCACTCGCTCTCTCAGCCGTCACTGCGACGATCCAGTTCTGGCTCAACAACGCTCTCAACGACCCCTCATCTCCTCTCGGCAGCGTCACCGTCACCGCCAAGGCCCCGGATATTGCCCAGGGCAACCTCAACCCCGGCCAGGGCGCCGACCTGCTCGTAAACCTCTTCATGCACCAGGTCACACCAAACGCCGCCTGGCGCAACGTCAATCTGCCTACGCTCAGTCGCGACGGATCGAGCCGTCTGACCAATCAGCCACTCGCTCTGGACCTGCACTACCTGCTAACCGCGTACGCCACTCAGGACACCGAAGCTGAAGCGCTGCTGGGCTTCGCCGTCCTGATGCTGCATCTGAATCCCGTTCTGACCCGCGGACAAATCACCACCGCTCTCGCTTCCCTGCCCAACAGCAATCCATATCGCACCGTCCTCAGCGGCTCCGGTATCGCCGAGCAGTTCGAGATGATCAAAATCACCCCCGCCACCCTCGGCCGTGAAGAGATGGCCTGGCTTTGGACCGCTCTGAAAGCCGATTATCGCCCCACCTTTCCCTTCCAGGTATCTGTCGTCCTCATCGAACCACAGGCTCCAACCGTCTATGCACTGCCCGTCATGACCCGCGCCGTCACCGCGCAGGCCGGGCTCGCGCCGCGCATCATCGAGATTCTGCCCCCTGCCAACCAGGCTGCGCCCGGACCCGGCGACATTGCCACCGTCAACGGCGCATATCTCAGTGGCATTACCAAGATCGCCATGGTTAACGGCCACCTCGGTATCAACTACCCACCCTTCGCCCCGACCACTACGTCTGCCGGAACCCTGACCTTCACCGTTCCCAACGACCCGGTAAACCTTCCCGCTGGCGTCTACCAGGTCACCGCGCAGGTCACTGACGTCATGAACAACATCCTCGCCAGTTCCACCGCCGCCCTCATGGCCGTCGCCCCCAGTATCCTGCTCGCACCACCCGCGGTAGCCCCCGTCGCTGCCAACAACGCACATGGCACGCTCGTCACAATCCATTGCGCCCCGCAGGTTCGCCCCGGACAGAAGGTTGAGCTCATTCTCGGCGGCATCTCCGCCCCGGCCCTGCGCTTCACCGCGCAGACCGCCGTCCTCAGCTTCCAGTTCCCAACTCTGGCCCACGGTAATTACGTCAGCCGCCTCAGCGTCGACGGCATCGTCAGCCGGGTCAAAATCAACTCCGCGGCGAACCCGCCCTTCTTCATCGCCGAGGTGACCCTCTGATGACCTCTCCGGCGATCCATCCCGTGACGAATGAAACGACCTGGGCCGAGGCCAATCAGGCCCTGCTCGTCGCTGAATTCGCGCGGCTCAAGCATCGCTTCGCTCAGGGAGATCGTCCAATCCCCTTCTCCTCCGCTCGAACAGAGGCTCTTCCCCGCCACAGTACACCGGCGGCAATCGACCAGCTCGTCGACATCTTCGATCTGACCCCATTCGAGCGCGATATCCTCCTTCTCTGCTCCGGCATCGAGATGGATTCCGAACTCGCCGAACTCTTTGGCCCAGCTTCCTCGCGCACGCCCATCACCTTTGGCCTGGCTTTGGGATCACTCAGCGACCCACACTGGAGCGCCCTCACCCCAGCCAGACCGCTGCGTCGCTTCCAACTCGTTCAATTTGTCCAGATGGAGCAGACCCGCAGCCTCACCACCAGCCCCATCCGCATCGACGAGCGCATCCTTCACTTCGTCGCGGGAACCAATCTCCTCGACCAGCGTCTCGGCGGCATCAACGGGATTGTTCGCCCACCCACCGAACCAGTCCTGCTCGCTAGCGAACATCGGACCCAGGCCGAATGCGCTCTTGCGGCCCTCAAGGAAGATCACACCCGCGCCATTCATCTCTGTGGCAACGACCCCCTCGGCCATCAGGACGTCGCCCAGATCGTCGCCGCCGAACTCGACCTTCGTCTCCTCTGCCTCTCCGCAGAAGAACTCCCGGCAGCTCAGGCCGATCTCGATCAGACCATGCTCTTGCTTGAGCGCGAAACCATCCTTCTTCCCGCCGCCATTCTGCTGCAACTCGAGGAGAGCGGCCTGACTCCCTCAGCCCGTCGTCTCGCCGAAAAGCTCCCCGGCCCCGTCTTCCTCTCCAGCCGCGAATCCCTCCAGCTGAATCGGCCCTTCCTGCGCCTCGACCTCGACAAGCCCGGCCCCGCAGAGCAACGACGCCTCTGGCACCAGGCACTCGGTGTGAAATTTGGCGACGAATCGGATAAGGAGAAAACTACCTCCGACCCCGTCATCGCAGAGGTCGACAATATCTCCGATCAATTTAGCCTCAGCGCCTCGACCATCTTCACCACCAGCGCAACCGTATCCTCCCGGCCATCCCCCGAGCCGCATCAGCTTTGGGACGCCTGCCGCTCCGTCGCGCGGCCCAAGCTCGACGACCTCGCCCAACGCATCGTCCCCTCCAGCAGCTGGCGCGACCTTATTCTGCCTGAGCAGCAGACGGATACTCTGCACAAACTCGTCGCCCAGGTCCGCCATCGCATGACCGTTCATGAAGAATGGGGATTCGCCGCTCGCGGCCGCCGCGGCCTCGGCGTCAGCGCCCTGTTCGCCGGAGAAAGCGGTACCGGCAAGACCCTCGCCGCAGAAGTACTCGCTGCAGAGCTTCGCCTCGATCTCTACCGTATCGATCTCTCCTCAGTCGTCAGCAAGTTCATCGGTGAAACGGAAAAGAACCTCCGCCAGGTCTTCGACGCCGCCGAAGACGGCGGCATCCTCCTGCTCTTCGATGAAGCAGACGCCCTATTCGGAAAGCGTGACGAGGTGAAAGATAGTCACGACCGCTATGCCAACATCGAGGTCGGCTACTTGCTCCAGCGGATGGAAGCATACCAGGGCCTCGCCGTCCTCACCACCAACCTCAAATCCTCGCTCGACCGCGCGTTCCAGCGCCGCCTCCGCTTCATCGTCCACTTCCCCTTCCCCGACGCTGCGCAACGCGAAGAGATCTGGAAGCACATATTCCCGACCAACACGCCGCTCAACAACCTCGACTACGCCAAACTCGCCCAGCTCAACGTAGCCGGAGGCAACATCCGCAACATCGCCCTCAGCGCGGCCTTCCTCGCCGCCGAAGAGCGCAAGTCCGTCGGCATGAGCCACCTGCTTGCCGCCGCACAGATGGAAGCTCACAAAATCGAGCGCCCGCTGGCGACAGCCGAGATTCGGGGGTGGGAATGAACATCCCCATTCGCACCTCCCGCCCTGCGCGCATCTCCCTGAACATCGACAAGCTCGTTCTACGCGGCATCGCCCCCGGCGACCGTCCGCACCTCGTTGCCGCCCTGCGCAGCCAGCTCGAACATACCCTCAGTAACCCGGCCACCCGTGCCGAATGGGCAAAATCAAGTCGCGCTCCGGTGCTCCGCCTGGGCCAGATCGGCTTCACCCCAGGGCCTTCCGGGAGCCGCAAACTCGGCCAATCCATCGGTAAAACTATCGCCGGAAAACTGAGCGGAAGGAGGCCACAGCCATGACCTTCGCCGCTCTCCAGCGCAAATCCGACTCAGGCTCAAGCAAGCAGTCCGCCGGTTCCCTCCGCGTAGGCCCGGCTCACGATAGCTTCGAGCAGGAAGCCGACCGCGTCGCCGACCATGTCACCTCCGGAGGCCACATCGGCAGTTGGTCGCTTTCCAAAGTTGATCTAACTTCTGCAAATCCAGTTCAACGCGACACCAATACGGCGAACGACGCCAAGGCCAACGATCCCCACGCGTCACCCTCGCCCGGCCCCAAGCCCGACAACTACGACGAAGCAGCTAAGAAAATCGGCGAAGCCCTCCTCAAAACAGAGCCCGTCAAGAAAATCATCGACGCCATCAAAAATGACCCACTCGTCAAAGGCGCCGAAACCTTTATCGACACGCTTCCCGGTAAAGTTATTGCCGGAGCGGCAGCCGTAAGCGCCGTGAGCGCACTCGCCGCCACGCACAAGGCCCTGCCTCTCCAGATCCCCGAGGTTCCTCTCGACTTCGTCAAACCCGGCCTCTCCGTCAAGATCAATTACGAGGGCCCGGTCGACAAGCCCACCAGTGCCTCCATCACCTTTGGATACACCCCCAAAGGCGACGAAAAAAAGACTAAAGCGCGGGAGGAGCAGCAGAAGCGCAGCGCTGACGCCTCCTTTGCCCAGCAGGTCGCCAAAGACCGCGAAAGCTACAAGACCCCTGACCAGCGCCGCCAGGACCTCGAAGACTCGCAACACGCAATGAACTTCGCCCTAAGCCGCAAAGATCCCATTCGCGAGGGCCTCGACTCCGGCAAATACAATTACCCCGCGCTCGCCCAGTCCACCGGTCCGCAGCTACAGTACGGCTACAAGTCACCTTTGCAGCCAAATCTTCCCAGGATCCTCGACAAGCAGCTGGAACTCAAGCCGCTCGATCAGCCCAACCAGCCCGGCAAAAAGGAAGAAAAGCCCGTCCAGCGCAAAGCTTTACGCAAGTCGATGCAGGACTACGACACCTCTTCCGTTCACGAAGTCATTGGTCAAGGTGGCCGACCCCTCGATACCGATACCCGGCGCTCCATGGAATCCCGTTTCGGTTACGACTTCAGCAAAGTACGCATCCACACCGGCGACTCCGCCGCGCAATCGGCACATGCAGTTGACGCGCACGCCTATACCGTCGGCACAGATGTCGTCTTTGGCTCCGGAAAGTTTGCCCCAGACACCGCTGCAGGCCGCAAACTTCTGGCTCACGAGCTCACCCACGTCGTCCAGCAGACGCCCAGCATAGCCTCACGTCCAGTCGGCGCACACTCCATTGCCGTCCAGCCGGCTCCTAGAAAAGTCCAGCGCCTTTGGGGCATCGGCTTTGACGATGCGAAGAACTGGCTTCTCGGCAAGATCAAGAACATCAAGGGCTATAACCTCTTCTGCGTAGTCATCGAGCAGGATCTCATCAGCGGCGAAAAAGTCGATCGCAACGCCACGAACCTTACGCAGGGAGTCCTTGAGCTCATCCCAGGCGGTCAGGAACTTCTTGCAAAGCTCAAGAAGGCAGCCGATGCCCTCACCAAGGCTTATGACTGGGTTCTCAAGCAGATCACCGACCTCGGCCTGACGGTCAAATACTTCACCGATCTGCTTGACCGCGCTGTAGCCTCGGTCTCGCTTACCGCGCTCAGCGATTCCTGGGACCGCATCGTCGCCCTACTCAAAGAGCCTCTCGACAAGCTCATCGATCTGGCCAAACGTCTCGGCAAGGCCGTCCTCGATTTCATCCTTCAGGCCGTGCTCGAGACCTTCCCGCTCGGCAAGAAAATCTACGAGCTATTTAAGAAAACAGGAGCAGTAATCTACCGGATAGCGGCAGAACCGGTCACCTTTGCA
>Ga0105248_10001961_pt1 | contig 22888 bp, 5 predicted proteins | sample KBSS34metaG_FD_81524 | JGI IMG/M metagenome (GOLD analysis project Ga0105248, IMG submission 81524) | Switchgrass rhizosphere microbial communities from Kellogg Biological Station, Michigan, USA - KBS S3-4 metaG | ecosystem: Host-associated > Plants > Roots > Rhizosphere > Soil | place...
CTCATGCCAATGTATTTACTGCCGGTGGCGGCGGTGGTTTCTCCCCCCTCAGCGGAGCGGGAGGCGGCGGCGGCGGCAGTGCTGACGCTGGCCAGGGAGGTAAGGTATCATTTGGTGGCGGCGGTGGCTGGCTGTTTGGCGGCACCGGCGGCTCTGGCGATATTTTCGGATCTAACGGTTTCTTTGGCCCGACTACCGGAGGAACCGGTGGCGGTTTCGGAGCTGCGACCGGCGGAGTAGGGGCTACTACTATCACCACAGGCGGTGGCGGCGGAAAAGCAATCAAGGGCGCAACCGGCAATGTTGGTGGCTTGCCGCAGGTAGTAGCGCTCAGTGGCAGTCTTGATATAACTGTAGGTGGCAACGCTTCAGCATCCTTCGGTTCGGTAGCTACTCCGATAGCAACAGAAGTCGCGCAGCTTAGCGTGACAGGTACCACAACAGCTTCTTCTGCCAATATTACGAACACCTCAGGTATTGCCCTCGACCTTAACGGCGCAGCTCTGGGCAGCGCCGGCAGCGTAATCATCAGTACAGACAAAAATGCCAATCTGACAAACAGTGACGGGACGATAAATGTCAACCTTCCCGTAACCGGCGGCACCATCACCTTAAGCAGCAAGGGAGCGGGCACCGGCAATACGGATATCATTATTGGAGACTCTGTCGGTGGAGGCGCCGGTGCCGCCACGATCACGTCTAACGGCGGGACAATTACAACAACTCCAACAGGTATCATTGACTCGGCCTCCGCTACTCTCTCAGCCACTGGTCTCATAAATGTAGCCACCGACGTTGGCACACTAAAAGTAAGCTCTACAACAGGCACAATTGATGTAGCTCAGGGCGCCACACCGCTCAATCTCGGTGTCAGCAGTACAAATAACCAGGCCATGACCATCATGGCTGGGGATCAAATCAATACCACCGGCGCTATCACCAGCTCGGGCGGCACGATTACACTTGAAGGCGGCGTCGGTATCAAACTCGGAGCTTCGATAAACGCTGGGGCTGGGCAAGTTTTCCTAACTTCAGACACAGGCGATATTCAAACGACATCAGCAGCCAATGTAGTGACAGCAAGTGTCGTTAACATTAGCTCCGCCAACGATACCGGCTCAGCATTACTGCCTATAAGTACAAAAACACCCTCGATTGTTGCCAGCTTTTCCGGCAACGATCTATATGTAAGTGATGCTACAACAACAACCCTCACGGTCGACGCACAAACTTCATCATTTGGCACCATGTCGGTGGCTTCCACGGCAGCGACTCTAAACATTGTCGAAGCGCCTTTCAGCAACGTCAAGATTTCCGACACCGCCGCCAGCGGCAATGTCGTGCTCAACTCCGGCAATACAGACGTGATATTGGGCGATGGTAGCGGGACATTTACGGTAACTACAAAAGGCAATATCAACGCCAACAGCAATACAAACGGCATAGCAGGCACAACAGTAAGCCTCACCAGCTCTGGTGGTTCAATCGGCAACACTAAGACAATCCTTGTCAATGGTCCCACTCTTGTTTTGAGTGCGGCGACTGGATCTGTAGATGCTCAAGCTCTCGTTGGAGCTAGCGTAACTGGAGCCGCCGCCACTACCTTTAAATTGTCTGACAGTGAAGTAAGTGGCACAGGCCTTTCAATGGATGGACCGATTGCGGCGCCGACAATCAATTTAAGTACAGCATCCGGCAGCGATATAAATGTCAACGCCGCACTGGGTAGCGGCACCGCAACCACTTTGACAATCAACTCCGGCGGTGGCGTCGCAAGTACCGCGGCCGGCACTCTCAAGGCCACGACAGTATCGGTAACAGGAGTGAATGATGTCACTCTGGCAGGCACGGTCACAGGTAATGTAGTCGGCATCACATCCACAACTGGTGCGACCACCACAGGAGCAGTCACTGGTAGCGGTGCTACTCCTGCCATCACCATTAAAGGTGGATTTAATGGAGCCAACGCCGTCGTCATAAACGGCGCTATCACAGGCACCACGATAACACTCACAGGCACAGGCGCAAAATCAGGCATATCTATCGGAGCAAATGTCGGCACCCTGGCCGGCACTACGACGGCGACAGTAACCGCACCCGGCGGGATCACTAGCACCGGCACCGGCTCGATCGGTGCCACGAACGTCGGTATAAGCTCCAGCGGTGGGGACATCGGCACGCTAGCCCTGCCTGTATTGACTAACGCTAAAAACCTAACTGTCGTATCGACCGCAGGCAATGCCTTTGTCTCTCAAACCGGCAATCTCATCCTCGGTGCCTCGTCAGCAAGCAAGATCTTCAACCTTCAGGTCGCCGGCACACTGTCAAACTCAGGCACAGTCAAAACCACCACGGGCGATCTGACACTGGCTTCAACCGGAGCACAAACGGTGTCAGCAGCAGTGACCGGTGGTGGTGGCACCACTACTCTCAGTGCCGGTGGCCTTCTGAGCATTGGCGCAGCAGTCAGCGCACCGACAGTTGCCTTGACCACAACTGGAGTTGGCAGCAACATTGTCCAGACAGCAGGAGGTACAGTCACTGCATCTACGGCTATTAACGTCACTGTGAGCGGCACAGCCACCTTGGGTTCAGTCGCTGCTTTCAGCACACCATCACTCTCAGTAGTCGGCAGCGCGGCCTCTTCTTCGGCAGACATTACGGACAGCTCCAAAGTTGCTTTGACCATCACTAAGGCAACAGTGGGAGCAACCACAGGTACTCTCAAAGTTACGACAAACGGCGGCGCCGGTGCCGACGGCACCATAAACGTGACCGGCACAGTATCAGGTAGCGACATCAAACTGATAACCAATGGTGCTAGCGGTCCAAACGACATAACCATATCCGGTGCCGGTGTCATTAATGGCGGCACGGTCGCCCTTACATCCAATGGCGGCAAAATTTTCTCAGCCGCTGCCGCCAACCAGATAACAGGCAGCTCAGCCGATCTAAAGGCAACCGGCGCCATAAATGTCCAAACTAATGTCTCATCCATGACATTAAACGCCGGCGCGGCATCAACTATCTTCCAGGGCGCTACCTCTCTCGACCTTGGTGCCAGCACCTTTAGCGGTGTTACAGTTTCATTGCAGGCCAGCGGTCAAGTCAATGTCAAAGGTGCCGTCACTAACACTAATGGTTCAACGACCATCACCGGCACCGGGATAGACATTGCCAACACAATCAGCGGTGGTACTGGCAGCATCTCTCTGACGGGCACTAACGGCGTCACTGACTCGACCGGCTCCATAATCACGGCTAAGACAATCAATCTGACATCCGGAAGCGGCAGCATCGGCAGCTCGACCAAATCGATCATGACCAATGCCACCACGGTCAACGCCAGCAGCGGCGCAACAGGAGATATCTACGTCAATGATGCCAATGCTGGTGCCTTTACCTTGAATGCGCTTTCTTCTTCGACCGGCACTCTTGGCCTGACTTCGGCTACCGCCAGCCTGACACTTTCAAATGCCTCATACAATACTGTGACTGTAAATGGCTCCGGCAATATACTCTTCGCCACCGGCGCCCTAATAGGAAATGGCAATGGCGTCGTGACCATTAGCACTTCGGGCAATATAGACGGAGTAGACAACACACATCAACTGCTTGGCACCAAAGTAAGTCTGACCAGCACTGCCAACTCCATCGGTAGTACTGTGGCACCTGTAGTTACTTCGGCCTCGCTTGTATTGAATGCCAATAAAGGCTCCGTAAACGTCCTCGATACAGTTGCGGCAACATCGGTAACCGGCTCGGCGCTAACGAGCTTCACTCTTTCCGATGCCGCTACATCGGGCTCCGGTATAGTGGTCAACAGCCCCATATCCGCTACGACGATCAATCTCACAACGACGGGAGCCAGTGACATCCAGGTCACTGGAGCATTGGGAAGCGGCTCGGGCACAATCAATCTGAATTCCGGCGGTAAGCTCAGTCTGACGGCTGCAGCGACTGTGTCGGCTACAACGATAAAAATGATAGCGGCATCGGACATCAAAGCCGATGGCGGAATAACCGGCAACGACATTACCGTGACTTCTAACTCAGGCAGTGCAACACTCACCAGTACAGTTTCCGGAACCGGCGTAGGCTCCAAATTTACAATTAAGGGTGGTGCCACCACTGGTGCCGCAGTTTCACTGGGCGGCACGGTCACCGTAGACACAATAACGGCAACAAGCACATCAACAGGCGACATAACTGCCAATGGTTCACTGGCTGGAACCGCAGGTGCGGCAACGCTGGTGACAATGAATTCAGGTAACGATCTCAATCTTACCGGCTCTGTCAATGCCACCACTATGAATCTCACCGGTACAAATAATGTAACTGCCGGTGGCAAACTTACAGGCACCAACATTGCAGTGACAGCCACAAAAGGCTTCGCTACAGTGTCCAACACAATCACTGCGACGGGAGCAGGCAACTCAGTCACAATCAAGGGCGGATTGGCCTCAGGCACAGCGGTCACGCTGGGTAGCACTGTAATCGGTACAACAATTACTGTCGACAGCACCTCGGCCGGAGGTGACATTCAAATCAACGGAGCCCTGGGCACCATCGGCAGCCCATCAACCACAGTCGCAGTTACGTCCAAAGGAAACTTGTTATTTAACACCGGCGCGACAGTTAACTCCACAGCCATCACGTTGAAAGCCGCCACTGACGTGACTGCCGGTGGCACACTAACAGGTACCAATATTACTGTCACCGCGACCGGTGGCGTGGCCAAAATCAGCAGCGGCATCTCTGCTTCTGCAGGCGGCAGCGTGAATATCACAGGCGGTGCGACCAATCCCGCCGCGGTTCTGATTAACGGCGCAGTGAGCGGAGACACAATAAGCATTACTGGAACGAATGCCGGCTCAGGAGTTTCACTGGGAGCAGCAGTCGGTACGGCCGCAACGACTTCAACAACAATCTCGGCCGGCGACGTAATCAGCGGCAGCGCAGCAGGAATTGTTTCAGGCACGACTGTTTCACTGTCTTCCACAAATTCCGATGTCGGCAGCTCAAGCCAATCAATATTGACCAAAGCCGGCACCACACTCAGCGCCAATGCTCCAGTTGGAAGCGTCTATTTAAAACAAACAGGTAACGTCAGCCTGACAGGCTCGGGAGCCAAAGACACGTTCACCCTGGCAAGCACCGCGGGCACTCTCGACCTCACGGGCAATCTCAAGACCACTACAGGACCGATCACACTTTCGGCAGCTGGTGCTCTAACTACGACTGCTCAGGTCACTGCAGGTACAACTCTCGCCATCACCGCGACAGGAGCCAGCGGTGCCATAACCGACAACAATGTACTTAGCGGTACATCCGTAACATTGAATGCGGCAACGGCAATCACTCAAGGAGCGGCCGGTAACATTGCAAGTCCGGTTGTAAGCTTGACCTCCACCGGAGCCACCAACCTCTCGGGCACCATTGATGGAGTGGCAACAACCATCACAGCCGCTGGATTAACCACCAACGCCGGAGGCAAAATCACCGGTGCCGACATCAACACTATCGTCATAAATGTCACGGGTGCAGCTAATCTCGGTGGTGATATCACTGCCGCAAATGCTGCCCTGACTGTGACATCAACAGGAGCGACTACGCAGACAGGAAACATCGCAACTAAGACCGCCAGTCTAACTGCTACGACAATAAACAATTCGGGAGCCCTGGGCGGCACTGCATCGCTAACAATCAAGGCGTCAGGCTCGGGCGTCGGCGCTATAACGAATAGCGGAACAGTGACTGGTGGCGTAATCAGTGTGACCGATACAAGCACTACTGCAAACTCCATCCTAAACTCCGGCAGTATCACCGGCACCACCAGCGTCACACTGGATAACTCTGCGGCATTGTCCGGCGGCACCATAACAAACAGTGCAACCGGCACCATCGCCGCACCGACCATCACTCTCAATACCGCTACCCTGGACAATCAAAATTCTGTAGCTGCCGGTGCGATACTCAACATCGGCAATGCCTCCGGTGATTTGAATATCACAGGCAAGTCTGGCTCCTTCACATCGACTAAGGGTGCAGCCCTGACTCTCTCAGCCAAAGGCAACATTACTGCCGGCAGCCTGGCCAGCGATCCGCTTTCGGCATTGACCCAACTCCATTCATATACAGTCGTCGCCGGCGGCAAATTCACCACTCCGCTGGGCGGCCTGACTGTAGCCGAAGACGGGTCAGGTAATGGTGGCACCATATCGATCACCGCATCGGACGTAGCCTATAACGGCGTCGGCACACTGCCGTCTTCTTTCACTCTGAATGCCCCAGGCACCACTGGTAATGGTGGCGTTGTAGTCCTGAATCTCAGTGGAACAGCCACCTCCGGCATCACCGTCGGAGCACTAACCGGTCAATACAGCATCAATGCTGCTGGCTCCAATGGTGGCACCGTCGCTATCACAACACCGGGAGCGCTGACCGTCAACACGGCAAATCTCGTTGTCAATGCCACCAATAACTCAGCTGCAGCAACGGGTGCCGCCGTGACACTGACCGGCACCAAGAGCGTGCTGGTCAAAGGCAACCTCGATACTCACTTCGGCGCCGGCCAATATGGTGATGTCTCCATCACTACCGGTTCGGGTCTGGCATTCACAATCGACGGCAGTATCCCGGGAACAATCAACGGTCAAACTGGCATAATTGCAGGCCAGGGAATATTCGGCAAAATCGTGACAATCAGCGACGCTGCCGGAGTTACAGTGGGAAGCGGCGACGTATTGTCTGGCTCCAGCGCCATCATTGTGAATGGCAATACCTTGACCAACAATGGACAGGTCAACACTAGCGACCTAACCATAGCAGCGACGGGCACCGCGACATTGACAGCCGCAGTCGGCATCTATTCCAAGCTCAATTCACTTACCGTCAGCTCTAAAACCGGCGGCATCAACCTCGTCGGTGGCGTCGGCAAACTACCGCAGGCCAACACGATCAATTTGACCGCGCTGGCTGGAACAATCAACTTCGGCAAGGTGGCGACTTCACTGACAGCAGATGTAGACGGCAGCGGCAACGGCGGCACCATCAATATAAGCGGCAAGACACTGACTTCCGCTGCGCTCACTTTGGATGCCAAAGCAACCACTGGCGCAGGTGGTACGGTAAATATCAACCTCAGTGGTACAACTGCCATCAAGCTTGACAGCAAGACAATCAGCGTTGACGTCACCAATGCTGCAGGCCAAGTAGGTGGCACAGTCTCTATCGTAGACAATGCTAATATCACAATTGACGCAAACTTTCTCAAAATGGGCAGCAACTTCCAGGCAAACGCTGGAGCCAACTTGACACTCTCGGGCAAGACTGTGCACGTGTCCAATGCGAAGGCGATTGACACCAGTTTGCGCAATCTAACCTTCATCACCAACGCCGCGTCATTTACCGCAGAAGGTGCCACTGCAACAGGCAATGGCCTGAGCGGCGGCAACACCGTACTCCAGGCAGACAATCTTTCCATCACTAATAATGGTGGCACGATAGTTAAGGGTACAGCAGTAAGTGTTACCGCAAGTACATTATTGACGCTCAAGGCTAAGACGGACATCGGGCAGACAGGCACGAAGTCGCTGGTCATCAGCACACCGACAGCTAGCCTGATTGCCGGCGGCAGCCTCTATATAACAGACACTAGTGGCTCAACATTCAATAATCTGCAAGCGGTGAATACCTTGCAAATTAATGCACAAGGCAAAAATATTATAGGTCCAGGAGTGTTGAATGCGAAGACTCTAAATCTGACAGGCAACCTCATAACTCCTTTCACCACAAATGCCACTTCAATCACGGCAAACGTCGGCATTGGTGACTTAATTATCGTGGGCACGGGTGCCTTCAATGCCGTTGTTAACTTGAATTCAATCACCACCGGCAACGGAAATATCAAAATCAGTAGTGTTGGACCTCTTATGGCCAAGAGTCCTATTACGGCAACCAACGGAAGTGTCACTCTAATTAGTTCAGGAGCTCTTACAGCAAACAGTGCTATTACGTCATCCAACGGAGATATCACCTTAAGTAGTTCGGGACCTCTTACAACAAAGAGCACTCTTACGGCACCCAGCGGAGCAATTAGCCTCACTAGTGCCGGCCTACTCACGACCAAGGCGGCAATCAGTGGCGCCAAAGACATCACATTAACAGCCACAGGTGCCAAGGGCGCTATTTCAGTCGGCGGCGGCATCACAACTGATAAGGCAAAAGCGATCACATTAAAGGCCTTTGGCCTCGGTACTGCCGGCACCATTATCAACGGAAGCGGCACTTATAAGGCGTCTGCCGGCACTATCAACCTAACTACCAACGGAGCAAACATTGGCACCACATCAGCAGGAATCAGAACTTTCGCTTCAGGTCCTATCATCATCAATGTAACTACTGGTACCACTGGTTCCGCAACAGTGACAAACCAAGCCGCCCTCGGCGATGTCACACTCGGTACGGCCAATGTCGGCAGTCTGAAATTCACTTCCACAAACCTATCTCCGAACAACAAGAACACTCTCACACTAGGCTCAATTAAGGCCTCAACGGGAGCCATTCTCATAACCGGCTCCGAACAAAATATTGCTGTTACCGGAGGTAGCAATATTTCCACCGTCAACGGCAATATCACACTGCAAAATACAAACATCAGCTCCAATGTGCCGACCATCAATATAGGTGCAAATAGCACAATTCATGCTTCGACACCTGGCACGCTGAAAACCGCCGGTAACGTGTTTATTGCCCTTGGCACAGTGCCGACTTCTTCCACTGTTCGTCCAGGCGTGATACCGAGCAATGCTCCCGATACGAGCAAATCGACTACCGCGAATTTGATCACTTACGGCAGTACAACCAATCTAAATGGTTCAATCACAAACGGCACCGGCACAACCTTTACCTCTTTGAGCCGTAATCTGTCCTTCAATACTGGTGTCGCCACGAACACCAAGGCACAAATCGTAGTTGGTAACGGCGTGACAATTATTGCCGATCCGCCGGAAAGCGCAGCAACTACTGCGCATGCCATGCTTGCACAAACAGTTGCATCGATTGCTCCAGCGATTGCAACCAGTTCTCCAGCGATTGCAATAACCGCTGCATCGCATGTGGTGGCAACCAGTTCAAACTTTGCGACGCCGATGATTACAACGAGCAATTCGCTCGCTCCGATAAGTGCGTTGACAGCATTCAATGCGGCCACATCCACTCAGACGATCAACGCCGATTCCAATAACAGACTGACAGGCGGAGTAAGCACCACAGAAAGATTGAACGGACACGCTTCACTCAGCGGTTCTTTCAGCGGCTACGCTCACGAGACGTTGAACAATGGCGCGACACTACTTGCACCGGAGCACAACACAGTAGTCGACACTCCTTACGGTCCAGTTGCAGTAGCTGCAGGTGCAGTCGTCATGCTCGTACAGTTCAACGACGGCCTGGCTGTCTACGACTTGCACGACAGTCGCCAGGGCGCGGTAGTTGTTGGCTCGGGCCCACAAAGTACAAGGCTTGTACCAGGCCGCAGTGCCGTGCTGACTCGCAAATCCGTCAAAGAATTTGAGGAAATCAATCCGGCACCGTTCATCGGTTATCGCCACGTGGCAAGTCAGCAAGTCGACTCGGAACTCAAGGTCTTCCGAGCCGAGTTTGAAATCATGTCCATGATCCGCAACCTCAAGCCACTGGCGACCATGATGGCCTCGGACAAGGCTGCCACACGTAAGACCATGAACAGCGTGCTTAAGACCGCGGCCATTTTGTGGCAACTGACAGGCAGCCAAAAGCCTTTCCGCAACTATGTTGCGGCCCAGAAAATGGCCTGCCTGCCCTCCACCAATCCGTAAAATGGGCACAATTTAAGGTTAGCAAGAGCCAGCACAGACGGGCGTCGGACGAGACTGTCCAGATATATGTAAGGCAGCGAACGAAAGCGGCATTGGCTTACGGGGTGCTTGCATATAACATATATGGATGGGAAAGGCCGCCAACAGTGCTAGTGTGGCCTCTCCAAACCGGTAACCTCTATTAGTGGTCACTTTAGGACGGTCAAAACAATGGTACAAGCCAATATGGATACAGCCTCTTCGTACAGCTCCATACAGAGGGCAGTTTCGCTGACGATGGGCTTGGCCAGTAGTCTGTCGCTTTCAACTGTGGCTGCTCTGGCCAACGGCCAAATGCCGCAGACACACATGGCGCATCCCGGATGGCAGCCGCCGAGCGGAGCACCAGCGACTCATTCAGGCAGTCCTTTTGGTCATTTCGGTTGGCAGGGTTCATCAGCCTCCAGTGCAGCGCAGGCCGCACCGGTTCCGAACAGTTTCGCCCAACACTCAGCCATTTCGCATAGCAGCGCCTTTGCCGCCATACACAATCCCGCCGCATCGTTCCAGGGTTTTGCAGGGGCGGCGCCGGCGTCTACTCGTGATCTGAATCTGGCTTCACCGGCCAGAAGTTTCGTAGCCGGTAATCTTGCAAACTTCAGAGAACTCACTATCCAAATAGGTGGCAGTCAACAAGTCGTCACCATGGACACCAAGCTCACCGCTGCCGAAATGGTGGCAGCGCAACAAATACTGACCGGCGGCAATCAAACTATCAAAATAGCTGCGAGCGGTGCGGCAACAGGCGGTACGGTCACGATCAATAGCAACTTACTGACCGCGCTCGACACATCCGTCGGCGGAGCAATAGGTTCTCTCACTATTGCACGTGGAGTGCAGGTCATAGACACGCTCAGTCAACTGACAATAACCGGCAACTTGAACAATTACGGTTCGCTCCTTACAGGCTCGACAACCAAAGGTGCATCCGACAATATTTTAGCGACAACCATATTTAACGCTTATGGTGGTGCCATCGGTTCATACACAGGCGGCGGCGGATTGTTCGCAGCCGACCCAGTGCTGACGGGCACCAACGGCATAGCCAATGCCGGCACCATCAGTAGTGCCGGTAATTTGACCTTGAACGCACCGGTCGTTTATAACATCGCAACGACCGACAATGGTGCCACTACACAGGCAACAATAAGTGCGGCACGCAACGTCAATATAAATACTCAGGCTCTGAACAATGCGGGTATTATTGCCGCGCTCACCGGCAATGTGAATGTAGCGAGCAATGCGGCGCTATCAGTGAATAGTGCCGGTGGTGTCTTCGTTGCCGACAATGGCAATCTCAATTTCAGCGCCAATAACTCCAATCTCAGTATGATGGGCGGGGACTATTATTCTAAAAATCTAAATCTCGATGCAGCCAACGCCACCGTTGATACATTCATCGGTGAGGTCTCAGGCCAGGTCAACGCAAATGCCAGCTGTGTGCACTTGAACGCCGAGTCAACCTCTTTAACGCTGGGAAGTGTCAATGCGACGGATGACCCAATATTCACGAATAAAGGCGATGTCGTCATTAATGGCACGATCACACCCACAAATGGTGCCGACCTAACCTTGATTGCTGGTGGCAACGTATACGGCGGAAAAGGAAACAAAGGCCTCGATACATCATCAAAAGCCGGAAAGGGTGGCAACATCAGTGTCATTGCTGGAGCAGAGTTCGTCAATGACCTCATAAATCCAGTAACAGTTACTGGACCTAATGCTTTGGGCTTTGGCGGCAGAATAGACCTCACTTCCAAGAGCGGCGGGGTAGCCCCTGCTGCTGTAACAGTCATCAAAACCTCTGGAAGCGGCACCTCAGACTCGGGCAGCGTGACAATGGTGGCATACAAGGGGACCTTATATGACGGCTCCATAAACACAAGTGCCAGCACCATCGATACAAGCACAAAAGGCACCGGTAAATACGGCGACGTTCTACTAATTTCGGGTGCAACCACCGGCACCGGAATCACAACCGGCAAAATACTTGCAAACAACGTTACTGTTGCCTCGGCTACGCCCGATGCGGGCACAGGCGTAAAATATTCACAACCATCAGGCACTCTAATAACTACGAACTTCGCAATCGGTGCTTTGCAGACATCAGCCATAGTCCTTGATGGAATAACGGCAAAAGGAACAGTAGATTACGAACTAAATAATGCCCTAACGATAAATAAAGCTATCTCGGCACCGAACATAATAATCAACGCCGGCGCTACAAACAACGTCACCATCAACGCTGCGGTGGGTACTGCCGCTACAGCGCAAGTTGATATAAGCGGCGGCACCCTTACGACTACCAAGACAGGAGTCGTTTCTGGTGTCACGGCTAACCTGAAAGCTAGCGCTTCCAGCATAGGATCAGTGCCAGGTTTTGGGTCTCCGATTCAATATTTCAATTTGAAAGTCCAAAATGTGTCAGCCACTGCAAGCAACAATATTGCATTGCAGGAAACGGGAGATCTCAAAGTAACTAATCTAGCAGTAGGAGCACTCTCTACTGCGAATATCAAAGGCTCAGGTAGCATTAGCCAAACCGGAAATTTCTTTGCAGACAACATTCAAGTTACTGCGAGCAAAGCACTTACACTGGCAGGCAATGTGGCCGGCAGCAATGGCGTCAACGGCGCCAATAGCCTTGCACTCACAGCAGGCACAACATTTACGCAGGGCGACGCTTCGGGCGGCGGTACGCTCGCAAATGCTACAGGATTTGGAGGAAGTATAACGGCTAAAGGCGCAGTCAACATTTTAGGTACAATCGCAAATACTGGTGGTCTGGATATATCAACAACATCGACAATGGTTGTCGGTAGCAAAACAGACACGACCGCCTCTATCAATGGATTCTTTTCGACAACGTCCTTGTCGCTGGTCAATTTTGGAAATCTCAATGGTTCAACAGTATCAATAACAGCAACAGGTTCAGGCGACGCCATAATCAATAACGGTACTATAAAAGGCACAGGCTTCACATTTCTCTCGACAAGTAGTCCAACTGGAGCGATAGTCACGAACACCGGTAGCGTCACAAATGGGGGCTTTCTTGGTTTAAATACCGGAAAGATTGTGGCTCATGGAGCGATCAACGGCGACGGCGTACAGATTACAAGTACAAAATCACTCGTCATAATTGGCGATAATGGAACCTTCACACCAACGGCGGGCGAATCACTCAACATTTCGGGAACACCCGGCAAAGCAGGCGATTTTACGGTCACTGGAACAACGCCCGCCGACAATCCATTTTCCAATATGTCCGGACTGAGCGATTTTGCCATAAGCTTCGAGCATGGAACGGTATCAACACCATTGCAAAGCATGACTGCGCATTCCCTAACTGATGGCAGCGGCGGAACAGTCTCCATTTTTGCAAATAAATTTGTGTACAACGGATCCCTGGCATTTAACGGTCCATTCGTAATCACTGCAGATGGATCAACATCCACTGTCTCAACATCAAGACAGGGAGTTCAGCTGTTCATCCTCGGAGGCGACGTCAATATCGGTAACGACCCGACTTCCATCACACCTAACAGTGTCATACACAATTTCCAAATTAATGCCGCAGGCAAAAGTGATCCATTCGTGTTTCTGTCGAGTGCCGGTGTACTGCGACTGGATAATCCGACGGCAAATTTCATCACCAAAGGTGATACGACAGTAGGAAATACAATACAAGTTTTTGGAAACCTCGGTGTAGCAATCAACGGCGACTTTTCTGCAAAAAACAAAGATGGTGGCTACTCGGATCTGCAGATAATTACAGCGTCCAAAATACCTTTTGTCATAGATAGTCCACTTACATTTCCAAATCTGATTAACGGACAAATTATCAGTGGCGCGGGCCAGGGCATCACAGGTAATGCTGTATCGCTCAATAACGCCGCTGGCCTGGTAGTAGGCAACAGTTCAGGTTCACAAGCCGTACTTTTTGGAAACGAATCAGTCTTTTCTGACGCCGCGAAGATCACAAACAACGCAACAATATCCACCCCTCAATTTGTTATGTTGCCTGCGGGTGGTAGCGTCACAATAACGAATACTGGAACGATCACAACACCGACTACCGATCTGGACATACATTCACTGACTGGTAGCCTGACGATCAACAATTCCGGCGCCGCCATTTATGGTGCCACCGGTGCCTTTAAGGTCTATTCAGTAGCTGGAAATGTCACATTGACAGGCGGAGCCGGGGGAGCCTTTATAGCACCATCTTCCAATAGCATTGATATCGAAGCTCTTAAGGGAACTGTGGCGCTCGGTATCGGTACTGACTCTGTAACGCTTAACCCAGCAGGTCCAGGAGGTAATGGTGGAAGCATTATCATCAAAGCGATTGCCCTCACCAGCGCAGCAAATACGCACCTTACGGCCCCTACAACGGTAACCGGCACGACCAATGCCGGAACCATAGATATCAACCTGACTGGTACCAAAACTTTGAATGTATCTCAGACGGGCATAACTCTGGAAATCAACAATCAAGGGGCCAATCCAGGGGGCTCGATATCAGTCAAGAACGGCGGTGGGATAAACATTGGAGATAGCGACAGTCTGGACCTCACTAATGTCTCGCCGAATACCACAAATTTAAGTCTTATATCGACCAAAGGACCAATTTTCATTTATGGAACTGGGGCCGGAGATATTACGCTCAATAAACTCGACAATGTAACCATTTCGAGCGGCTCGTCAACCGCGTTTCTAATGTACGGCGCAAAAGCCGGTGCCAACGGTTTTGGCACTAACAACACTGATACCCCTTTTCAGTTACAAGCAACAACTCTGACCCTCATCAATGGCGGAGCTATTGATGCAACCAGGACGATTCCAACGGCCAACAACATGACACTCACTGCTACTAAAGGGGCGCTATTGCTTGGGAATGCGCTGTCTCCAACTATAGCGGCGATTCCAGACGCGACGACCGGCAATGGTGGCACAATCAATGTTACGGCTACCGGTCTTACGTTCACCGATGGCCTGCTTATCAATGCCGCTGCCACCGGCACCGGAGACGGTGGCCACGTAAACATCAATCTAAGTGGTACCAAAACCATTAACATTGATAGTGGCCTGGGCAATATGATTATCGATATTTCCAACAAGAGCGCAATTGGAGGATCGGTCAGTGTAACTAATGGTGGAAATATAAATGTAGATGCCAGCAACACCACATTGATCTTAAAAGGCACCGCTTTCGGCACTGGCACCGGGGCTAACTTAAATATCAATGCGAAGGGACTGTTGTTCGTATCGCAAACGGAAACAATTGCGGCACCTGGCTATGGTCTGCATAACGTCACTTTTGCAAGCAACAGCAAGACGCCATTTTTGGTGTCGGACGCAGCTCCCGGTGGGAAAGGGAACGGTCTGCACTATACGCATGATGAAGATCTCTTCGTTGCCGACAGTGTGACAATCATCAATAATGGCGGCTCGGTCGACTACAACTCCAGCGGCCCGGCGCAGAGCAAAAACACTATCCAGGCCCATAATATAAGTGTGACGGCGGCAGGGGCCTCAATTTTATTTGCACCGACATTCATTTTAACAGCTCAGGCTGACGCCGGTGGCAACGGCGGAAGTATTAGTCTGTCGTCAAAAAGCATACCCTACAGTGGTGGTTTGACGCTTGATGCCGTTGGGACTGGCGCAGGCGCCGGCGGTTCCATAAGTGTCACCATTACCGACACCAAAGCCATAGATCTAACATCCAATACTCAGCTTCAGATGAAAGTACAAGCTGGCGCAACCGGCACCACAGGTGGTTCGATATCCTTGTCTAACGGCGGCGCGCTAGCAGTCAGTATAACTAGCGGTTCGGTTTTCAATTATGGTCCGACAGTTAGCGGAGGGGGTCTGACACTCAAAGCAAATGGCGTTTTGAATGTCAAAAATCTTTCAAACCTCAACACTGCCGGCTTAAAAACACTTTCGCTTACTTCAAACAGTAAAAATGCCTTCCTGATGTCTGACGCGGCAGTTGGCACAAATGGTATTGAGGGTGTAAATCTAGGATTTACAGCCGACAATATCACCGTTTCCAATACGGGTGGAGCACTTTACGACTCCTCAACAAATCCAATATCAGGCAAGTCCTCTGTAACTCTAAATGCGCTTGGTGACATAGGAAAACCTGCCGAACGTATCCTGATCGACTCGTCACCGAACATCACTTTGACGACAGGCAGCAAAGGAAATGTCTATGTCGACATTACCGGTACAAGCAGCGTTTTAAATACCTCTGTCGGAGGTGTCCTTAATGTGACGGCAAAAGATGGAGATTACACCTTTGGATCAACTGCAGCCGGCCAAGGTATCAAAGCCGGAAGTGTCAATTACATTCAAACAGACACAAACAGCAATAACACCCACACTCTGACTCTCGGCAATATCAGCACAACCAACGGTAACTTGACTGTGGCATCAGATGCCCAGAATTTGACTACCGCCAACAACTCCTTCATCAGCTCAAATAAAGGCAACATATACCTACAGGATCTGCACGCGCCATCGGGCAACCTACCGCAGATTACATTCAAGGCTGGTACCGTTGTACACGGCGTGGGGCCGGCAAGCAATAAGAATCAGGGCCAGGTATTCATTTCAATTGGACCAACTCCGGCGATTAACACTCTCAGCTCCGGCAATGGTCCTTTTGGAGTCGCCACCATTATTTCGGATCCATTTCCACACGGTTTGATGTATTTTGCCACGAATTCAAACTTCGTCAGTGGGATTACTGCCACAGACAAAACCGATATCCTGACGAGCGCCGGTCGAATACTTTCATTCAGCACGACAATCCCAGCCGACAAGACTCACATTTTCCTCGAAACAAACGTCAGAATTACGGCCGACCCTCCGATGCCGGCGGTCCCCGACGCGCAGACACTCTATATGGCGCATCTCGCCAATCCCGAAGTCAAGCAAATGACACTGTCAATGATGCAGCCCGTTGCAAGCGGCAACTATCTCAGTATGCCGAGTAAAAGTCCAATAATTTCAGTTAGCAGTACGTCGAGTATGCAAGCCAATAGACCGGAATCAGTCTCGGCAATTAGAGCTACACCGATTACAAACACATCGGAATTGCTGGGGGCTGTTTCCAATAATAGCGTTGTGAGCAATACAAATGAAATATCGAATTCCATTGTGTTGACCAACACCTGTGCCACCACCGCTGTCCTGTCAGCCGGTGCCAGCAAATTCGGTACCGCGGCAAGCATAGATAAGCAAACTCTAGACTCCGGCGCCAAACTTCTCGCACCCGACGTGCGCACTATAATCAACACACCATTTGGTGACGTTGATATCGCCGCCGGTGCAGTTGCTCTTCTGGTATCTACAGAGAGTGGATTGTCGGTTTATGACCTGCACGACACTCGACAGGGTGCTGTGGCGATTCGCACTGGCAATCGTACGATTACACTGGTGCCCGGTCGCAGCGCCGTGTTGACGCATAACAGCAAGTCTTTTGCCGAAACTAACCCAGCTCAGTTTGTCGGCTATCGCAAGATTAGAAACAGTGCAGTCAACGCCAGTCACAATCTCTACGAAGCAGAGTTTGAGATTATGTCGATGGTGCGCGGGCTCAAGCCGTTGCAATCGCTGATGACCTCGGACAACGCCAAGACGCGCAAGACCATGGACAAGATGTTCAAGACGGCAGCAATCTTGATGAATCTGTACTCGGGCAACGAACCATTTGCACTTATGAAAGCGCCAGAAGTTACCGCCTACGCGCCATCAGACCGCTAGTCCAAAGTTCAACTAGTCACCTAAACTAGTGCTTCTCTTCCAAGAAGTGCTTTCTTTTGTCGACTTCAATGCGTTGCAGGTCGAGCTTGCGGCGTGACTCGTCGATTTCCTGACGCTGTTTGTCGAGAGGCAACCGCTGTTGATCAATCTTGCGCCACAGGCCATCTATTTCAGCACGCTTTTTATCGAGCACAATTTTCTGCTGGTCCAGTGTCAACCTTTGCTCATCAAGAGTGCGGTAGTGACTTTGCAGTTCCTGGTAGACTTCGTCCAGGTGAAGCCGCTGTTCTTGCAAGACTAGTTTCTGCTGATCAAGGGCATGACCGGGCTCATCAAGTTTGAGCCGAGCCTCTTCCAGGAGACGTCTGTTGTCTTCGAGCCCACGACGAGCGGCGTCGACTTCCTGCATCGGAGTCAGTGCTTCGCTCTTGACCGCAACCGCAGTCTCGTCACAAAAAGCGGGATTGAGAAATTGGACACCTGCTACCAATGTCACCGTGACACCTGCCGAAACTAGCCTCAGCTTACTGGATTTGTGCATGTGAGCCCCTCCAAGGTGACCACATGATACTACATTGTGCCAATAACGTATTTGCGAGCGCTCAGCGCATTTTGTCCAGCGCTGACCATGGGTCGGATTTGGCGCCGCCATGAGCAGCCGGGGCAGTCTTCACGGGTGGCGCGGCATGGGTAGTCTGACTTGCGGGGCCTGTAGTAACACTATGCGCTCTGACCACAGGCCTGGTCGCACTGTGTGCATGCTTATGGGTGTGAGTAGTGCCGTCAGTCGCTGTCTTTGTCGCATCTTTTTGAGCCTGAGTCTGATTTTTATCGCCGCCTTCAGAAGCATTCTTGTTTCCGCTCTCGCCAGAACTGTTTGGACCCGATTCAGCACCAGTAGATGCTCCTGTACTTGATGCCGGAGAGGTTATAGCAGGCGTCATTGTCGGGTCTGGATGAGGAGTCAAAAGCTTCATTACCGAAACAAGAATGGCAAAAGCGACGGCGATCAGTAAAACTATGAGCAACCAGGGATTGGACTCAGCCTCGCTGGCAACTTCCGGCCGGGATAATTTTGCCGGCGGACTGGCATCACGATTAGCAGGAGCCTTGGCCGCAGGCGATAGCAAAGATGGCGGAGTGGGAATGCTGGCAAGGGCGTCAACGCCAGGCACCGCCGGAGGTGACACGATCTCACCGACTGGTTTCACAATTTCACCGGTCGGCTGCACAATTTCCGACTGATTCAATTTAAACGCTGACGGTTCCGAGTCTTGATGACGCCATCTCTGAACCGAAGGAGTAAAGGACTGTCCTTGCGCTTCCGTAGATTCTGCGCTACCCGCCCCTGATGCAAGAGCGCTTTGATCATCGAAGGCACGCTCGCCGGACATCATGCTCTCGCTCAAAGGATTGAGCGCACGTTTAAATGCTTGCGAGGCGGTCATCGGAGCTTCACCCGATGCGACACCATCCTGATTGGCCAGAGAGACCGCTGAATTTGACTGAGATTTTGTGCTGGCCTGATTGGCCAGGTGATAGAGAAACTCACTTTTTTCCCGGTCCATCGAAGCTGCCGATGCTTCGACAATTGCATCCTGCAATTCTTTCGCACTTTGATAGCGGTGATTGGGATCCTTTTCCAGGGCTTTAAAAACAACCGCCTCTACTTTGGCCGGAATGTTCACCTTGATGTTGACAGAGTTGAGGGGAGGTGGAGTGACAGAGGTATGGTTTTTGATAAATTCAAAAACTGTGCTGGCGTTGGGAAAAGGATCGACGCCGCAGAGCATCTCATACATAACCGTGCCGATAGAGTAGAGGTCGGACCGCTGGTCCTGCGCTTCTCCCATGCACTGTTCAGGACTCATGTACGGCGGAGAGCCCCAGAGTTCACCCGAGTGCGTCAGTCGCTTATTTTGATCGCCAATTTTGGCCAGGCCAAAATCTACAACTTTGACGAAGTCCATCTCATCGTCCATCAAAACAATATTGCCCGGTTTAAGATCCCGGTGGATGATACCGCGCTTGTGGGCGTGCTCAAGGGCGCTGCAAATTTGGATGGAGATGCGAGCAAAGCGCTCGACGCTCAGAGGTCCTTCATGTTCAATCAGCGCCTCCAAACTGCGTCCACGCAGGTAGTCCATGACGATGTATGGCTGATCATCTTCGCCGATGATGCAATCATATACGGTGACGATATTCGGATGGTTGAGTGAACAAAGACTACTGATTTCGCGTTGAAATCTTTCGCGATAAATGTCTTTGGTATCAAGTTGCAAACGCAAAGTTTTGATCGCCACGTGCCGATTGACTCGCAATTGTGTCGCCTTGTAGACAACACTCATGCCACCGGAACCAAGCACGTCCTCTATCTGGAAACGACCATCGAGCACAGTCCCGACCAGCGGATCTCGCGACTTAGCACGCGGTTCCTCTTCGTGACCTGTTTTCTGCTGGTCATGTTGTTCATTGTGTTGCGGATTTTCTTGGTTCACGGTTGAGTCCTAGGGAGGCCCACCGCCGCCAGGTGGTCCACCACCCTGGCCACCGGGAGGACCACCAGCCTGTCCCTCGGGAGGTCCCATCATGTCGGTATTGGTGACCTGCTTAACCAAAGTTTGAAACTTACGCATCAAAGCAAAAGCTTCCGGCTTGCGGTCATCACTAAAAGCCTTATCGATTTGCTTCTTCAAATCTTCCAGTTCTTCGGCAGCTTTGCGGTCTTTTGTTTTAGCCAGCGATACCATAGACTCGGCGCGGTTGTGATAGATCTGCCGGATAAATTGGTGATCCGGAGGAAGGTAACCGATGGAATTGCCACTACCAGCACCTGTGCCCGAACCCATACTAGATGGCGCACCGGTAGACCCGGATTGTTGAGCCTGACTGGGAGAAGTCGAGCTAAGGCTGTTTTTCGAAGCAGGCACTCCCAGGCCCCGAGCCGTACGTTTAGCCTGCTTCAGGGCTTCTTCCTGCTCGGACAACTTAGACTCAATGTAAGCAATCTTCTTGCTTGGATCGGGCGTACCCGCTTTTACCATGCCGTCTATCTCGGCAAAAATTGTCTCGAACGGTGTCACACCCGTACCCTGCTGTCTCAATTTTTCTATGCGCTGCCAGACCAATAGTCTGCGCTCAAACTGAGGACCCGCCACCACATCCGGTGCTCTTTCGGCTGCCACCGGCACAAGCCTGAGACTGGAGAGCAATTGTTCAGCGTTTATTTTGCCGCTGCCGTAGTCCAATATTTCCTTGCTGGTAATGGAGACATAACGGCCCTCATGGTCGGCCTGAGAGTAGAGTACTTTGACCTTGTTCACTTGAGCGGCGGCGTGTTGAAAAACTGCCTTTGCTATGAAAATCGCGTCGATTTTCAGGTCGCGTTCGCCACTGGAGGCTTCCTTAGCGGCCAGCACGGTAATATCGGGACCGGTACCAACGACTTGTATATTGGTAGCTTTGGCACCGACACCGGGCTCGCGCAGGATCTCAGTCAGTTCAGAAGACGACAAAACAGGCTTGGTTTCAGCGGCCAAAGCTGTACTTGACAATAAAGCAAGCCCAGTCGCTGAGCAAATCAGAGCCGCCGTCAGGCCGGGTGTAAATCCTCTGAAGGCTTTTACATAGAGGGTCTTGGGCGCTTGAATATGTCTTTTGTTCATAAAACACATAATAAGAAAACCTGTTCATACTAACATCTAAAAGTAATTATCACAGAACTTAGATTATGGCACCTGACAATCCATCTTTGCACAAATGGGTTCCTAATTTAAGGACTCTCGAAAGTAAGTTAGTACGAAGGTCGCCTGACCGGTAAATCCACCGTTAAATCGACCGGTAAATAGTCTGGCAAAACACTGAGTCAAATGATGAGTAAAACGACTATAGCTTCCTTGTTGGTCCCGACAGTGCTTTCAGCGCTGCTTTTGGCACCGACATTGCCGGTCTCGGCTGCGGGCCGACCGCTGGTGAGCGATGCCACCGAGGAAAAGGCAGCCACCCTGCTCAAAGAAGTGGCAGTCCAGGGCAAGGACGGCAAGTTCCAGTTCAACAAACCACTAGCGGATGTTTTCTATCCCACGCCGGATAGCATGGGCTATACAGGCGCGGCTGAATTTATCAGCGCCAGCACGCTCAGTCTCAAGTGTCAGGGAAAAAGAAGACTTGTTCTTCTCGCTTCATTTAAAGCCTTGGACGATACGTCGATTATTGGCGGCGAAATCACGGTGCTGGCGATATACAAAACCGTCGGCGGAAAACCAAAACTTATCACTGCCGCAAATGTCCAGGATGACAGATTTACGTTCATCGGTAAGCCGCCACTATTGCCTTACTCCGGCGACTCAGAGGCTCTGATGATTTCCAATACGCATAGCAATGCCGGCGAAAGCTATGAGTCAATACACCCGGTAGCTCTACAAGGCACGAAATTGGTGTCGCTCTGCGAGGGCGTAGGAGAAGTCTATTGCGGAAGAAGCACCGACTCCTCAATCGAAGAAAAAGGTCGCTATTTACTGGGCAAAAACACCGGCACCGGCGCCAAATCCATTTCTTTTGAGTCAACAGTAACTTTCAACAAATACGATCCGGACGACCATGAAAAAATGCTATCCTCATCGCGCAAGGTATTTAAAATCCCCCTGCGCTTTAAGAATGGCAAATATACCGCCGACGCTCATGACAGAACCATGCGCGCTTATCGAAGTTTTTTGAAAAGTACGGGTCTGGGAAATTAAGGCTAGGGAAGAATAGGAGATGCGAAAAGTGACTCAACGCCGTGTACTAAATAAACTGCTGCCTCCGCTGCTGGTGCTGGCTACAGTTTTTTGTCAGTTTAACCAGGCGCAAAATGCGCTGGCGCAATCACCGTCCCTTACGTTGCAGGGTGGGGTCGACCATGCCGAGGAGTTGCCCGGTCTCGATGACAAACTGCAAGTGGGAAGAGTATATTCCGACGATCTGTTCATGAATGCCAACGCGCAGAGTAACAACGATTGGTTTTTGATACCACCGTGGTACGCCGGTGTGCGGCACTCGGAAGACGCAATAATTATCTCGCGTTATGACTGCCAGACGGGTCAAACGACTAGCCCGATGATGCGGCAATTAAATAGACAAGACTCGCGCTCGGGCTATCAGGTAGATAGTAAAGGCGGCATCTGGGACTACAAAAAAATGCCGTCCATACAGCATGTCGAAAGTGACTTTAA
>Ga0105248_10001964_pt1 | contig 22859 bp, 26 predicted proteins | sample KBSS34metaG_FD_81524 | JGI IMG/M metagenome (GOLD analysis project Ga0105248, IMG submission 81524) | Switchgrass rhizosphere microbial communities from Kellogg Biological Station, Michigan, USA - KBS S3-4 metaG | ecosystem: Host-associated > Plants > Roots > Rhizosphere > Soil | place...
CTGGGCGTTGCGAAAACCCCGGCGGCGCGAGCTACGGCCGCTGGGGGCAGCAGACCTTGCGGCTGGTCCCGGGCCGCATCGAGATCTCCGCCGACAACCACAGTTTCCGCATCCTCGCCGAGCAGGGTGCGGGCTGCAGCGTCCCCGGCGGGGCGGGCTGATGGTCTCGCCTGCGGCGTTGGCCGCGTGTAGGTTCGCGGCCATGTCCCGCATGGTTCTCGCCGCCGCCTCCGCCGCCCTTGTCGGCGTTTCCATCCTGGCGCTCGGCGCTTGCAGCAAGAAGGTGACGCCGCCGGGTGACGCCGGCGTCTGCTACAACGTAACGTTCCGGGCGAACGGCGAACTGATCTATCACCGGCTGGTCAAGGCCCCGAATCTGGAGACCTGCGCCGCCAATCTCGAGGCGATGCGAATCAAGTTCCTGCGCCTGGGGGGCACGGCCCAGGAGATCCTCGGCGCCTACCAGTCCAACTTCATCTTCGTACAAAAGACCGGAATCTTCAGCGGCGCCAGCCTGAATGGTCCGCGCTATCCGGCCCTCGTGCGCACCGGCGACGGACGGCTGGCGATTCCGGGGGCCATGCCGCAGCAACCCACGCAATAGCGTCGACTGTGGCCAATTGACTGTGGATGGCGTCGGAACGTAGCAAGAACATCGACTTGCTCATATCCTAACGACCCGTTAGCCTGCGGCGCAGGGCAGGAGCGCCCGCAAACTACGGAAAGCTAGGACATCGATATGGCGGGCAGCGTCAACAAGGTCATTCTGATCGGCAATCTCGGCGCCGATCCGGAGATCCGCACTCTGAATTCCGGCGACCGTGTGTGCAATCTGCGCATCGCCACCTCAGAAACCTGGCGCGACCGCGCCTCGGGCGAGCGCAAGGAGCGCACGGAGTGGCACCGGGTGGTCATCTTCAACGACAACCTGGTCAAGGTGGCCGAGAGCTATCTGCGCAAGGGCTCCAAGGTCTATGTCGAGGGCGCGATCGCGACCCGCAAATGGACCGACCAGTCCGGCCAGGAAAAATTCTCCACCGAGGTGGTGCTGCAGAAGTTCCGTGGCGAATTGACCATGCTCGACGGCAAGGGCGAGGGCTCTGGGGCCGGTGAGGGCGGCTACGGCGGCGGCTTCTCGTCCGGCCCGCGGCAACAGAGCTCGGCGCCGCGCGAAGACTTCTCGGCCGACCTCGACGACGAAATCCCGTTCTGACGCTGCTCTCCGTCACGGCGTAAATCGGCGGCTGGTCTGGGATCGGCCGCCTTTGTCGTCGCCCGCTCAGGCGTGCGGCTTGCTGGCGCGCGGTTTGCTGGCGCCGAGGGGCTTGGCCAGCAGCCGGGCGAGGCTGGCGGCGAGGTCGTCGTTGCGGAACGGCTTGGTCAGCCGCTCCAGGTCCGGGTCGATGCCCTCCAACTCGGCATAGCCCGAGACGATCAGCACCGGCAGGCCGGGTAGGACGCTCCGCAGGGTTCGCGCGAGCTGGGTGCCCGACATGCCGGGCATCAGGTGGTCGGTGACCAGCAGGTTCGGCCGCAGTCCGCCATCGACCATGCGCAGGGCTTCCTCGGCGGAACTGGCCTGCAGCACCGAATAGCCGAGCTCCTGCAACATCTCCGAGGTGCTGGCGAGCACCAGGTCTTCATCGTCGACGAGCAGCGTCAACCCCTTCAGCACCGGGCTTTCCGCCGCCGAGGCGTCGAGCGGCGCGGCCACCGCGGCCTTGCTGAGCGGCAGCCAGAGCTCGCGTTCGTGCCCAGCCCCCGCCGGGCGTGGATCGCCAGCGCCCCGCCGAGCTGCAGCGCCAGGCCATGCACCATCGAAAGCCCCAGGCCGGCGCCCTTGCCGATCCCCTTGGTGGAGAAGAACGGCTCCACCGCCCGGGCCACGTCGCCTCATCCATCCCCTCGCCGTCGTCGGCGACGGACAGCCGGATATAGCGGCCGGGCGCGAGCTTGGCGTGATGTCCGGGTCCGATGTCTTCGGCCGAGGCGCTGATCCGCAGGTGCAGCCGTCCGGCATGGCGTCGCGCGCGTTCACGCTGAGGTTCAGCAGCGCCATCTCCAGCTGTGGCGCGCCGCGTGCGCGGCGAGTGGCCAGAGCTGCCGATCCTTCTGACCACCGGCTACAGCCAGAACGCCGAGATCGTCGGGCGCGCGTTCCTGATCCTGCCAAAGCCCTACGCCTTGCCGGACATGAGCCTGGCGCTAGCCTCGCTGCTCGACGGCGCCGCGAGGCCAGGCGAGCCCGTCTGGGGCCCGACGAGCCCAGAGGCCTGAGGCCGGCGCTATCGTCAGGTCGACGGGGTCGCCGGGCAGGTGTCGGCGATGCGGCGCGCCTCGGTCGAGGCGCGGCCGCTGATCGGGATGCCGGCGATTTCGGTGGCGATGGTGGCGGTGATCTTGAAGCTGGTCTGGTTGTAGACCCCTTCGCCGGCGACCTTGATCTTGCCGCCGCCGCCCTTGCGCTTGACGCAGGCGCCCGACATCCGGATCACCCCGTTGTCGATCAGCTTCGAGGGATAGGTGCAGTCGTAGTGATGGTTGCTCGGGCCGGCGAGGAACTTCTCCACGTCGGCGGGCGTGATGCAGCGGCGCTCGACCTTGCTCGTGCGGATCGGCGACAGCAGCCGATTGGTCGATTCCCAATAGCCCGGCAGGATCGGGCTGTCGGCCTTCGACGGCTGGGCCGCGGCCGGCGCGGCCAGCGCTGCGGCGGCGAGGAGGGGAAGGATGGCTTTCATGTCGTCTCTTGCGGCGGCTTGCCAGGGGGGCTTGCCAAGGGGGCTTTCCAGGGGAGATTGCGGCGGCGGACGTGAACCGCGGCTCAACGACCCGGGCGATTTTCGTTCATCCGTCCGCCGCCGCCGGCCCGATCCGCGCCCGATAGGCGGCCCGCACCTGCGCGCCCGCCTCGTCGTAGAAGAAGGGCAGAAAGGCGTAGCGGCGCCCGGCGGTGACCCGCGTGGCTTCGTGCAGCAGGCCGCAGGCGAAGACGCAGGCCGCGCCGACCGGCGGCCGATAGACGTTCGGGCCGAATTCCGCGAACCGCAGGTCGCCGCCTTCGAAATCGGCGTTGAGGTTGATCGAGCCGGCGAATTTCCGGTGCGCGGTGCCGAAGGTGGTGTTGTCGCGATGGGCGTGGAAGACGCCGCCGTCCTCGGCGGCGTAACAGCTGACCAGATAGCGTTCGATCCGCGTCGCCCGGAAGCTGAAGCTGGTTTCGACCAGCGGGAACAGCCGCCTCTCCAGCCGCTCGCGGATCTCCGCGACCAGGGCGGCGTCGCTGACCAGTACGTCACGCCGGCTCTTCAGCTCGTCCATGACGCAATGGGTGCGGTCGCCGCGGTCGCGCATCACCCCGGTGAACTGGCCCGCGGTCTGGGCGTGCAGGGCGATCAGCCGCTGGCAGAGCTCTGGCTCGAAGATCCGCGGCGCGATCAGGATCGGCGCATGCGTCGCGACGCCGGCGTGTTCGGCGACCGCGGGCAGGGCGGTCAGGTAGTCGAACAGCGCCGGCGCCTCGGCCAGGTCGAAGCTGCGCAGCATCCGCAGCGTCGGGTCGAGCACAATGAAGGCCGGCGGCTCTTCGCCGGACCCGTCGAACTGGGCGCTGACCTCGCCTGCCAGGTCGATGACCCAGCGCAGGCCGGTCATGTCCTTGGCGCCCGCGGCGGTCTGCGGGTCGCGCACGATCGCAAAGGTGGAGAGCCGCGCGTCGTCGAACATTGCCCGGTGGGCCGCCAGCGCCTTGAGCGCTTCGTACCGCGCGGCGTCGGCCATGGGCAGGAAGGCCAGAAGGATGTAGCGTCCCGCCACGCTCTCGAATGTGAATTCGGGGTTGGACGGCGTTGAGCCGCGAAACCAGGGGGCGGGCTCGCCGGGCTTGAGCGGCATGATCAGGAGACCTTCAGGCCCACCAGTCCCGCGCTCCCGCGCGGAGTTGTGGCGCCCGCCTTCGAAATGCTAACAACGACCCTACATAACCAGTCCGATTCTAACGGCAAATCCCTCCATTGACTGATCCTACGACTCCACCCGACGAACGGCGCGGGGGCATCGCCCCTATCGCCATCGAGGACGAGCTGAAGCGCTCCTACCTCGACTACGCCATGAGCGTCATCGTCAGCCGCGCGCTGCCTGACGTCCGCGACGGCCTCAAGCCCGTGCACCGGCGCATCCTGTTCTCGATGAACGAGCAGGGCCATACGCCGGACCGCAGCTATGTGAAGTCCGCCCGCGTGGTCGGCGACGTCATGGGTAAGTATCACCCGCACGGCGACGTTGCGATCTACGACACCTTGGTGCGGATGGCGCAGCCCTTCTCCATGGGCCTGCTGCTGATCGACGGCCAGGGCAACTTCGGCTCGGTGGACAACGACCCGCCGGCGGCCATGCGCTACACCGAAAGCCGCATGACCAAGGCCGCCATGGCCATCCTGGCGGACCTCGACAAGGACACGGTCGACTTCAAGGACAACTACGACGGCTCCGAGCAGGAGCCGGTGGTGCTGCCCTCGCGGGTGCCGAACCTGCTGGTGAACGGCGCCGGCGGCATCGCCGTCGGCATGGCCACCAACATCCCGCCGCATAATCTCGGCGAGGTGGTCGACGCCTGCCTGGCCTATGTCGACAATCCCGAGGTCAGCCTCGAGGAACTGCTGGACATCGTCCCGGGACCGGACTTCCCGACCGGCGGCCAGATCATCGGCCGCAGCGGCGCGCGCAACGCCCTGATGACCGGCCGCGGCTCGGTGATCATGCGCGGCGAGGCCAGCGTCGAGGAGATCCGCAAGGATCGCGAGGCGATCGTCATCACCTCGATCCCCTACCAGCTGAACAAGGCCGGCCTGGTCGAGCGCATCGCCGAACTGGTCCGCGAGAAGCGGATCGAAGGCGTTTCCGACCTGCGCGACGAGAGCGACCGCCAGGGCATGCGGATCGTCATCGAGATGAAGCGCGACGCCTCGGCCGAGGTGCTGCTCAACCAGCTCTACCGCTTCACGCCGCTGCAGTCCTCGTTCGGGGTCAATATGCTGGCGCTGAACCGCGGCCGGCCGCTGCAGATGGGCCTGCGCGACATGGTCACCGCCTTCGTGGATTTCCGCGAAGAAGTGGTCGTCCGCCGCACCAAGTACGAACTGTCCAAGGCCCGCGACCGCGGTCACGTCTTGGTCGGCCTGGCGATCGCCGTCGCCAACATCGACGACTTCATCCAGATCATCCGCTCGTCCAAGGACCCCAGCGAGGCCCGCGAGCGGCTGGTCGCGCGCGACTGGCCGGCGGGCGACATGCTGCCGCTGGTCGAGCTGATCGCTGACCCGCGCACCCTGGTGATCGACGGAACACTGATCCGGCTGACCGACGAACAGGCCCGCGCCATCCTGGCGCTGACCCTGTCGCGCCTCACCGGCCTCGGTCGCGACGAGATCTTCGGCGAGGCCCGCACCCTGGCCGCCGCCATCCAGGGCTTCCTCGACATCCTGGCCTCGCGCGAGCGGGTGATGGGCATCGTCCGCGAGGAACTGGTCGAGGTGAAGACCAACTTCGCCGTGCCGCGCCGCACCGAGATCGTCGAAGGCGACGCCGACGTCGAGGACGAAGACCTCATCCCGCGCGAGGACATGGTCATCACCGTGACCCACGGCGGCTATGTGAAGCGCACGCCGCTGGCGACCTATCGGACCCAGCACCGGGGCGGCAAGGGCCGTTCGGGCATGCAGACCAAGGAAGAGGACGCCGTCACCCGGGTGTTCTCGGCCAATACGCACACGCCGATGCTGTTCTTCTCCTCCGGCGGCAAGGCCTACCAGCTCAAGGTCTGGCGCCTGCCGGTGGGAACGCCGACCTCGCGCGGCAAGGCCTTCGTCAACCTGCTTCCCATCGAGCCCGGCGAGAGCATCACCTCGATCCTGCCGCTGCCGGAGGACGAGGCGACCTGGGACCAATACGACGTGATGTTCGCCACCCGCTCGGGGAATGTCCGCCGCAACAAGCTCAGCGACTTCATCGGCATCAAGCGCAACGGCAAGATCGCCATGAAGCTGGATGAAGGCGACTCGATCGTCGGGGTCGGGGTCTGCAACGCCGAGCAGAACGACATCCTGCTGACCACGGCGCTTGGCCGCTGCATCCGCTTCGCGGTGGATGACGTGCGGGTGTTCGCCGGCCGCGACTCGACCGGGGTGCGCGGCATTCGCTTGGCGGAGGCCGACACGGTCATCTCCATGGCGATCCTGCGCTCCGTCGATGCGACCGCCGACGAGCGGGCGGCCTATGTGAAACAGGCCAACGCCAACCGCCGCGCCATGAGCGGCGAGGGCGAAGAGGTGGAGGACGTGGCGACCGCGGACGACGAGGAAGAGGCGGCGGGCGACGCTGCGCTCTCGCTCGAACGCTTCGCCCAGCTCGGCGCGGCCGAAGAGGTGATCCTCACCGTCTCCTCCGAGGGCTATGGCAAGCGAACCTCGGCCTACGAGTTCCGCCGCACCGGCCGCGGTGGGCAGGGCCTGCTGGCCCAGGATCTGACCAAGCGCGGCGGCCGCCTGACGGCCTCCTTCCCGGTCGACGACGGCGACCAGATCCTGCTGGTCACCGACCAGGGCCAGTTGATCCGTACACCGGTGAGCCAGGTGCGGATGGTCGGCCGCAACACCTCGGGCGTGATCATCTTCCGCACCGGCGTCGACGAGCACGTGGTCTCCGTCGAACGTCTGGCCGACAGCGGCGAGGAGGATGGCGAGATCGCGCCGGACGCCGAGGCCGGCGAGGCGCCGGACGCCTAAGTCCAGATGGCGGACGGGGGCGGCATGATCGGGGGCCTGCTGGCGCGGATGGTGAAGGTCGGCGACCTCACCGTGCGGCTGCCGGGCGGCGGCGAGGTCCGGGCCGGCGACGGCAGCGGGCCGCCGGTGGCGATCCGCCTGACCCGCGCTGGCCTGCGGCGTCTCGTCGCCAACCCCAGCCTGGCGCTCGGCGAGACCTACATGGACGAGGACCTGGTCTTCGAGCAGGGGACCATCGCGGACCTGCTGGAGATCGTCGGCCGGAGCGGCGCGCGCGGCCCGAAGGGGCGCGGATCCTGGGCCAAGCGCACCAGGAAGGCGGTCAGGCGGCGGCTGCAGCAGGCCAACGGCCGGGTCGCCTCACGCCGCAACGTCGCCCACCACTATGACCTCTCGAACGACTTCTACCGGCGCTGGCTGGACGAAGACATGCAGTACTCCTGCGCCTACTTCGCTCGCCCCGACATGACGCAGGAGGAGGCGCAGGTCGCCAAGAAGGCCCACCTGGCCGCCAAGCTCCTCATCGCGCCCGGCCAGCGGGTGCTGGACATCGGCTCCGGCTGGGGCGGCCTGGCGATGACGCTGGCGCGCGAACATGGCGCGGACGTCACCGGCGTCACCCTGTCGACCGAGCAGATCGCCCTCGCCCGGGAACGGGCGGCGGCGGCCGGCCTCGGCGAGAAGGTCCGCTTCGAGCTGCAGGACTATCGCGACGTCGCCGGGCCCTTCGACCGCGTCATCTCGGTCGGCATGCTGGAGCACGTCGGCGCGCCCAACCTGCGGCAATATTTCGAGACGGTGAAGCGGCAGCTGACCGACGAGGGGGTGGCGGTGATCCACTCGATCGGCCGGATGACGCCGCCGTCCCTGACCAACGCCTTCACCCAGAAGTACATCTTCCCCGGCGGCTACATCCCGGCGATGTCCGAGGTCGTGAAGGCGGTCGAGGACGCCGGCCTGTGGATCACCGACGTCGAGATCTTGCGGGTGCACTACGCCGAGACCGCCAAGATCTGGCGCGAACGGTTCCTCGCCGACCCGGAGATCCCGACGCTGTTCGACGGCCGCTTCCGGCGGATGTGGGAGTTCTACCTGGCCGGGGTCGAGCTCGGCTTTCGCCATGGAACCCACATGATCATGCAGTTCCAGCTGGCCAAACGACTGGGAACCGTGCCGCTGACTCGGGACTATCTGGCGGGATCGTGACCCCTCGCGGCCGAAGTGAACGGCTCGCGCGTTAGAAAATTAATCTTGCCAGACCGCTCCGCCCCGGCGAAAGGCGAAGGTAGCAGTTGGGAGCGAAGCCGCATGATCCGCGTCGGGCTTTATCCGGGCACCTTCGATCCGATCCACAACGGGCACACCGACATCATCGGGCGCGCCGTCAAGTTGGTGGACCGGCTGGTGCTCGGCGTGGCGGTGAACGCCGGCAAGGGGCCGCTGTTCGCGCTCGAGGAGCGGGTGAACCTCGTCGAAGAGGCGGTGGCGCCGCTGCGCGGGACGACCGAAGTCGTCGTCCTGCCGTTCGAGGGGCTGACTATGCAGTTCGCCCGCGAGGTCGGCGCCATGGTGATCGTCCGCGGCCTGCGCGCCGTGGCCGACTTCGAGTTCGAGTTCCAGATGACCGCGATGAACCAGCAGCTCGACCGCGACATCGAGACGGTGTTCTTCATGGCCGACCCGCGGCACCAGGCGATCGCCTCCAAGCTGGTCAAGGAGATCGCCGAACTGGGCGGCGACGTCAGCAAGTTCGTCAGCCCCAGCGTCGCCGATCGGCTGCTGAAGAAGGTCGGCCGGGCCTGATTTGAGCCCACATCTTTTCTGCCGCGCCGGGCTGGTCCGCGGCGGTCTGTCCCGATACTGAGTACGCCCCATGAAGTCCGTCCTGCTGGCAAGCACGCTGGCGCTGGCCCTCTTGTCCCTGCCCCTCGTGTCCGCGTCGGTCGCCGCCCCGCCGCCGCCCGCGGCCCCCGCGCCGGGGCCCGCCGACTGGCGCACCCCCGATCCCAACGACGTCCTGGTGATCGACACCAATCGCGGGCGGATCATCGTCGAACTGGTTCCCGAGGCCGCCCCGCTGTTCGCCGCCCGCGCCCGCCAGCTGGCGCACGAACAGTTCTACGACGGCCAGACCTTCTTCCGGGTCATCGAAGACTTCATGGATCAGACCGGGGATCCGAAGAACACCGGCATGGGCGGCTCGACCCAGCCTGACCTTCCGGCGGAGTTCAGCTTCCGGCGCGGGGCCGACATGCCCTTCGTCACTGCCGGCGTGCAAGGCGGCGGCGAAGTCGGCTTCATCAAGTCGCTGCCGGTGATGAGCCAGAACATGATGCTGGCGCCGATGACCCGCGACGGGAAGGTCCAGGCTTGGGCGCTCTACTGCCCCGGCGTCGCCGGCGCGGCGCGGTCGGGAGAGCCGAACTCGGCCAACAGCCAGTTCTTCCTGATGCGGGCGAAATATCCCAAGCTCGAGAAGCAATACTCCGCCTTCGGCCGGGTGATCGCCGGTCAGGACGTCGTCCTGGCGATCAAGACCGGTGAGCCGGTGGCCGATCCACAGGACCGCATGGAACGCGTGCGGCTGCTCGCCGATTTGCCCCCTGGGGAACGCCCGAACGTTCGGGTGATCGACCCCGCGGGAGCTTGGTTCAAAACCGAACTCGCCCGTGTGCGGGCGCAAGAAGGGGCCGCGTTTTCGGCCTGCGACGTGAAAATTCCCTCAGAGGTGAAATGATGGCCCAAGATTCCGAGAACTTCCTGATCATGACGCTCGAGGGCGGCCCGGTGGTCATCAAACTGCGTCCCGACGTGGCGCCGAACCACGTCGCGCGCATCAAGGAGCTGGCGCGCGAAGGCTTCTATGACGGCGTGGTCTTCCACCGCGTGATCCCGGGCTTCATGGCCCAGGGCGGCGACCCGACCGGCACCGGCTCGGGCGGTTCGAAGAAGCCGAACCTGAACGCCGAGTTCAACGATGTGCACCACGGCCGCGGCGTCTGCTCGATGGCGCGGACCAACAGCCCGAACACCGCCAACAGCCAGTTCTTCATCTGCTTCGAAGACGCCGGCTTCCTCGACCGCCAGTACACGGTGTGGGGCGAGGTGGTGTCGGGCATGGAGCAGGTCGACGCCCTGCCGAAGGGCGAGCCGCCGCGCAGCCCCGGCAAGATCGTCAGCATGAGGGTCGCCGCCGACGTCGACAACGCCGGCGAACTCCTGCCGTAGGGACCTCCGGGCATGGCGCCACGGCTGAAGGTCTTCGTCATGTCCGACGGCCTGACCGACTACGTCGTGGCGACCAGCTCGAAAGCCAAGGCGCTGGCCGCCTGGGGGGTCCGTCAGGACCTCTTCAAGGAGGGGCTGGCGCACGAGGCCGACGACCCCGAGCTGGTGGCGGCTGCGACCGCCCAGCCGGGCGAGGTCTTCCGCCGGCCGGCCCATTCGCGCGGCGAGCTCGCCAAGCTGAGCCGCGCCAAGCCGGCGCCGAAGCCGAAGCCGAAAGGGCCGTCGAAGGCGGCGTTGAAAAAGATCGCCGACCTCGAGGCGCGCCTGGCGACGCTCGCGGCCGCCCATGATCGGGCCCGCTCCGGGCTGGCGACTGAGCGCGCCGAGCTCGAGCGTCGGGCCGAAGCGCAGGACGCCGACTATGCGCGCCGGCGCGCGAAGCTGGAGGCGGCCCTCAGCGCGGCGCGAGAGGCGCCAGGGTGAGCACCAGCGGATAGTGGTCGGAGTTCAGCCGGGGGCCGCGGCGCACGCTGACCGTCGCCCAGCCCGGCCCGGCATAGACGTGGTCGATCGGCAGGAAGGGCAGGCCCAGCCAGTGCAGGCGCTCATAGTTTCGCGCCGGCCATGAGGCGATCGCCCGGTCGCGGCGGGTCAGCCCGAAGGCCTGGTCCCACCGCCGGCGCTGAAACGACCAGGGCGTGGAGTTGAAGTCCCCAGTGACGATCAACCGCTCGCGGGGCCGGCTGGCGATCAGGGTCGCCAGGCGGCGCTCCTGAAACGGCTGGTCGCGGTCGGTCGGCCAGGCGTTGTGAACGCCGATGACTTCGAAGACCCCGTAGCGGTCGCGAAAGCCGACGCGGGTGAGGGGCGTCGGCGGGGCGTGGGGATTGCGGCCGCCCCGCGCCACGTACAGCGTCGGGCGGCGCGACAGCACCATCACCTCGCAGCGTGCGCAGGCGACCGACCAGCCCCGCGCGGGCGCGGATGCGGCCTGGGCGAAACGCGACGAATTCTCCTCGATCACCACGATGTCGGGCCGCTCGGCGTCGAGCCAGTCGAGGATCGGCTTGGGCGCGTGGTTGTCGTGCCAGACGTTGAACTGGACGATCTTCAGCTGGTCGCGGGCGTCGGCGCCGGCCCTCGGGCCGGTCGAGCGCAGCAGTTCCGGCATAATCAGGGCGGCGGCGCAAACCAGGCCGACCAGGCTTACCGCCGCCACGCTCCAGCGCAGGCCGCGGCGGAAGACCGCCGAGGCGACGAGGCAGAGGGCCGATCCGGTCAGCCAGACCGGGGCGAACTGGGCGGCGACATCCCACTGCAGGCTCACCCGGCCCCATTGCGCGGCCACCGCCGCCAGGGCGCAGAACGTCGCGGTGAGGAACACCGGCGGCCACAACAGGACGTTCAGGGCTAGTCGAAGCGCGCGCATCGCTGCGGCTCTAGCACGCCCGGCGCTTGACGCGCCCGGCGTCGCATGGCCTCAGGCGCGGTTCATGCAACTTGCCGACTTCGACTTCGACCTGCCCGACGACCGCATCGCCCTTCGCCCGGCGAGCCCGCGGGATAGTGCGCGCCTGCTGCTGGTGGCGCCGGGCCAGCCCTTGCGGGACCTGACGGTGCGCGACCTGCCAGGCCTGCTGCGCGCCGGCGACGTGCTGGTGCTCAACGACACCCGGGTGATCCCCGCCCGGCTGAAGGGGGTGCGGCGCCGCGGCGAGAACCAGGTGGCGGTCGAGGCGACCCTGCACCAGCGCACCGCCCCGCATGTCTGGACCGCCTTCATGAGGCCGGGAAAGCGGCTGGCGGTCGGCGACCGCGTCGCCTTTGGCGAGACCTCCGACCGTGCCTGCCTGCTGGGCGGGCTCGACGCCACGGTGGCGGCCAAGGGCGAGGGCGGGGAGGTGACGCTGGCCTTTGACCTGGCCGGGCCGGATCTCGACGCCGCCATCGCCGATCGCGGCGCCATGCCGCTGCCGCCCTATATCGCCGCCAAGCGCGGCGAGGACGCCCAGGACCGCGCCGACTACCAGACGGTCTACGCCGATGAGGACGGTTCAGTCGCCGCGCCCACGGCCGGCCTGCATTTTACGCCCGAGCTGTTCCAGCGGCTGGCCGAGGCCGGCGTCGGCGCCGCCTTCGTCACCCTGCACGTCGGGGCCGGCACCTTTCTGCCGGTGAAGACCGAGAACCTCGCCGAGCATCGCATGCACGCCGAATGGGGCGAGGTGGACGCGGCCACCGCCGAGCGGCTGAACGCCGTGCGCGCCGCCGGCGGACGCATCGTCTGCGTCGGCACCACCTCGCTTCGGCTGCTGGAGTCGGCGACGACCAAGGACGGTGTGATCCGCCCGTTCAATGGGGAGACCGCCATGTTCATCACCCCGGGCTATCGGTTCCGCGCGGCCGATGGGCTGATGACCAACTTCCACCTGCCGAAGTCGACCTTGTTCGTGCTGGTTTCGGCCTTCGCCGGCCTTGCGACCATGCGCGCGGCCTACGCCCATGCGATCGCCAGCGGCTACCGATTCTACTCCTACGGCGACACGAGTCTGCTGTGGCGGACGGAGACCTGATGACCGCCTTTCCCTTCAGCATCGCCGCCACCGACGGCAAGGCGCGCACCGGCGCGCTCGCCACCCCGCGTGGCGAGATCCGCACGCCGGCCTTCATGCCGGTCGGCACCGCGGCGACCGTCAAGGCGCTGACCGTCGACCAGGTGGCGGCGACCGGCGCCGGCATCCTGCTCGGCAACACCTACCACCTGATGCTGCGGCCGACCGCCGAGCGGGTGAAGCGGCTGGGCGGATTGCACCGCTTCATGCGCTGGGAGAAGCCGATCCTCACCGATTCCGGCGGCTTCCAGGTGATGTCGCTGTCGGGCATCGCCAAGGTCACCGAGGATTCGGTCACCTTCCAGAGCCACATCGACGGCTCGCGCCATGTGCTCTCGCCCGAGCGGTCGATGGAGATCCAGGCCGATCTCCTGGGCTCCGACATCGTCATGCAACTGGACGAGCTGGTCGCCCTGCCGGCGGAGGAGGGCCGGGCCGCCGAGGCCATGCGCCGCTCCGCCCGCTGGGGCGCGCGCTGCAAGGCCTATTTCGGCGACCGCGAGGGGCAGAACCTGTTCGGCATCCAGCAGGGCGGTCTCTCCGAGGCGCTGCGGCGGGAATCCGCCGAACGGCTGATCGAGATCGGCTTCGACGGCTATGCGCTCGGCGGCCTGGCGGTGGGCGAGGGGCATGAGGCGATGTGCGAGGTGCTCGACTTCGCGCCCGGCATGTTGCCGCCGGAGCGGCCGCGCTATTTGATGGGGGTCGGCAAGCCGATCGACCTGGTCGAGGCGGTCTATCGCGGCGTCGACATGTTCGACTGCGTCCTGCCGACCCGCGCCGGCCGTCACGGACAGGCCTGGACCTGGGAAGGTCCGATCAACCTGAAGAATGCGCGGTTCGCCGAGGACGACAGTCCGCTCGACCCCGACAGCGACGTCCCGGCCAGCCGAGACTACTCCAAAGCCTATCTGCACCACCTGGTGCGCGCCGAGGAAATTCTCGGCCGGGTGCTGTTGTCCTGGCACAACCTGGCCTTCTTCCAGAAGCTGATGGCCGAGATGCGCGCGGCCATCGCCGAGGGGCGGCTGGACGCCTTCCGCGCCGAGTTCCGCGCCCGCCAGAGGGCCGCCTAGGACCAATCGGTCTGGGCTCGTCTCGTCAGCGGATCGGGAAGCGCGGCTTGAGCGGCGAGCGATGATCGGTCGGCACGGGGGCGCCAGCCAGTTCGTGCGAGGGGGTAGCCGGCGGATCGCAGCCGTGCGCCTCGCCCAGGCCCTTGAGGTAGGCCCGCCGCACCCCGCCGGCGGTGATCGCCGCCTTCACCAGGCTGTCGTGCCGCTCGGCGCCCGACAGCTTGCGGACCCAGCCGCGGAAGGGAATGGCGCCCGAGGCCGCGCCGGCCACGGCGCCGAGCGCCGTCGTCCGCCCCTTCTGCAGAAGGTCGTCCTCGTCCTTCGACGGCGCATCGAGGTCGGCGCCCAGCGCATCGTCCAGCGGCTTGATGAGGGCGGCGAGCTGGGCGCACTGGGCCGACCGGGTGACGCGCAGCGTCTTCGGCGGCCGCGCATAGGGATCGGCCATCGCCTCCAGCAGGATCTCGGGAATCTTCGTCCGGAGCATGTTGAGGTCGCGCAGCGGCGCGGCGGCCGCATCCTGCACGCTGGCCTTGTTGGCCTCGTCGGTCGTCTCGATTCGCGGCGACCCCTTGGGGCGGCCGGAGGCGCACGCGGCCAGGCTCAGCGACAGGGCGACCAGCGGAAGGACAGCGATTCGACGCATGATCTCCGATCGTAACTCGGGCTGTGGCGCTGTTAAGGCCCGGCCGGTCATGCGCGGCCCTTGCGCGGGCGTGGCTCGGCGCCTAAGGTCCGCGCCGCTTCGTCCTGGGCCTCGCGCCGGCGATGCGGGCCGGTAGCTCAGTGGTAGAGCATTCGACTTTTAATCGAATGGTCGTGAGTTCGAACCTCACCCGGCCTACCAATTCCCCGACCGCGCGGCGCAAGGCCGCCCCCCGCCGTCCATGTCACGGCCTCGCCGTGATCGGCAGGTCTCCTGCGGCCTATTCCCGGCCGGCTTGAACCCCGGCAGACTGGGGCGACAAATGACAAGAGGTGATCCGGTGGAGACGGTCGGGACGCTGGAGCGGGTGCTGCCGCTGGAGGGCGGGCGGAACTTCCGCGACCTTGGAGGATACCTCACGCAGGACGGCCGGCGGCTGCGGTGGGGCAGGCTCTATCGCTCGGGCAGCATGGCGGCCTTGACCGAGGCGGCCTACGTCCGGCTGGCCGAGCTTGGCGTAAGGGTGGTCTGCGACCTGCGTACCACGTCGGAGCGCCGGTCCCATCCGTTCGATTGGCGCAAGGCGCCGAACCTCAGCTATTGGGCGCGCGACTACGACCTCAGCTTCGGCGACCTGCGCGCGGTGATCGCCTCGGACTTGCCGACTGCCGAACAGGCCCAGGCCGCCATGGTGACGGCCTATTGCGAGCTGCCGTTCGAACAGGCGCCGGCCTTCGGCGAGCTGTTCCGCCGCCTCGCCGCGGGCGAGACGCCGCTGGTGTTCAACTGCTCGGCCGGTAAGGACCGCACCGGCATCGCCGCCGCCCTCATCCTGCGGGCGCTCGGGGTTCCCGAGGCGACGATCGTCGAGGACTATCTGCTCTCCAACCTCGCCTACGACCGCGCGGGCTCGGGGATCGCGGCCCGGCTCGCCCATGTGCCGCCGGAGGTGACGGAGGCGATCCTGGGGGTGGATCACCGCTATATCCGCGCCGCGCTCGCCGCCATCGAGGCGGCCCACGGTTCTGTGGAGCGCTATCTCGAAGAGCGGCTCGGAGTCAGCGAGGAGGCGCTGGAGCGCCTGAAGGCGCAGCTGCTCGAATAGGCCGCGCCCTCAGTGGAGACCAGCCTCAGTGGACCGCGGCGTCGACCAGCCGCGGCGCCTCGGCAAGGCTTTCCAAGGCGTGGACGTAGCGGTCGCGCCAGGCGGTCACGTCGTTGTTGCGGACCTCTTCCATCAGCCGCTCCCATCGTCGAAGCCGCTCGGCGCGCGGCATGCTCAGCGCCCGCTGGATGGCGTCGGACATGTCCTCGCGGCTGAACGGATTGACGATCAGGGCGTCGCTCAGCTGTTCAGCGGCGCCGGCGAACTGCGAGAGGACCAGCACGCCCGGATCGCTCGGGTCCTGGGCGGCGACGTACTCCTTGGCCACCAGGTTCATCCCGTCGCGCAACGGGGTCACCAGGCCGACGTCGGCGGCGCGGTACATACCGGCCAGCTCATCGCGCCGGTAGGTGCGGTTGACGTAGCGGATCGGCACCCAGTCGGCGGTGGCGTAGGCGCCGTTGATCCGGCCGCTGACCGCGTCCAGCCGCGCGCGGATGTCCTGGTAGGCGGTGACCTCGTCCCGGCTGGGGGTCGCCACCTGCAGCAGCGAGACTCCTTCCAGCGCGTCGGGGTGGTTGCCGAGGAATTCCTCGTAGGCCAGGAAGCGCTCTTCCAGTCCCTTCGAATAGTCGAGCCGGTCGACGCCGATGATCAGCCGGCGGCCGGCGAGGCTGGCCTCCATGCGCCCGCGCCAGCGCTGCGCCGCCTCGCCGTTCGCCGATGCGGCGAAGGCCTCGGCGTCGAGGCCGATCGGGAAGGCGCCCAGCTGCAACTGCCGGCCGAACGCCGTCGCCTGGCCCGCGCCGGTGACCTCGCCGCCGATCTCGTCCGTCACATACTCGCGGAAGGCCGACAGCGAATCCTCGCTCTGGAAGCCGACCAGGTCGTAGTCGAACAGCGCGCGGACCAGGTCGCTGTGGTTGGGCAGGGTGGTGATCAGCCGGCGGGCCGGCCAGGGGATGTGCAGGAAGTAGCCGATCCGGTTGCACACGCCTCTGCGGCGCAGCTCCTGGGCCAGCGGGATCAGGTGGTAGTCGTGCACCCAGATCAGGTCGTCCGCCTCGAGCAGCGGGGTGACCGTGTCGGCGAAGCGGGCGTTGACCCGCGCATAGCCCTTGTCGAAGGACCGCTCATAGGCCGACAGGTCGATCCGGTGATGGAACAGCGGCCACAGCGTGCGGTTGGCGTAGCCGTTGTAATATTCCTGGCGGTCCTGCTCCTCGAGGTCGACGGTGGCGACGGTCACCCCGGCGCTCCGCTGCAGGGACAGCTGGCCGGTGAACTCGCTGGTGGTGCGGCCGCTCCAGCCGAACCAGACGCCGCTGTATTCGCGCAGCGCGGCCGACAGCGCCATCGCCAGCCCGCCGACGCTGGCGTCGTTCTCGTCGGTCGGCGCGTTCACCCGGTTGGAGACGACGATCAGGCGCGGCATCGCGAGCCCGTCCGTCGGCGGCCGGTGTCGCAGCCGCCGCTCACGCGGGCGCCTGCAGCAGGACCGAGGGGATGCCCCAGGTCTCCTGCAGCTGGCGGACCAGCGCCTGGCTGCTGTCGTCCTGCGCCTCCTCGACGATCGCCAGATGGATCCCCGCCTGGGCGGCCAGCGTCAGCGCCTGTTCCGAAGTATATACCGGACCCAGCACGCTAAGTTCCCTATTCTCAAGCGTTTCAATCAGTTCATGCCGATATGGCTCTGAATGAAACGCCACAAGAATTGTGGCGAACCTAGGTAGATGTTCGATGGCTGTTTCGATCATTTCCATGGTTCGAGGACATACGCCGCCTTTCCGTGCGTTCAAACGTCCCGGGTGTTGAACTTAACGTGAGGAAACGCCTGTACGGAGCGCGCTGGGGGTGATCGAATATTGGGCAGGCGGGGACCATTCTTGCGCACCTTCCCCGGATTGGGCGGCGCTGGCAGGTCTCCCCCCAGCGTGGCCGCTTGTGTGGCGACATTTAGGCTTTGCTGAAGCCGCGGGCGCCCGGCGAGGTTGCGCGCCTCGACGCGTGACCGCTCCAATTTGCGTGATGCCGACCTCCGCTGCAGAGAAGGCTGCGCGGCGAGTAGGCGCCAGAGCCGAATCGGCGCGCCAGGCTCGACCCGCCGCCGCGCCGCCAAACTGTTATTGCGAATTAGTCGCAACTATGGAACCCTCGAGTCTGGGTTTCACGGAGGCGGAAATGCAGCTGCATTCGGCGACGGATCTCGACCACGTTGGGGAACTCGATGATCTCGATCGCGCGGTGCTGTGGGCGATGCGGTCGGTGGCGGTGGGGCGAGCCGACTGTCCATCGTTGCGACGCACCTTCTACGACCTCTATGGGCCAGCGGCCGACCAGATCCTCTGCGGCCTGCTGGTGATGGTCAGGCTGCTGGGCGCCCGAGCCGCCGAAGGGCTTCGGCTGCATATGCCAGGCAGCAGCGCCGTCAGCCGCGACGAGGTGCTGATCCTGGCGGTGCTGGCCTCGGGGCAGGACGGGGAGCCAGGCGAAGCGGGAAGCGCGGCCGACGCCGGCCTGGCGCAACGCATCGGCGGCCGGTTGGACAGCAGTCTTTCCTCGGCACTCCGCTACGTGGCCGAGCTGTTGTCGGATCGCGGCCGGCGGCTTTCCAAGCCGCAGTTCGCGCCCTGCGCGGCCCCCGCCGCCGCCGCCCGTCGTAACTTTCACTGAACGGACGATCGACCTGGCCTTTGTCGGCCGAGCCTTCGCTTTTGGCGCGATGGCGGTGGATCAAACTTCGCCGCGCGGAGTTCTGGCACACGGGGAGCGCGACCGGGGCGCGACGCCTGCGCGGCCGGCCCCCTTGGTCAAAAGGACGGGTGATGAACCAGGACATGCAATCGGACAGCTCGCTCATTCGCGCCATCGACGAGCCGGTGGAGGCCATGCTCCAGATGCAGGGCCCGACGCTGGGCAAGGATCCGGATGGCGATGGCACGGATGGGAACGACGGTGACGGAACGGACGGCGCAGACACGGACGGAACCGACGGAAGCGACACCGACGGAACCGATGGGATGGACACCGACGGAACCGACGGCGCCGACGCCGACGGCACGGACAGTTGAGCTAGACACGCCGTTTCGCGGCCTGGCTGCCCTCATCGGGGCGGATGAGGTTGCGGGCTTTCTCCAGCAGACGCTCGGTAGGACTGTGCATCGGGCCCGGCTCTCACCGGGCGCGGCGCAGGCCCTGTTCGGCTGGCCGCAGCTGAACGCCGCCCTGGCCGAGCACCGGCTCGCTGCGCCCAGGCTGCGTCTGGAGCGGGCCGGCGCCGACGTGACCCAGGGGGTCTTCAAGTCTCGCCGCACGCGACGCGGCGCGGTCATGCAGGACCTCGACGCCGCCGCCCTGATGGATCGCCTGCGCCAGGGCGCGACCCTGATCATCGACGCGGTGAACGAAATCAGTCCGCCGCTGCAGCAGCTGTGCTCGGGCCTGGCGGCGGAGTTCACCGCCTCCAGCCAGGCCAATCTCTACGCCTGTTGGGGGCAGACCCAGGGGTTCGACGTCCACTGGGACGATCACGACGTCTTCGTCGTGCAACTGGAAGGGCGCAAGGCGTGGGCGCTCTATGGCGCCACCGTGGCCGTGCCGACCCGGCGGGGACCGGCGCCGACGGCCGGCCCGCCGACCTGCGAGCCGGAGCGTATCGTGCTGGAGCCCGGCGACGTGCTCTATCTGCCGCGCGGCCACTGGCACGCGGCGGTGGGGCTCGGCGGACCGACCCTGCACCTGACGATCGGCCTGACCCGCAAGAACGGCTCTGACCTGCTTCACTGGCTGGCCGACGACCTGCTGGCCGACGCGCACGGCCGCGCCGACCTGCCGTTCGAGGCGGGCGATGTCGTGCTCGGCGCGCGGATCGCCGCGGTCCTGGCCGGGCTGGCGGCGCGCGATCCGCAGGAGCTCGCGCGCCGCTATCGCCGCCACCTCGAGGCGGCGGCGCCGCAACGGCCGGCTTTGGCCTTCCCCTATATCGGCGATGAGACCCCGCTGGGGCCGACAACGCGCATCTCGCTGGGCCAGGGACCGGCGCGTCTCGCGCGTCATGGTGAGGACCTGGTGCTGAGCTGGCGCGGCGTCGAGTTCACCCTGGCGCCGGTGCTGGAGGGCCCGCTGCGGCGGCTGCTTGCCGGCGAGACGCTTCGCGGCGACGCCTTCGCAGGCGCGGCCTGCGACGCCGACGTCCAGGCCTTCCTGCGCGACATGGTCCGCCGCGGCGCCTTCGTGGCGCGCGGGGAGGGCGGCTAGGTGCAATTCTGTTCGCGGATCTCGCTGGCCGGCCACGAAGCCTTCGCCGGCACCGGGGTGCGCGGCGAGGCCTATGTCTTTCTGCCGGTGTCCAAGCGGGTCTGGCACGACGCGGAGATGAACACCCACTGGGCCTCGCGCGAGGAGCTGCATGCTATCCGCGCCGCCCGGGGCGGCGGGGTGGTCACCCGGCTCTACAACCCGGGCGACGAGGGCGCGCCGGTGCTGGTGCACAGCGCAGACGGCCCTGGGGCAGGCGCCGCCGGGCTGGCGCCGCTGCTGGAGCTGTTCGGGCGGCGCTGGCGAATCGACGCCAGGGGCGCGCCGCGGCTGGCGATCTGCACCCACGGCACGCGCGACCGCTGCTGCGCCAAGTTCGGCTTCGCCGCCGTCATGGCCGCGCGGCGGCTGTTCGAGAGCGGCGCGTCGGCCTTCGAGCCGATCGAAACCTCGCACCTGGGCGGCGACCGGTTCGCCGCCACCGGCATCTTCTTTCCCTCCGGCAGCATGTACGCCCACCTCGACCAGGCAGACCTGGCGGCGCTGTGCGCGCAGGAGGCGGCCGGGCGGATCGACCCCACCTGCTATCGCGGCGGCGTCTTCGATCCGCAGCTGGCGCAGCTGGTGCGCGCCGGCTTGGCGCGGCAGGGCCTGGTGAACGACGCCACGGCGCCGATCGCCTTGCGGCCGCTCGGTCCGACGGAGGTCGAGGCCCAGGTCGGCGGCAAGCTTTACCGGGTGCGGCTGAAGATCGCCGAGGTGGAGTTCTACGGCAGTTGCTCGGCGCTCTCGGCGGCCAAGCCGTCGCGCAGCCGGCGCACGGTCTTCGAGGCGGCCGACCGGCTGGACGCGCCGGCCGCCTCGGCGCGCCTGGGCGCGGGCGAGGCGGCCGGCCAGGCCTGATCCGCGGGGCTCGCGCGATCAGCCGGGGTTGATCGCGGCCAGGGTCTGGTCGAACCGGCCTTCGGCCTCCGCGTCGCGCAGGAACTTCACCCGCTGCACGCTGATCTCCGCCGGCGTTGGGCGCTGCTGAAAGAGCTCCATCACCTCGTCGATATAGTCCGCCAGCGGCAGATAGCCCTCGCGGGTCGCCTGGCCCGGCGTCAGATCGGTCTGCACACCCGGCGGGATCAGTTCGATCACCTCGACCTTGCCCTTGAGCTGCTCGCGCAGCGACTGGGTGTAGGAATGCAGCGCCGCCTTGGTGGCGGAATAGGTCGGCGCCGCGACCAGCGGCACGAAGGCCAGGCCGGACGAGACGTTGACCACCGCCGCATTGGCCTGCCGCGCCAGATGGTCGACCAGCGCATTGGTCAGGCGGATCGGCCCGAGCAGGTTTGTGATCACCGTCGCCTCGGCGTCGGCCAGGTCGCGGCGACTTCCCAGGCGCTCCGAGCGCATGACGCCGGCGTTGTTGATCAGGACGTTGAGCTGCGGCCACCGCGCCAGGGCCGCCTGTGCGAAGCCTTCGATCGCGGCGGGATCTTCGATGTCCAGCTCCAGGACATCTATCCGCTCGCGGCCGGCGGCGGCCTCGTCGAGCGTCTCGCGCCGGCGGCCGGCGATGATCACGCGGTTGCCCAGGTCGTGGAACCGATGCGCCAGCGCGCGGCCGATGCCGGAGCCGCCGCCGGTGATCAGGATCGTGTTGTCAGTCGTCTGCATGGCCATCTCCCGTTTGCCTGAGGACGACTCCTGATCTACGCCTTCACTTCCGAATAGGAAGAAGGCACCGAAAAGAATGATACTTACCCGATGGAGAGTGTGACGTGAGCGGTCCCGAGCCCGATGCGGTGGCGGCCGAGCCGGCGATGGACCCGCGCATCGAGGCGCTGGTCAACCAGCTGATCGGCCGGGTCGCCGACAAGTGGACGATGCTGATCATCGAGGTGCTGATCGAGCGGGGCGAGCTGCGATTCTCCCGGATCGCCGAACAGGTGCCGGGCATCAGCCAGAAGATGCTGACCCAGACGCTGCGGCAGATGGAGCGCGACGGCCTCGTCCTGCGGACCGTCCATGCGGTGGTGCCGCCCAAGGTGGAGTACCGGCTGACCGAGCTCGGCGGCAGCCTGGGCGAGGCCTTCTGCGGCGTCTGGATGTGGGCGGAGCGGCACCTCGAAACGGTGGAGGCCGCGCGGCGGGCCTTCGACGCCCGCGCGGCAGGCTAGGTCGAAGGCCAAGGCCAGGCCGGGCGCCGCGCGACTCAGGCGAAGCGGTTATATTCGCGGGCGAATCGGGAACGCCTCATGCCGCAACAGCCACTCACCATCGTCGTTCCCATGGCCGGCCGCGGCAGCCGGTTCGCCGAAGCCGGCTTCACCGACCCCAAGCCGCTGATCCCGGTGAAGGGCGTGCCGATGATCAAGCTGGTGATCGACAACCTGCGTCCCACCCGGCCGCACCGCTTCGTCTTCATCTGTCAGCGCGAGCACGTGGCGGCCTACGACCTGGAGCGGCTGCTGGGCCAGTGGGCCCCAGGCTGCGCCATCGTCCAGTTGGACGGGGTGACCGAAGGGGCGGCGTGCAGCGTGCTGGCGGCGTCGGACTTCCTCGACGACAGCCCGCTGATGATCGCCAACAGCGACCAGTATCTCGACATCGCCATCGACGACTACCTGGTGGCGATGGGCGATGGCGACGGCCTGATCATGACCATGACCGCCAGCGATCCCAAATGGTCGTTCGTCGCCGTGGACGAGCGGGGCTTCGTGACCGAGGTCGCCGAGAAGGTTCCGATCTCCGACGAGGCGACGGTCGGCGTCTACAACTTCGCGCGCGGACGGGATTTCGCTGAGGCGGCGCGGGAGATGATCGCCCAGGACCTGCGGGTCAACGGCGAGTTCTACGTCGCGCCGGTCTACAACATGCTGATCGCGCAGGGGGCTAAGATCGCCATCCACAACATCGGCTCGGAAGCCGCCGGCATGTACGGCCTGGGCATCCCGGCGGACCTGGCGCTCTTCCTCTCGCTGCCGATCGCCGCGCGGGTGGCGGCCTAGGCGTGCAGATCATCAGCCACCGCGGCTACTGGCATGAGCCCGCGGAGAAGAACAGCCGCGCCGCGTTCGCCCGCACCATCGCGGCGGGCTTCGGCACCGAGACCGACGTCCGCGACCTGGCCGGCGGTCTGGTGGTCGCCCACGACCCGCCGCA
>Ga0105248_10001966_pt1 | contig 22856 bp, 12 predicted proteins | sample KBSS34metaG_FD_81524 | JGI IMG/M metagenome (GOLD analysis project Ga0105248, IMG submission 81524) | Switchgrass rhizosphere microbial communities from Kellogg Biological Station, Michigan, USA - KBS S3-4 metaG | ecosystem: Host-associated > Plants > Roots > Rhizosphere > Soil | place...
CGATCGGTGCCGCGTTGAGGGATTACCTGAACGGCCTGGCGCCGGGTAGCACGGCGCGCAAGTCGAAGATGCAGGCGCTGGCGCTGGGCGACGCGCGAGTCCACGATGCCACCGTCGTCCTGCAACCTACCGGCGGCGCGGAAACCGAGGAGCTCGTGCTCGCGCCGGGGCAAGCGATCGCGGTCACCAGCGTGGAGTTCCCGGCGCCGGCGGCCGAACGCGCGCCGGCGATCACCGCCAAAGTCAGCGTCATTCTCCCGCTGCACCTGATCGGCGTGACCACGGAAGCGGATGCCACCGACGCGCTGACGAAGTCCGTGGCTGCATACGTTGCGAAGGGTGCGCCCGACCTCCCGTTGTCGGTTGACGGACTGCTGGGCGCCGTTCGCGACGACACGCGTTTCGCGATCATTCGCGCCGAAGCGGTGCTGACCGTCGAAAAAGGCGATCGCTTCTCGCAGCTCGTCGATGGCAGCGGCAGCTACACACCGTCGCCGAACGAAGGGCTGGTGGTCGGCAACGTAGGCGTCCAGGTCCGGCCGGGAACGGTGTAGCGATGGCGCATCTCGACGCGATCCTCGCCCGACTCCCGCAGTTGTACCGAGACGGCGAACTGCTGGGCGGCGTGGCCGGCGCACCAGCAGTGCAGGTCGAGATCCTCGACGAGGTGATGCGGGACGTGCAGCGCGCGCACTGGTTCGAGACGACCGTCGAGCTCGAGGAGGCGGCACGTCTGGCAGCCCTGCTCGACATCGCGCCCGAGCCATGGCAGGGGCTCGCGACGTTTCGTGGCTGGGTTCAGGCGCTGCGCGATTCCATGCTGCGCGAGGGAGCGGTCACGCGTCAGGCTCTGATCGTGTTCGTCGCTGAGTTCGCCAAGGCGTTCCAGGAAGCGACGGGGGTGCGCGCCGTCCCGCCGCCGATCGTGCTCGCCGATCCCGATCGCTGGCACGACCAGCCCTCGACGATCGAGCCGGCGCTCGTCGAGAATCCACGCCGTCGCGTGTTCCTGTCGCCGCCCCACCCCAACCTCGAACCGCTCCAGCAGTTCTCCGTCGAGCAGCGCGGGATCGATCCCGTGATGCCGAGCCTGCTATTCATCGGCATGCCGGCTGTGGGCGAAGCGAGCCCGGTCTTGATCAACATCACGACCGGTGAGGCGTTGATTTACACAGGCGCCGTGCGGCCTGGACAGCGGCTGTGGCTCACACCAACGCGCGGCGGAGGCGTGAAGGCGATGCTCGAGGACACCGACGTGACGGGTGAAGTGCGATCACTGACAGGGGTCGAGCCTGGCAAAGCCTGGACGGCCGCCGATGAAGTCACGCCGCCGCGAGCGATGACGCTCCGGCCGGGGAAGAACCTGCTGTGGTTTCTTCCGGTCGCGCGGTACGACGTCAAGGGATTGGATCGCGCGCTGCTCGCGTTGCCGGATCTCACGGTCGCGGAAGGACGATGGGACACCACGGCGTTCGACACCAGCTTGTTCTACGAGGATCCGGGGTTACTCCTGCGCGCCGCATGGCGGGAGGCCGTGCCGGCGAGCTTCGAGATCCAGCTGCCTTCGCAGCTCATGGTGAGTCCGGAGGGGCAGGTCGACGAGGCCGTCCCGGCGCGCGCCCAGCTCGGCGATGCGCTGGACAAGGCAATCCGGACGCTGCGTGCGGCGGGCGTCGCGTCACGAGTCGTGTTGCGGCCGTTCGCAGAAGGTCAGGGTCAACGCGATCGCCTGGCGGGTGTCCAGCCGATCACGATCGCCGAGCGTGGGCCCGGTGGCGCTGACAGGCTGACCGACACCGGTGGCGTGTTCGAAGTCACGTCGTTCAACGATTCGACTTTTCGGTAGGGGGCTCGATGCGCGGTGAGTTAGTCATGCATTTATGCGCGTCGGACGGCACGCTGGTGGCCGAACGCCGCGTTCACAATGCGGTCCTTCAGGGCGGCGGTGCGCTGGTGGCGCGGTTGTTCGCGGGCCAGCTCGCCGGCGGCATCACCCACATGGGCGTCGGAACCAGCGACACGCCCGAGACCGATCGCTTCGCGACGACGGCGCTGTTGAACCCCGAGGGCGCTGGCGCGCTGGCGGGCGGAACGGAGGTCGCGATCTCAGCCGATCAGATTTCAGTTCAGCCTCCCGACGAAACGACGCGCACCGTGAAGGTCCGCATCCGCGCGACGCTGCCCGCGGCCACCGCGGTCGGAACCATTCGCGAGGCCGGACTACTCTCGCGCGCGACCGCGCCAGGCGCCCCGCCGGACGCGCCGCCGCAACCGCCCGTACTCTACAACCGCGTCGTCTTTGCTCCGGTGACGAAGCTCAGCGACCACGATCTGACCCTGTTCTGGGAAGTGACCTTTCCGTACGGCGATCTGCAGGAGCTGCTGTGACCACGCGAAGGAGGCTCCGATGAAATCGACATTTCAGATTCAGCTCGGCGGCGCACCGCAGGCGAACCGCGATGCCGTCGTGACCCTGGCAAACGAGGCGACGGGGCAAAAGCTCAAGCTCAAACCATTCCTCGACGGCTCTCTGACCGTCCGTGACCTCGATCCGGGTCTGTGGCAGGTCAGCGTCGATCACCCGAACGCAACCATCCCGCTGTTCGAGTCGCGGGTCCGGCTGTTCGACCAGACGGCGCCGACATTCGTCCCGATCAACATCCCGACGGATGTCGTGCCGAGACCGCCGGCAACGCCGATCGCGGACTTGAGTCCGGTGCAGCGGGCAGCGACGTCCGCGAAGGACCGCGTGCGGCCGCTCGCCGGCAAAAGCCCGGGTGAAGTGATTCGAGCTTCCGACTGGAACACCATGGCGGGCGCCATGCTCGATCTCGCATCGGCCGTGGCGGAGCTGACGACACTGATCGCGCCGCTCGGGCACGCCCATCCCGACATCGAGAGCCGCATCGACCGGGTGCAAGATCAGCTGAACAAGTTTGCGTCGTCCTTCGGACGTTCGCAGCTTCAAACCCAGCGCGGACTCCAGATCAAGGATCTCAAAGACAGCCTGCTTCAGGTGATTACGCTCGGCGGGGCGACCCCCGAACAATCGAAAGCCGCGACCGACGCGGTCGGCCAACTCGAGTCGAACATCGATGTCGACAGCGCGACCTTCACGTCGATGCTGACCAACGCGTCGAGCGCGTCGTTCACACTGGTCAACCAGCTCGCCCTCGCCGATCCGACCATCACGTCGAAGGCGCCGGTGAAGACCCTGCAGAACACCGCCAGCACGTACACGCGGGCCGGCGTCGCCACGACACCGGCCGATGAAACGTTCACCTACCTGGCGGCGAGATCCGCCACCCTCAGGGGGCGGTAGCCTTGGCCGCCGACGTCGACAGACTAAAGGCGATCGTCGATCGGCTGGCGCCGTTGTCGACGACCGTCAGCGGTGACTTGATCCGATCGCAGAACTGGAATGCGCTGGTCCTCGCCGTGATGGATGTGGCGCGCGCCATCCTGGCCGAGGGCCCCGTCACGGTTCCGCCGCACGAGCACGTCGGTCAGGTGAAGGCCGAGTGGCTGGACGCGCGGCTCTCCACGACGATCCAGCGCGGCCCGCTCGCAGACCCCGATGCCGCCGCGCGGCTCACCGTCGCGGAGCACTCGGTCACCACCGTGGATGGACGCGTCAACGGCCTGGCCTCGGATCTGACGCAGCTTCGACTCCGGCTGAACGAAGTCGTCGCGCGCGACCTCGAGCGCGAGTCGCAGGTGTCAACGATGGGCCTGCGGGTGAGCGGTGTCAACGACGCGCGAGACGACGTGCAGGCGCTGCGCACCACGCTGACATCGGTCCAGGCGGCGCTTGGCACGGCGCTGGCCGTTGCCCAGCAGCTCACCGTCGATGGTACGGCCGTGAACATCGGCGCCTGGGGGAATCGTCTCTCCGATCTCGAAAAATTCCGCGATGGGTTGCGCGAGCCCGATGGCAATCTACTGGACGCCTCTCGCCTGCGAGCCGATCTTCAGGCCGCGACGGCAACGCTGGTTTCGAAGGAGCAACTCACCGCGGTACTCGCCGGTCACGCGACGGTGTTGTCGGCCGAGCAGGTGGCGTCCATCTCTGATGGCATCGCGGCGTCGATTCGCAAGGACATCGGCGTGCAATTCACGCAACTGGGCGACGCGATCCGCACCGAAACACAACAGCGACTGAACGGGATTCACGATGTCGTGTCGAGCGCGGTGGCGAACGCGGTGCCATCGCTCGGCGACGCGGTCCTCGCGAAACTCCGTCCGGAATTGTCCAGCGCGATCTCCGCATCCTCCTCGGATCTCCAGGCGCTCGTCGATCGGCGCCTCACCGAGTCGAGCACCGCGCTGAAAACGGATTTCGACACCAAGCTCGCGAGATTGCGCGGCGACGTGTCCGGCGTGATCACGAAGGAAGTCGGCAAGCAGCTCGCCATCGAGCTGCAGCCGGTCAATACCTCCATCACCGACTTGACGGCGAAGAGCGCGGCGTCGTCCGCCGCGATCGCGGATCTGACGTCGAAGACCGACGCCAACGCCGGAGCGCTTACGACGTTGAACGCCTCCGTCAACACCGTCGGCGAGCGCATCGACTCGGTCGCCGCCGCCGAGGGCCGCGCGCGGCTGGCGCTCGAGAAGTCGCTACGTACAGAGATCACCAAAGTGAAGTTTCCAGCATCGCCGCCATGATCGCGGATTTCGAACAGCGGCTCGCCGAAGTGCTGGGGGCGCGGCTCCCGAGCCCGTTCGGCGGCCACGTCGTCGTGGCTCCTGGAACAGGACTGGCGGCCCCGTCGGTCGCCGTCGGCGTTCGTCGTGTCGATCCACTCGAAGACGGATTTGGCGCACGACCCGAGCGAGTGCCGGGCGCCGACGATCCGCGCCGGGTCGCTCGGTTGCGGTGCCAGGTGGGGTTGGTCCTGCGTGGTGCCGCAGATCGTGCGGCGACAATCCGCGGCATCGATCAGGTGCTGTACACCATCGATGCGCCGGACTTCCGCGACGGCAGTGTGCTCCGGGTCACGGCCGGCGACCCGGGCTTTCTGATCGATCACCTGGTGCTGAACGGTGGGGACATCGCGGATGACACCGCAACCGGCACATCCGCGGTGGGTCTCGTGGCGCAAGGCTGGTTCTGGCCCGCTGGTGCTCCAGGCGAGACCGGCGTCGCGATCGGCGAAGTGCGCGTGCGCGGCGTGGCGCTGCCGATCGAACTCGCGCCGCCAAACCCGGCGATCGCGGCCGGCGATGCGGCGCTCGCGCTGACACTCCGTGTCCGAACCGCCGGTCTTCTGAGAGTCGGTGCGACGACCGCCTTGCCATTCGGTCAGCTCGTCGTCCAGCTTTTTTCCGCCGGCCACCGTCCCGGCGCAGGAGCGCTGCTCGGCGGCGTCGCCGGCGCCGCCGGGAGCCGTCTCCTGACGTTGACGGACGATACCGCCGTTTTCGACTACGTCCCTCCCGTCAGCGCTGCAGTTGACGAGTTGGTGGTTGCGCTCGACGACGGCAGTGGCGCCGCCGGCGTGGAGCTCGGACGCTTCAGCTTGCGCGTGAAGGCGCCATGAAGCCCGCTGCCTACGGCCTCGAGAGTGTGGGAGACGTGAATCTCGTTGCCGGAGATCGTCTCTTGGGAGAGCCAGTGACGACGCCGCACGAAATTGCCGTCGACTGGTCGCCGCAGCCGCCAGCGGCGACCACCGTCGATGTGAGCGACGCGTCGATGTCCATCGCGCCGCGCGCGCAGGAAGAATCGTTGCCGGCGGTGAATGTGTCGCCCGGCGAGGCCGGCACGTTCGTGCTCGGCTTTCCAAGCGGCGTACGGGTTCGCAGCCTCAGACTCGCGGATCTCAGCATCCGCGTTGGCGATGCCATCGTCAGCCTGGCGTCGCGGGCCGATCTCAGGGCGCAGGATCCGGCGCTGCGCCTCACGGTGTCGGTGCCCGATCCACGCGGCGGCTTCGCCCCAGCGAGCTATGCAGTACCGGCGGTGTCAGGTCGAGCGGGCGTCACACCCAGCTCGCTGACCGGTGCCAGCTTCGAGGGCGGCGTGCTGTCGCTCCCCGATGTGGCCGCGTCGAGGCTGCGGATCGCGCTCGTGACCGGAGACCCGGGCGATTTCTCGACGGCTCCGGGCGTCTCGTTGTCGCGAGTTTCAGCAGTGACAGCCCGATTCCCGACGGGGCTGACGCTTTCCGATTCGGGCGGCGCGACGTTGTGGAGCTTTCCGAAGGAACTCCCGCCAGGGTCTGCCGCACAGCCGATCGACTTCAAGCCCGGTCTCAAGAAGGCGGTCCTCGAGGCGGTGAAGAGCGGCGCACCGCCCGTTGTGAGATTGAAACTGGACGCGCCCTCGTCGGCGGCGATGACAATCCGTGGACTCCGGATCAGCGGCGCGTTGGTCCGCGCGTTTCCAGGCCCGGTGCGTACGGCCATCGAAGGTTCTGCGACACCGCTCGCGCTCGTCAAAGCGGGCGACCCTCCGATCTTCGTCGACGAGACGACGACGGTGACGGCCGATGTCACCGTGCGCTACGACGGAATCCGGCTGGTCCGCGAGCTCTCCGATCCTGTGCCCGCCGGGGCGAGCGGCGGAATCATCGTTGGCGCCGACGCGGCGCGTGCGCCGCTTCCACCGGATGTCCAGGTATTGAGAACCCATGCCCTGGCACGCGTCGGTCTCGTCGGCCGTGCACCCGAGGCGTGCGAGCTCTCGGTGCGGTTCGTCCGGCCGCTCACCGGCGAGCCGCTGCCGGGCGAACCGGCCGTGGTGCGCCTCGATCGCGCCAACGGATTCGGCGTCGTCTGGCTCACGCAGAAGACGCCGTTTCTCGCATCTGGACCGGTGGCGGTCGCCGTCCGCGCCACCCGCGGGCGGTTCTTCTGGGCCGCGGACGCTCGCGGCAGGCCGCTGATACAAATTGCGGTGCTCGATCCGGATCCGCCGGAGCGCACGATCAGCCTGAACGGCTGCACGCTGGTTGAAGATTTGACGCCGGCACACCGCACCGGCGTGGCCATGACGGCGTCGTTCCGATCGGGTGCGACTTCGTTGTTCGAAAGCGCGCTGTTCGCCACGGTCGACCTGTCGGACGTGACGTTCCGCTACGCACGTTGAGGCAAGGGACCTGATGTCGCTGATCGACGATCTCAGGAGCATTGATGTATCAGCGATCGCCGACGCGCGCTCCGCGATCCAGCTGGCGATCGATTCTCCAGCGCTGAAGTCCGCGCTCGAGAGCGGCGCCGCGCAGGCTGCGCTCGGCGAGCTGGGCCAGGTGTTCGATGCGCTGCGCACGGGCGATCCGGCGGAGCTGGTGCGGCCGCTGGCGCGGGGCCTTGGCGACCTGCACGGCGTCTTCGCCTTCGACACGCTGCCGCTCGGTCGCTACGCGAGCACGATTGGCGATGGACTGGGAGTTTTCGCGAAGCTGGCGGCCGGGTTCGACGGCGATTTCACCAAAGTCGGCTCGGCGTTCGGGCTCTCCCTCGATGACCTGCTGACGCGCGCGCACGGCAGCGCCGGCCAGGTGCTGGCGACGGCGTACTCCGGAGGCGGGGCCATCTGGGCGCTGGCCGCCGAGGTCGATCGCGGTGCCCCTGCCAGCCAGGAGGCGCTGGTCGATCTCCTGCTGCGTGCGCTGCTGCCGGTGCCATCGGGCTCGCTCGCCAACCTCCGCGCGCTGACCTCCCGGCTGACCGACGGCGCAGCGAAGATCGTCCTTCCCACGCAGCGGACGCAAGGCCTCATCGCGGCCTTCGCGCGCGTCGAAGCCGCTGCCCGGGCGCACGACGCCGCCGCGCTCGCACAGGCGATGCGCGCGCTCGAGCAGGTGCGTGTGTCCACGATTGGCTCGCTGCGTGACGACCTCGGGACGGCGATGGCGCAGGTGCGTCGGCTCGACGTGGCGTCCGCGCTGGCGCCGCTGCGGCGCGCGGACCAGGAGTTGCGCGGGCTCTCAGAGGGGCTGCTCGAGCAGCTCGCCCGCTGGCGCGAAATGATCGCGATGTTGCGCAAGGCGACAGAAGGCTTCGACCCTGCCGCCATGACCAGGTTTCTCGACCAGGGCGTCAAGGAGATCGAAACGTTCGTCGAGAAAACGATTCTGGCCTTCATCGACGAGCAAGTGCGCAAGGTCGTCGAGTGGATGCGCAGCCTCTTTCGTCATATCCCGATCGCGTCGCTGCGCGCGGAGCTCACGGCGTTTCTCCACTCGATCGCTCAAGCCATCGCGAAGGCCGACATCGGTCGATACGTCCGCGAGGCGCTCGCGCTGCTGGAAAAGCTGCAGACGCTGGTGTCGCCCGAGACGATACGGGCAGAGATCAAGAAGGCGCTCGGCGCCGCCAGCGCGGCCATCGACAAGGCGCTCGACGACGTCGTCGAGAAGCTGGCGGTCGTGAAGAACGCCGTCAACGCCGTCGCAGGCGAGGCGGCGGTGGTGATCGGGCGAATCGTGCCGGCGCTCACCGAGTTCAACGCGGCAGTCATCGACATCAAGGCCAGTGCAGCGGGCGTCGGTCTCGCGGAAGCCGGCCAGAAGGTCGTCGAACAGCTGGAGATTCTGCGCCGGGCGGCGGAGACGCTGCTGACCGAGTCGCCGCTTCCCGACTCGATGAAGGACGAGGTCGCGCAGATCGTGGACTTCGTCCGCGGTCTCGATCTGGATGCCGTCTTCGAGCCGGTGCGCCGCGCCGCCGAGCAGCTCACGCTCCCGGACGAAGTCGCCGAGGCGGTGGACGGCGGCCTCGCCGAGGCGGCCAAGGTGATCGACAACGTCGTTCCCGCTCGACTGGTCGAAAACATCGAGGCAGACGTTCAGGCCGCGCTCGATCGCATTGCGAGCTTCAACCCGCTCGCGCTGCTGCCTGACATGTCGGGCCTTCTGCGCGAAGCGGCAGACGGCGTCGAGAAGCTGTCGCCGCCACCCGAGCTGGCGGCCGAGCTCCACGCGCCGTTCCAGAAACTCCTGGACCTCGTCGATGCGGCACACCCGATCAAGCTGCTCGCGCCGGCGATCGAGGCCTACGACAAGGCGCTCGGCGCGTTGCCGCTGCCCTCCACCGACGGCGTGGCCGACAAGGCCATCGCGTTCGTGACATCGCTCGGCGAGCGGGCGGCCAGCGCGCTGACTTCACCGCTCGAGTCGCTGGCCGGAGACAGCGCCAAGGGTGGCGGAGGGGCGGGCGGCGGCGGGGGCATTGGCACCGCCCCACCCGGCGGCGCGCCATCGAAAGGTGCGCCGGCAGACACGAGCGGCGCAACGTCGCCAGGCGCGGTTCCACCGGACAACCTGCGGCCCGGCGACGTCGTGCGCCTTCTGGGTTACATCCCCGGCAAACTGCGCGAGCTGCTCGCCGGCATGGAGGCGAGCCAGGTCGGACAGGTGCTCGCGAGCGTCGATTCACTCACCGGCGGCCTCGCGCGCGACCTTCGTGCCGTCAGCGCCGCGCTCTGGAACGTCGAGGCGCGATTGCACGCCGATCTGAACGCGATGCTGAGCCCGCTGGCCAATCACCAGGTGCGGGCGCAGCTCGCCGTCCGCGCACGTTTTGCTCCAGGCGAGATCGACATCGAGGGCACGATCAAGGCGCTGGCGCTCGCCGGGCCCGGAGCCCTTCGCCACGAGCTCGGCGGACCGATCCGGCTCGCGCGCGACGCGGCGTACGAGACCTCGGCGACGCTGGTCCGCACCATCGGCGGCGAACTGGAGCGGACGGCTGATGCGCTGGAGCGCTGTCTGCTGTCGCGGCTCGTCGGCGACGCGGACGCCTTGCTCGCTGCCATCGACCCCGAGCCGATTGCGGCTGAGATTGACGCGTTGTTCGGCGCCATCCTCGAGAAGGCGCCGGAGATTCTGGAAGCGGCAGGCGAGGCGCTCAACGCCGCGGTCGCGCGCGTGCGCGCCCTGCTGAACGCCCTCAACCCGGGCGTCCTGGCGCAGAAGTTCCTGGCGGTGCTTGACGTCATTCGCGAGCAGTTCGATGCGCTGAGCCCGCGCCGCCTGGCCGGCGAGCTCGGCGAGATCCATGCGGCCATCCGCGCCACGATCGCGGCCTTCGATCCAGGCCCGTTCGTCACCGAAATCGCCGCCACGGTTACCGCCGTCGCGACGACGCTGCGGACCCTCGACCCGGCAACTCTGGTGGGCGACGTGACGTTCCTGAAGGACGCCGTCGCCAAACTGAAAGACGCGGTGCCGACCAAGGCGCTCGAGGGCGTCGGCACCAACCTCGTGGCGCTCGGAAAGCAGCTGGCTGCCATCGATCTCGAGGGCCTGATTGCCTCGGTCAAGACGCTGGGCCCCGAGATCGTCGAAGAATCCGAGAAAGCCGCGGCGGCCCTGCAAGGGGAAATCGTCGCGCTCCTTGAATCGCTCCGCTACGCGAGCGGGAGCGCGAGCGCCTCGATCGAGGTCCACGCATGACCGTGCCATCCCTGCTTCACGAGGCCCGCTGGTCGGCCGCGGATCCGTCTGAAGCGTCGGCACCTGCCGTGCGCGCGGGGACGCTGACGATTCCGGGTCAGCCCTGGCCACTGGGCTGGCGTCGCGACGCTGATGGCCGGCTGGTGGAGCTCCGCTGCGGCGCGCGCACCCACCTGATCGAGCGGGACGGCGCCCGCTACTTCGGCGACGAGCTGGCGATCGTGTCGGAGCTGCATGACGGCACGCGCCTCGTGCGCGTCGTGCACGCGCACGGCGAGACCTGGATCGAAGAGTATCGCGTCGATCCGCTGGGCCGGCTCGCGCACGTCGACGGCATCGACGTGGTTCGCGATCCAGTCGGACGCGTGACGCGCGCCGGCGCGTGGTCGTACGGCTACGACGGTGACGCGCTCGTGACCGTCGACGGCCCATTCGGTCGCCGCGCGATCGAGCACGACGCGACGGGACGGGCGATCGCCGTTCGAGATTCACTGGGGTATCGGGCCTTCTCGTACGACCTGGCCGGTCGGAGAATCGACGTCGCGGCACTTCCCGTCGGGACGTATCACCGCGACGAGCACGGGCGGCTCTGGACGATCACCGACGATCGCGGTGCGGTGGTCGCCACGTTCCTGTGGGAGGGACTGTGGTGCCTCGGGCGGATTGACGGCGACGCGCGAGCGCCGCTGGCTGCGGTGTTTTCACTCGACCCGACGGGCACGCCGGTGCGGATCATCGATGCCGACGGCGCCCGCCGTGTTCCACGCGACGCGTTCGGCGAAGGGCTGCTCGCGGAACACTGTGTGCCGGGCCTGTTCGGCGCCGCCATTCATGACGGCCTCTACTATTTGCCCGCCCGGGCCATCGACGCGCGAACCGGACGCTTCTGCGCGCCGGATCCGTGGAACGGCGGGCCGGCCGATCCGCGCCGCGCCGAACGCCGGGACGGTCCATTGTTCGTCGAACAGCCCGGCCGCTACGTGGTCTGCCGCAACGATCCGATCGGCCGCACCGATCCGACGGGCTGCATCTCGGTTTCGTCGGCGCTCGTCGCGTTCAGCTCGCTCACGTGGGCGAGCTCCACGACTGTGTTCGGACTTCTGGGCTTCGATCTCAGCATCAACTTCTGGTTCAGTCTCTTCACCGGGAACATCGGCGACTGGGTGACCTCGTTCGGCGATGGAATGTCGGCCAAGCGCCACGGCGGATTCGGCGTTCGCCGCGGCGGCCTGCTCGGTTTCGAGCGCGCATACACGATCGGCCACTACGTGATGCACGACGCGCTGACCTACGCCGGCTACGACCTCATTGCAGCGTTCGTTCCGTCGACACCCATGCCGCTCAGTGGCTACGGCACGCTCTTGCATCTGGCACCGTTGAAGGACGGCGGTCCGTTTCTGCTCGATGGCTCTCGCGGGATCAATGGCGTCACGGCCGCCCGCGGCTGGACCCGCGGTGGCGGCGTCGGCGACCCCGTCTATCCGGGAGCGACGGTCGCCAAGTACGACTCCGGCGCGCTGCATATCGACAAGACAATGACGACGGCCGGATCGAAGACGGTTCTCGTCAAGAATTTCACCGTCGCATCGGTCAACGTGTCCGGTCCGCAGGCCTGCAGGCTGACCGAGCTCGCACCAACAGGCGGATGGGCCGCGGGCATCAGCCTCTCGAATCTGACCGCCGTCACGCTGGCCGGCACGTCGCTCGGCATCGGCATCGGGAACCTCGAGCTTCTGACGCACGCGACGACCGACGCGACGGGGGCGACCGTCATCGACGCCGCGGTGATCGCGACCGTTCTCAACATCGTCGAGCAAAACGGCAAGACGGAAGTGACGCTCGAGACGAGCGGCGCCGGTCTCCCGACGCCGTTTCGCCTGCGCGCGCTTGGACCAGCGCCGGCGCCGGAGACAGCCAGTGCCGTTGCCGGACAACCCGGCTATCTGAGCACTGCCGCTACGCTCGCGCCGTACGCGGCTGGCGATCCGCTTCGCCTCAGTCAGACGAGCGGCGCGGCCGGACTCGTGCCGGTGGGCGCCGCGGTGATCAGTCGCCTGGAGGCCCAGCTCACGCTGGATGAGGGTCCACCGGCGAACGCGACCGCGGTCGCGCTCACCTTGGTGACCGCCGGAGCGGTTGGAGGGCCCGCTGTCGTCGTGACTGACGAGCTGAAGATGACATGCAGCGGGGCGGTGCCGCCGATCCCGAGTGTCATCGCGATCAAAGTTGGTGCTAACACCCTGGTCGCCGGCGCGACCGCGATCGCCAACAACCCCGCCGGCGGCAGGGACGTGACGATCGATCGCAAGAACACGTTCAGCGGCAGCGGCACCTGGGCACCGCTCGTGCCGAGCGGCGCCAGCTTCGGCAGCGCACAGACGGTCGCCGCTGGCGCGGGCGTGACCGTGACCTACCTGCCCGCCGCACCGCGAACCACCCCTGCCGTCGGTTCCTTCCTTCGACTCGACATCAGCAACGCGAACCCGACGGCGCGGGTCGCGACGGCGGTCAACTACGACGCGCTCGTACTCACCTCGCTGCCTGGCAACGTCGCGTTGCAGTACAGCGTCGAGCGATTTCCGTTTCTGACGCTGGATCAGTCGAATCTGGGGCTCGCGCAAAAGCAGGGCCTCAATATCGATCCGACCTTGACGCCGCCCGCCAACCAGACGCTCAACGGCGTGGCGTTACGCCTGCACGAGCTCAATGGGCCGACGCTCGCGGCCGCCGCCGCGGCGGTCGCCTCGACCTTGCCGGGTCTGACCCTGACGGTCGCGGCCGCGTCGCTGACGAGCCCGCTGACCGCGCGGGCGGCCGGCGATAATCCGAATCCTGGCCAGCTGATGCTGCTCAGTGACGGCGCCGCCACCCTGGAGCTCACGGTCGTGACGGCCATTCAACTGACGGTCAACTGCGACCGTGCATGGACAGGCGCGGCGGACAACCTCGAGGCGTTTCCGATCGTCGACAACGGCGTTGCTTACCCGGCGATCTTCGTTGGCACCGGCGGAACGTTGGCGTTCACGGTCGGCAACACGCTGACGCTGGGTGGAAATCCGCTGATCGTCGAGATGCCGCGGTTCGCGGTCGGCGAGATCGTGCGGCTTCGGTGGACCCAGGGCGCGGCTCTCCTCAATGAGATCTTCCGCGTGTCCGACGTCGAGGCGCTGAAATCAGCCGCCGGCGTTACGCTCGTCGATTCGCCGACCATCACGTTGGCCGGAGGGCGACTGACGCCGTTGGCAATCGCCACCGCCTTCACGGTCACGCGGCAGGTTCCCGCCACGCCCGCGGCGGACACCGGATCGGCGCGGGAGGGAATCTTCGGGACCGTCGGCCCCGCTCCCGCGGGTGGCAATCCCACGATGACGTTCAACGTGTGGCGAGTCGGTGCGCTCGCCGCCGCCGACTACGCGATCGCCGACGGCACGACCGCGCTACCAATGCGGTTCCTGGCGCCGACCGCGGCGCTACCGGGCAAGCTGGTGATCCAGCTCGGCGCAGCGCCGCTGGCCTTTGCCAACGGCACGCAACCGACGCTGCGGATTCCAACGCTCGCATCCCCAGTGACGCCTCCCGGGGTGAAACCGACATTGTCGGCGACAGTGTATGCCGCGTCGTTCACGCAGACCGGCAACGTCGTCAACTTCACGGTCCATCCGGACGAGCCGAGCGTCCTGGCTCCAGCGACGGGCAACATCATCGTCGCGGTGCCATTCGTGTCTAAGCAGGCCGTGCCCGGCATACCCAGTATCACCCCGCCGACCGCGGCGCCGACCGACGGGACGATTACGCCTGGCAGCGTCCTGATTCCCGAGGACACGTCATTCGAGCTGACGTTGAAAGAGGGACTGATCGAGCACGAGACCCGCCACACCATGCAGTACTCGTGGTTCGGACCGCTCATGTGGGGCATCTACCCACTCGTGCCGTTGCTCGAAAAAGTCTACCCGGGCCTCGACAAGTCCGAGTTCTCGCCGTCGTTCGACGGCGAGCTGATAAAGGGCCCGGGAGAGAGCACCATCCGCCTGACGAACTTCGGCGCGACGACGCTGAAATCCGGCGATGCGATCAGCGGTGGACTGAACGTGCCCGTCGTACTGGGCCGCGTGAACACCACGATCACCGAACCCGGGGGCTCGCTCAGCTTTTTCATCGCCGACGAGGACTTCACCAAGCTTCGCCAGGTCGGCGACAACAGCGGCAAGCTTCAGGTTCGCAAGATCACGAAGCCGTCGAAAGCGGCGTCCTTCTTCCTGAAGAGCGCCCCTGCCTTCCTGACGCCGGGCGGCGTCACCGAGTTTGCGATCGCCAACACGTGGGGCTGGTTCGTGTACGGCATCGTTCGCGTGATCTATGCCCTCAAGGCACGCAGCAATTTCGGCGGTCTCACGTACACCGCAAAGGTCTCCGCAGACGGCACCAGCCTCACCATGGAGGACCTGACCGGGACCGACGCCATGGTCGACGTCAGCCGAGTCCTGGTCAAGCACAAGGACTCGACGGTGATCCGCAGCGTCACGGTCGGCGCCACCGACGATGTGCTGACCCTGACCGAGCCGTTGACGTCGCTGAAAGACACCGAGGTCGAGGTCGCGCCTTACGACACGCACCAGCCCGCTTCGAATTGGGACTGGAATCGTTACTATCCGGCCAAGCTCGCCGACGCGAACAAGCCGGTCACGATCGTCGTCGAGCCCGCGAATGCCGAAGGCACCAACAAGCTGGCGCTGAAGCTGCAAGACGAAGTGCTGCTTCGCACCGGGAGCGTCTCCAAGAAGTCCGTGGTGACCGCCGTGAACGCCGACGGCAGCTACGACCTGAAGGATCCGCCGCTGCTGGCGCTCGGCGGCAGGAACAACACGCTCGATCAGGAGTTCCGCATCGCCAAGGTCGGCGAGCACGATCCAGTGGGATCGCTGGGCGCACTCACTGCCAACTTCATTCACGCGCCGTGGCTCGGCAAGGTGAGCGACCCATGGGCATGGCTGCTCAGCCTGCCGGACACCAACCCCAAATCGGCTGGCGACTGGACGTTGCGTGTGCTGCGTTGGCTCGCCTCGTCGCATTCCTTCAGCATGGTCTTGCCGGGGTGGCTGTGGGTCGACGATCTGTTTCGCGGCGACGGCTCGTTCGCCGCGTGGATGGAACAGGACGCGTCCGAGAACAGCGGCGATCTCTACACCTCGCTTGGCCGGTTCGAGGGCGCGCCGTCGACAGTTGGCGATATCGGTCGGTACTGGTTCTTCCCGAACGGGCGGTACCTCTCGAGGTATCCGGACAAAGGCTTCGACGCGGCAGGAGCGCGAATCCGGCGTGAGGTGGTCGTCGCGCCACTGGTGACCGCCGAGACCGCCGGCGGCGCGCCGTCCATCAACAAGAACGCCGGTTCGCCAGCGCCGGTGAACGTGCCGCCGGCCGCCGGCGCGCCTTTGCCTGCGGGCGCCGGAGACGTGGTGCCCGACGCGTTGTACTCGAAGAACGCTGCCGATCCCCGTCGACCTGCGGGACTGCCGCCCGGCTTCGGGCCGAACGATCGGGGCATTATTCCTTTGGCGGGCGCCGTCGAGCGCACGAACGGCGCGTATGTCGCCTTCACACGGCCCGGCAAGCATCGCGCGACGATCATCGAGGGCTATCACCAATTAGTCGGCGACACAAAGGACTCACGGTCGGTCGTCGACAGCGGCGCCGGACCGTTCGGCCGCTTCAAGACCGTGACCCTGTTCTTCGATCGGACGGTGGCCGATCTGGACGTGAAGATTGCGGGTATTCCGCTGGCGAACGACGACAACGTCACGCTGGTGCTGACGCAGACGGCCGCGGTGTCCGTCACGCCAGCCGATCCCAATCGGCGCTACGCGCTGACGCTGCAGCGGCCGTTCAACGGCCCGCTCCTGCAGGCCGACAAGGCTGGCGGAGATCCGAACACGATCCAGGTTCAGGCGCCGGCGGCGCTGCCGGCAGCGCCGGTCGAACCGGTGGAGTTGTGCCGGGTGTACCGCTTCGACGCGGCGACACAGTCGTTCGACGATCCCGCGCTGAACCGGTTCAAGATGAGCCTGCCGGGAGACCTGCGCATTCCGGTCCGCCGCTTCACGGTCACCGTGACCGCCACCATCACGCCGCGCAGCAAAGTATCGATCAACGCCGCGGACAACATCGCGGCGATGGTTCCGGGAGGCGACGCGTTCGTCCTCGTGCCCGCGGCGGTCACGAACCCGCTCGCGATCGCCATCAGCTACAACCCGGCGGCGCCACCTGCGACCAAAGATCCGGCCGTCACCGCCGATCCAGTGGATATTCCGCCTGAGCTCCTCACCGCCGGGGTCATCGGGACCGCGTCCCAGATCAAATGCGATCCCTCCGATCCGCCCGAGCAGACGGCGACCCTCACCTTGAGCGTTGGCGTCGGGTTCGGACCGCTCGCGGCGACGCTGACCGGCACGCTGCTGCTCAACCCGGCGTTCGTGCTCGATGCGCCCGGCGCGAATTTCCAGGTCGCGCGCGGCGCAACGATCGTCCTCACGGCCCACGACCTCGCATCACCGCCGGCCGACGTCAACGTCTCGACGGTCGACGCGCTGGCGGGGATCGCGATCACGGTGAACAACGCCACCATCACGCTGGCTGTCGACGCGGCCGCAACACCTGGAACCCAGCGGGTGATCGCCGCCCTCGCCGCGGACGCGACCGGCGCCACCAAGGCTGCGCGCACGATCACCATCGTCTGAATCCGTCCACACCAGCTGGCATGTAAACAGCGTGTAAACATTCGCGGCGACGGACAAACTGTCATCGCCACCCGTCATAATCGCGCCTTTCTCGGAAGGAACCTTGTGACGACGACAGCCACTGCCAACGCCTTACGCCTGCCGCGTGCGCGAAAGACGACCTGGGGCGGCACGCTCGTATTCGGATGTGCGATCGCACTGGGAACCTTGTACGTCGTCACCCATCTCATCCGCGACCTGCAGGAAGTGCACAACCCGAGCCTCCTGCCCCTTCCTGCTGCTGGGTCTCGCCTTGTTCGTCGCGCTTGGCTTCGAGTTCGTGAACGGATTTCACGACACCGCCAACGCCGTGGCGACCGTGATCTATACCCACTCACTGGATCCGCAGATTGCTGTGGTGTGGTCAGGCGCCTGGAACTTCGCCGGCGTCTTGTTCTCGTCCGGCGTGGTGGCCTTCGGCATCGTCTCGCTGTTGCCAGTCGATCTGATTCTGCAGGTCGGGACTGCGTCCGGTTTCGCGATGGTGTTCGCGCTGCTGGTCGCGGCGATCATCTGGAATCTGGGCACCTGGTACCTGGGCCTGCCGTCGTCGAGCTCGCACACGCTGATCGGCTCGATCATCGGCGTGGGAATCGCGAACCAATTGATCGCGCCAGCCACCGGGACGAGCGGCGTCGATTGGACACAAGCCGTCGGCGTCGGCAAGTCGCTTCTGCTGTCGCCGCTGGTCGGTTTTCTTTGTGCGGCTTCGCTGCTGATGGTCGCGAAGGTCGCCATTCCGCGCCGCGAGCTTTACGTGAGTCCGGTGGGCACCGCTCCGCCGCCGCTGTGGATTCGACTGTTGCTCATCTTAACGTGCACCGGTGTCAGCTTCGCCCACGGATCGAACGACGGCCAGAAAGGGATGGGCCTGATCATGCTCATCCTCATCGGAACCGTTCCCACCGCCTATGCGTTGAACCGCGCAGTCCCTCCGACACACGTGCACGACTTCATCGCCGTGTCGGCGCAGGCGGTCGACGCGCTCGCGTCGCGCGACGATGGCACGGTGTCTGTCGATGAGCCGCGGAATCATCTGACGGCGTACGTCCGCAGCCACACGCTCGTTCCGGAAACCGTGCCGGCCATCCGCACGATGATTCGCGACATCGCGCGCGAGCTGGGTGCCTACAAAGAGCTGCGTGACGTGCCACCCGAGCTGGTCCGCAATTTCCGCAACGATCTCTACATCGTCAACGAAGCGCTGCGGCTGCTGCAGTCATCGCCCACGCCGCGTATGGTCGCCGCGCACGACACCGACGTGATTCGACAGTATCGGCGCAACGTGGACGTCGCGACGAAGTTCATCCCGGATTGGGTCAAGGTGGCGGTCGCAATCGCGCTCGGGCTCGGCACGATGATCGGCTGGAAGCGGATCGTGGTGACGGTCGGCGAGAAGATCGGAAAGGAACATCTCACCTACGCCCAGGGGGCCGCTGCCGAACTGACGGCGATGGCGACGATCGGCGCGGCAGACTCGTTCGGACTGCCGGTCAGTACCACGCACGTGCTGTCGTCTGGCGTGGCGGGCACGATGGCCGCCAACTCGTCCGGACTTCAGTGGAACACGATCCGGAACCTGCTGATGGCGTGGGTGCTGACCCTGCCAGTCTCCATCATGCTGTCCGGTACGTTGTTCTGGCTCTTCAGAACACTCGTGTCGTAGCGCCGCAAGGCGATTCGTAAGCCCGACGCCGAGCCCCACCTGCCACAGGCACGCGGGGCCCGGCGATTGGGCAGCATCAGTTCTTGTCCTTATCCTTGACCTTGAATCCCGAGATCATCATCAACGACCCGCGATGGTTGGCTGCATCGACAGCACGATGCTGCAGGTTCACAAAGGCGGCTTCGCCCGACGCGAGGAAGATGAATCCGGTCGGCTCCGCTGACGTGTCACGCAGCGACGCGAAGCGGACACATCCATCCGTCTGGGTGTCGTCGTCGTCGCCGTCAGGCAGGCAGATCCACAGGTCATTGCCTCGCGGCTGTGAGGTGCCGTTCGGCAGCACGCGGCTGGTCGGTCCGTCTTCGAGAATCACCAGGTTGCCAGTGTGGGGCTGGAACGCGACGTTGTCGTACATGGCTCGTATCGGGCTGCCGGGGACGAAGCGCTCGACTGTCGGGATCGCGCCGGTCGCCGGCGCTGGCACCGCCACGCTCGGCGGCTGTTCGGTCAGGCACATGATTTCGGAATTCACGGCGGAATTCTCAACCGCGCTTTCACCAACGTGGCTCATGCGACCGGTGTTGGCCCAGCACGCTCGGAACACGCCCTTCTCCCCCGCGATCGGATCGATGTCCATGTCCTCCGGGCGGTAAAACCCGGTGAATCTCTGCAGCAGCTGCGCGTTGCGCAGAATGATGTTGCCAGTGGCATTGATCACGTTCTGGCCGTTCAGGTTGACCAGCGTCCAGCTTCCTTTCCCCGTTTCCGCGCCCTGGCCCCAGTTCGTCGAGCCCGAGGCGGCGACACGCAGCCCGAAGATTGTCCCGGCCGCCAATGGCGACTGGGCGGGAATCGTCACGTGAGGGCCTCCCCCAAAGGGCACCGCCGGCACGAACTTGTAGATGCCGCCGCCGGCGTTTCCGCCGCTCGGCGCCAGTTCGTCGCCATAGATCATGGTGCCGTCCGGCTTGATGGCGAAGCTCTCGAACGACAGGCTGCCGACCGCCTTACGCTTCACCAGATGCATCGGATCGCTGGTCGTGCCGAGATCGCGATTGCTGACGTTGATCGGAACGTTGATGCTCAGCGGATCGAGGATCTCGTAGAAACCACCGGTGTCTCCTGCTTCTTCCGCAACGATGATGGTGCCCCACGGCGTCCGGCGAACCGGATCGCAGGAGATCAGCCCGGTGACGATCGTCGTCGCGTTGGCGTCGGCCGGCTTGCTGAGATCGATACGTTGCACGGCCGGGACCGAAGTCTCTTCGTCGCAGACGAACAGATGCGTCGGATGCTCGTCGTCGGGCCACATCGCGATCTGATCGGCGGCGTTCTCGACCGCGCTGGAGATAAGGGTAGCCTTCAGCCCGCCGGCCAGATCCAGTGCGTCGACGCTCGGGCCATCGAACGGACCTATGGCGCTGTCGTCGAGCGGGTGGTGAAACCCGAACAGCTGCTCAGAATGAGAGCGCAGCTGATCGGCGACAAACTTTCCGAAGTCTCCATGGGGACTGTCCGCAGCCAGCCGAGCCCCGAGGGTGACGGCCGCGACACCAACCACACCGACACAAATACGCACGCAAGATCGCTTCATGAATGTCTCGCCTCCGGTGCGTATCGTCTCTGATGGGTGTTACTCTCGTACAAATACCAGGTCACATCGCAACAACGTAGCTGTCTGTCACGGGGATGTCACGAGGCGTGAACAAATCGTAAGAGTGGCGATCGCGACGGTTAGAATACTCACACGTCAATCGTGTCCGAATCGCCCCAGCAACAGCGCCTCCGCGAGGATCTCGGTCTCGGCGGAAAGCTCTCCGAGCGCAGCCGCGCACGCCTGCTGAACCACGACGGGACGTTCAACGTCCGCCGCAACGATCTCAGTCCGTTTCACCCCTTCAACGCCTATCACACGCTGCTCTCGCTGCCAGTCCCTCGACTGCTGGGCTTGATGGCGGCGTTCTACGTTGTGGTCAACGTGCTGTTCGCGACGCTGTACTGGCTGGCCGGATCGGATGCGCTGGCCGGCGCTGCCCGCGCGCCGCTTGCGCGCTTCGAAGACTCGCTGTTTTTCAGCGTGCAAACGCTCGCGACGATTGGTTACGGCCGGCTCGTGCCGAACACGCGCATCGCGAACATTCTGGTCGCGCTGGAAGCGCTCGTCGGCCTGCTGGGGTTTGCGATCCTGAGCGGATTGCTGTTCGCGCGCTTTACACGTCCGACGGCGAAGATCGTCTTCAGCCGGAACGCCATCATCGCACCGTACGACACCGGATGGGCGCTGATGTTCCGCCTCGTCAACCTCCGGAATCACGACCTCACCGATGTCCGCGCCGTCGTGTCCTTCGCACATTGGGTCGAGGAGAACGGATCCCGCCGGAGACGATTCGACCTGTTGTCCCTCGAACGGCAATCGATCCTCTTCATGCCGCTGCACTGGGTCATCGTGCATCCGATTGACGGCCGGAGCCCGTTGCACGGCCTGTCACAGGACTCGCTGACGGCCGCGGATCCGGAAATCGTCTGCCTGATCACGGCCGATGACGAGACGTTTGCGCAGACCGTGCATTCGAAGACCAGCTACGACAAAGCCGACATCGTCTGGGGGGCTCTCTTCCGCGACATGTATACCTCCGACGTCGACCATGTCGCGATCGATCTGACACGCCTTCACGACCTGGATCGCGTCGACGGTCCCGTCATGGTGTGAGTTGTTGCACCACGGGCGAGGCTAGAAAAACCCTTTTTGGTCTTTTTCGTGTTCTTCGTGCTTTCGTGGCGACCCCGGCGGTACTGATTCGCCAGGTACAGGCCACTAGGCGAGGCGCTTGCGGTACTGCCGAACCGCCAGCGTCAGGATCACCACGGCGGATATCGCCAGGATCGACAACGGCTCGACGATCGCCGCCGGGCCGGCGCCTTTCATCAGAATCGCCCGCGAGATCGTCACGAAGTGACGAACCGGGTTGATCTGCGACACCGCCTGTACCCACGGCGCCATGCTGTCGATCGGCGTGAACAGGCCGCTCATCAGCAGGTAGATGATCACGATGAAGAACGTAACGAACATCGCCTGTTGCTGCGTCTCGACCAGCGTCGAGATCCAGAGACCAATGCCCAGCGCCACGGCGAGGTAGACCGCCGCCGCGCCATACAGCAGCAGCACGCTCCCGACCATCGGGATACCGAACACGAGCTTGCCGACGATGAGTCCGAGGGAGAGTTCGAGCAAGCCGAGCACCCAGAACGGCAGAAGCTTGGCGGTGATGAACTCGCCTCGCCTGATCGGCGTCACGTTCAGCTGCTCCAGCGTCCCCAGCTCTTTCTCGCGTGCGATGTTCTGCGCTGACAACAGGGTCCCGATCATCGTGACCAGCGCTACGAGGATGCCGGGCACCATGTAGTGCTGGTAGTTCAGCGTCGGGTTGTAGCGGCCGCGGACGCGGACGTCGATCCGCGGCACGCCCCGCACCGGTATCGGCATGCCTGCTTTAGCGGCGAGGACGCTGGGCCTCAGCCGGGCCGTCAGTTCGGCCGCATAATCCACCAGGACGCGCGCGGCATACGCCTGGACGATGCCGGCCGCCGATCCCTTCTCTCCATTGACCGACAGTTCAACCGGCGCGACGCCGGTGCGCACCAGCGAGCCCTCGAAGTCGTGGGGGATCACCACCACCATCGTGACGGTACCGGCCAGCAAACCGTCGTTCGCCGCATCCAGCGACGGCGCGGTGCCCACAATCTGGAAATGGCCAGACGCCGCCAGGTGGCTGACGAGACCGCGTGAAGTGCTCGTGCGATCGAGATCGACGACGTGGATCGCGGTGTTGCGAATCTGGAACGTCGCGGCGTTCGACAAAATCAGCAGCTGGACGATGGGGACGACGAGGATCTGCGCCACCAGAATGCGGTCGCGCACGATATGCAGGACCTCGGCCTGTGCCAGGAACAGGATGCGGCGCATCGCTACTCCAGCCGTTCCTTGAACGAGTGCACGCTGGCCGCCAGCAGCAC
>Ga0105248_10001968_pt1 | contig 22832 bp, 21 predicted proteins | sample KBSS34metaG_FD_81524 | JGI IMG/M metagenome (GOLD analysis project Ga0105248, IMG submission 81524) | Switchgrass rhizosphere microbial communities from Kellogg Biological Station, Michigan, USA - KBS S3-4 metaG | ecosystem: Host-associated > Plants > Roots > Rhizosphere > Soil | place...
CGCCGCGCGATCCGTCACCGCCATCACCACGCAGACGTCAGCCACCTGGCCATTAGTTGTGAATGTCTTGCTGCCGTTGATCACCCAGCAATCGCCCTCGCGGACCGCGCGGGTATGCGTGCCGCCGGCGTCCGAACCCGACTCCGGCTCCGTCAACGCCCAGGACCCGATCCATTCACCCGACGCCAGCTTAGGAATGTAACGCTGCTTTTGCTCTTCGCTGCCGGCTAAATAGATGTGGTTGGTGCATAGGGAAACGTGGGCCGCGACGCACAGCGCCACCGACGGGTCAACCCGGGCCAGCTCTTCCATCACCAGCGAATAATCCACGTAGCTGTAGCCCGTACCGCCCAACTCTTCCGGAAACACGGCGCCTAGAACGCCGAGCTCGCCTAACTTTCGAAACACATGATCCGGGAAAGTCTGCGACTCGTCCCACTCCATCACGTGAGGCTTAATCTCGGCTTCACAGAAGGCGCGGACAGTCTTGCGCAGGTGCTGCTGTTCGGGTGTGTATCCGAAGTCCACTAAACGATCTCTTCGGTCTCCGCGTTCCAGCGCACCGTACGGCCCGTGCGGTAACTCTCCACGGCCATGATGCAGGCGACGGTCACCCGGTAGCCCACTTCGAACGGGCAGTTGGACTCGCGGCTAGTGCGGATCGAATCGAAGAAGTTTTCCATATGCGCGTGCGGCACGTGCCCCGCGCGCCCCATGCGCTCGGCGTCGTCAGGACGGTTGATTTTCTGCGGCGTGTAACGCACGTGGTTGCCCCGTGAGATGGTGCCGTGCGATCCAAGCAGATCTTCGGTCACACCCAACTGGTTGTTGCCGAAGCCGGAAGACCAGCTCACCAGCAGGTGCTCGGGCTGTTCCAGCGAAACATCCATCGTGTCCGGCGTTTCACGCCCGTCGTCCCATAGATAAATGCCGCCGCTCATGGTGGCCGATTGCGGAATCTGTAATTGCAACGCCCGGTACCAGAACGCCAGTTGCTGGCTCATGTTCTCGGAGACGTTGCCACCCGCGTAATCCCAGAAGTAGCGCCAGTGGATGAAACGGTTGGCATCGAACGCGCACCCATCGAAAGCATCCCAATCCACATTTTGCGGATTCACGTCGGAGGTGAGCAGCGCCGGGCGCGCCCACTGCGCCTTGCCGCGCGGGGTGTTGCGGTAGTTCCGCATCACCAGCGCGCTGACTTTTCCGATGCGATCGGCGGGCGCGAGGAACTGCTCGACGTCGGCAAGGTGCCCGAAGGAGCACGCCTGATGGCCCACCTGGACCGTGTGCTTGTTGCGGTCCTTTAAATAGGCCGCCCGCATGGACTTGGCCTGATCGAGCGTATTCGCCAGCGTCTTTTCCTGATACACGTGCTTCTGGGCGTCGAGGGCAGCCGCGAATTGCTCGGCATGCAGATGCGGCGGGGTGGCGATCACGATCGCGTCAATGGACGAGTCGTCGAGCAGATGCCGGTAGTCTGAAAAAGTCGCTGCGTTGGGTGCGAAACTCGCGGCCTTTTCCAGACGTTTGCTATAGATATCGGCGAAACCCACAACTTCCGCGTTATCGCAGGCGCGGATCTGGTTCAACAATTCGAGGCCGCGGTCGCCCACCCCAATGATGCCGACACGAATGCGATCGCTTGCGCCCAAGGCCCGCGCGGGCACGGCAGCTAGCGTCCCGGCTAGGCCAGAGGCTACTTTGCCCAGAAATTTCCTGCGAGAATCCATCTGATTTGAGTGTACCAAGGCGCCCGCAATAGGCGTATACTCAAGGAGGATCGGGGCCGGATAACCAGCCCCGAAGGTCGATCACCTCCGCCTAATGCGGATGGTAACCGAAACCGTGATGGTAACCACGGCAGCGATAGTGATGATTAGACTAATCACAGTCGCCTCCTTTTCGCCCGGAAGAGATTTCCCTGGCTTGCGACCAGCAGGCCGGGGATGGTTCCGGGACGCCTAGGAACATCCCTCAAAACCAACTCCACTCCGTTCGGAACCCTCGCGAGTTAGTGCGTTCAGGTCGGGAAAATTCTTACTCTAGTTGTTTGTGGAAGCGGTTGACGCTCAATCCCAGGATGATGACACCGAAAATCGCCAGCGCCAACACTTGCGGCCACAGCGTGTCGATGCCCGCGCCTTGCAGAAACACGCCGCGGACGATCTCCATGAAGTAGCGCACCGGATTGACGTAGGTGAGCCACTGCACGCCCTCCGGCATGTTGCGGATCGGGAATGTGAAGCCGCTCAGCATGAAGAACGGCTGGAAAAAGAGGGTTGTCGCCATCATGGCTTGCTGCTGTGTGCGCGAGATGGTCGAGATGAACAGGCCCGCGCCCAGCGTGGTCAGTAAAAACACGAAGGCCGCAAACAACAACAGCAGAAAACTTCCATTGAACGGGACATGGAAGATCAACATAGCGGCGCCGGTCACCAGGATCAGATCCCAGTAACCGACCAGTACGAACGGCAGGGTCTTGCCGAGGATTAGTTCGACTGGGCGAATCGGCGTCACCATTAGCTGCTCCATCGTGCCGATTTCTTTTTCGCGCACGATGGCCATGGCGGTGAGCGACAGCGTCACGATGGTGATGATGTTTACCACTACGCCGGGAATAAAGTAATTGCGGCTCTTGAGATCCGGGTTGTACCAGACGCGCGAGCGCGCGACCACTTGCGGCATCGGCACCGAAATCGCGTTACCCGCGCTCATGGTGCCGCCTACCATACGGGCGCGCTGCGCTTCGCTGGAGGCTTCCTGCGAATAAGTGGCGATCACTTGTGACGCGTAACCGGAAACCAGCGATGCCGTATTGGAATTTGTCCCATCCAGCAAAACTTGCACGCTGGTAGCCCGTCCACGCGCCACATCGCGCGCGAAGCCTGGCAATACGCGAATTACGCCATCCACCTGTCCGCGGTCGAGCAGGGCTTGCATCTGGCGCTCGTCAAGCGGAGTCGCCTTGATGACAAAGTGTCCCGAGCCTTCGAACCCGGCCCGCAGATCGCGGCTTTGCGGAGTGTTGTCCTGATCCATCCAGGCAATGTTCGCGGTGTCCACATCCAGGTTCACGGCGTAACCAAAAATCAGCAGTTGCATCAGCGGCGGAATCAGCAGCATGCCGCGCATGCGCGGATCCCGCAGCGCCTGAATGAATTCCTTGCGAATAATCGAGCGGAGACGTTGGCGCATAGCTCAAGCCACCTTCTGCCGCAATTTGCGGACGGTGAAGAAAAAGATGAGGGCCCCGTAACCGCACAGCAGCAGGAAATCCGGCCACAGGATTTTCGGGCCGATCCCTTTCAGGAACACTCCCTTCGAAATGTTGATGAAATAGCGCGCCGGGATGAACAGTGCGATGGCCTGAATCACGCGCGGCATGTTGCTGATCGAGTATATGAATCCGGAGAGCAGGAAGCCCGGCAGGAAGGAGATCAACGTTCCCATCTGGTAGGCCATCAACTGCGTGCGGAACGTTGCCGACACCCAGATCCCAGTGCATAGAGAACCGAACAGGAACACAAAGCTGGAAATCGTTAAGAACAGCAGGCTCCCCTCAAACGGAACGTCGAACAGAAAGATGCCGACCAGCATGCAGATCACCATGTCGATCAAACCCACCAGAAAGTAAGCCGAGAGTTTGCCCAGAGCCAATTCGGAAGGCCGCACGGGCGTCGACAGAAGCTGCTCCATGGTGCCGTTTTCCCATTCGCGGGCAATGGTAAGGGAGCTCAAGTTTCCGGTAATGATCATCATGATCACCGCGATCAACCCCGGCACAATGAAGTTGCGCGAAACCATGTCGGGGTTGTACCAGACGCGCGCTTCCGCGCTGACGCCCACCGGCGGAATTCGTCCGGCCCGCATGCTTTGGGCGTCGCCGCGAACGCGCGCTGCGTAGGCTTGGACAATGCCCTCGGCGTAGCCCCGTGCAATGGCGGCGGTGTTGGAATCGCTGCCGTCGAGCAAGAGTTGCACTTGCGCTTCACTATCGCCGGCGAGGATGTTGCGCGAATAATCCGGTGGGATCACCACGCCCAGCAGCGCGCGGCGCGAGTCCATGGCCTGCTCGATGGGGCGGTAGCCGTGCGCCTCCTCGATGATCGTGAAATAGCGCGAGCCACGGAAATCGCGCACCAGCTCAGCGCCCCCGGGGCTCTGGTCCAGATTGTAGACGATGGTCGGAATGTGATCCACGTCCAAACTCAGCGCATAGCCGAAGATCAGCAGCATGCTGAGCGGAATGGCGATGGCGGAAGCCAGACTGCGCGGATCGCGAATCACGTGCAGCACTTCTTTGCGGGCGATGGCGCGCAGACGTCGGAAGCTCATGCGGCCGCCTTTTCTTCCTGCTCGATCAAGCTGACAAAGACGTCTTCCATAGAGGGCGTGATGGGTTCCAGCACCGATATTTCAATCCCAGCGTGGCCCAAAGTCTGGCGGATCCAGGCAATAGCGCTGTCTGCGTCGTCCACTTTAATGTGCAAGCCGCCGCCGAACACCGCCACGTCCAAGATGCTGTCGCCGCCGTACAACTGCGTCAGGCTTTCGAGCAGATCGGAAGATTCCAGGTTCAGCAGGTGCCCCATGCCAAGAGACCGTTTCAATTCCGCGGGCGAGCCCAAAGCGATCATCCTGCCGCCGTACATCAGGGCGATGCGGTGGCAGTATTCGGCTTCGTCCATATAATGCGTGGTGACGAAAATAGTGTGGCCCGAAGCCGAGAGTTGATAAATCAGCTCCCAGAAATTGCGGCGCGCGATGGGGTCGACTCCGCTGGTGGGCTCGTCCAAGAACAGAATCGGTGGCTCGTGTAAGATCGCGCAGCCCAGCGCCAGGCGCTGTTTCCAGCCTCCCGATAGCAGGCGCGTTAGCGTATCCTGCTTGTCTTCGAGCTCCGCCATTTTCAGTACGAACTCCAAACGCGCGGGAAACTTTTCGGCGGAGACTCCGTACACGCCGGCGAAGAATTCAATGTTTTCTTTGACTGTCATGTCGTCATAGAGTGAAAACTTTTGCGACATGTAGCCGATGCGCCGCTTGACCTCTTCGGGGTGCAGGCTGACATCGAAGCCTCCCACCACCGCTCGCCCGGAGGTGGGGGCCATTAGCCCACACAACACCCGGATCGTCGTGGATTTCCCGGCGCCGTTGGGTCCCAGAAAGCCGAAGATCTCACCTGGTTGTACGTCCAGATTCAAGTCAGCGACGGCGGTAAAATCGCCAAAGCGTTTGGTGAGCTTCTCGATGTGGACGGCCGGTCCCGAGGTTTTAGGCAGCATGCGCCAACTCCTGCCTACGCACCAATGCGATAAAAACATCCTCCAGCGATGGCTGAATCTTCTGAAATTCGAAGGGCGTAATCGCCAGTAGTTTCTCGGGCGAGGTCAGCGCAGGGTTCAAGAACAAATGCAGATCGATCCCCATGGGCTGCACCGTCAACACCCCAGGCTGACGCTGCAGGGCATCACGAGTCGTGCGGTGGTCGCTTGAAGTCAAGCGATAGATAGCCTCCGGCAAACCACGCTTCAGCCCCGCGGGTGTATCCACTTGAATCAAGCGCCCCTGATTCATGAAGCCGACACGGTTGGCGCGCTCGGCCTCGTCGAGATACGCCGTGGTGACCAGTACGGTCAGTCCGTCACGTACGAGTTGATACAAGATTGCCCAGAAATCGCGCCGTGAAACTGGATCGACGCCATTGGTCGGTTCATCCAGAAACAGCACGCGCGGTTTGTGCAGCAGCGTACACATCAGTGCCAGTTTTTGCTTCATGCCGCCGGAAAGCTTTCCCGCAGGCCGTTTCTGAAACGGGTCCATGCGAGTCATACGCAGCAGCCGGGCACTCAACTCACGGCGCTCGACGCCGACGATCCCGAACAGATCGGCGTAAAAAGCCATGTTCTCGGCGACGGTCAGATCGGTGTAGAGGCCGAAGCGCTGGGCCATGTAACCAATCTGATCTTTCACCGCCTCCACTTCTTTAGCGACGTCGTGACCCGCGACAACCGCGCGTCCTGCGGTAGGATCCATTAAGCCGCACAACATGCGCATGGTGGTGGTCTTGCCCGCGCCGTCCGGGCCCACTAACGCGAAAATCTCGCCTTCCGCAATTTCCAGATTCACGTGATCGACCGCGGTGACGGGCACTCCCGGCCCCCCGCGCGATGCGCCGCCGCCGAAAACACGCGTTAGATTTTCGGCCTGGATGATCGCGCTCACAAGGGAATCTCCGCATCCACCGGCATGTTGTTCTTGAGTTCATGGCTGGAGTTCTCGACATCCACCTTGATGCGATACACCAGCTTCACGCGCTCCTCTTTGGTCTGGATCTGCTTGGGCGTGAACTCGGCTTCCGAAGCGATGAATGACACCGTGCCGTGATACACCTTGCCCGGGTAAGAGTCCGTCGTGAGGTTGACCGCTGTGCCCAGCTTCACACGTCCCAAGTCGGTTTCACCCACATAGGCGCGCAGCCACGGATGATCCACGTCGCCGATGCGGATGATGGTGGTGCCCGCTGCAATTACCTCTCCGGGCTCCGCCGATTTCACCAGCACTACACCGTCAATAGGGCTCGCGATGGTCGTGTCATTCAGTTGCGCCTCGGTGATTCCCACTTGGGCGCGCGCGCGGTCGATGTCGGAGCGGCGCTCCACCAGTTGCTCTTGCTTACGGCGCAGATCGATACGGTTAGCCTCGGCAGTACGCAAAGCTGCTTGCGCCCGGGCGAGCTGGGCACGAGCGCCCGCGATTTCCTCTTTACGCGGCCCTTCCTTCACCAATGCGGCACGCTGCTGCGCTTGCGCCAGAACCGCTTGGGCGGCGCTGAACTTGGTGCGTGCCTGATCGAACTGAGAGGTCGAGATGTCTGTGTCCTTATACAGCGTCTGCGCACGATCCCAATCGGCCTTGGCCAGATCCAATTGCGCGCGGGCTTCATTCACGCTCGAATCGGCCTGCTGAATTTCTTCTTTGCGGCTACCGGCGTTCAACTCGTCGAGGTGCGCTTGCTGCTGCGCGAGCTCGGCCTGGCGCGTCGAGATGTCGCTATCGATGGTGGCTTGCTGGTATTCGATGGTGGTCTTCAACTGATCGTAGGTCGACTGCGCACCCGACACCGCAGCGATATCACGCAGCCTTTGCTGCTCGAGTTGAGCAGCGTCGAGACGCGCGATCACTTGCCCCTTTTTCACAGTGTCGCCCTCGCGCACTGTAAGCTCGGTCATGCGGCCAGCGGTCTTGAAGGAGATGTCGACGAGCGTCATCTCCAGATTTCCCGACACTTGAATGCTGTTACGTGGACCCGCGAAATAACCCGTGCGCCACAGGTAGACCCCAATGCCAGCGGCGATCAGAATGAGGATGATGGGCAGTCTTTTTTTCATTGGTTGAGGTAGTCTCCGATGGTTCCCGTAGCCGTGGCCAAGTCCAAACGGGCGACGTTATAGTCATACAGCGCGATCACCTGGTTATCGCGCGCGCGCTGCAGGCGGGTTTGCGCGTCGGTGACTTCGACCGACGTGGCCACGCCGGCATCGTAGCGGCGCCGTGCCTGCGCCAGCTCATTTTCGGCGAGGCTGAGACCTTCGCGCGCAGAGTCCACTTCGGCCGACGCCGAACGCAGACTCTCCAGCGCGACGCGTACCTGCAATTCGATCTGCTGTCCAACATCGCGGGTACGAATCTGTTCCTGTTTGTATTGCGAAAAACTCTCTTCGCGAAGCGCTCCGCGGCGGCCGCCGTCGAACAGCGGCACTTTCAGCGAGACCCCCATGGTGTAAGTCGCGCGCGACGAGAGAACGTCGGTGCCGATGAACCCATAGTCGCCAGAAGCGCCGATGGTGGGCAGGCGCTGAGCCTTCACCGAGCTATGGCTCAGGCGCGCGGCTTCTTCGCGTTGCTGCTGCGTCTTCATCTCAAAGCGGGCTTTGCGGGCTTGTTCGAGCAACGTCTCGGAAGATGCCGGGTCTATGGGCTTGTAGTCCAGCTTGTCGGTGAACTCAATCGACGAATCCATGTGCAATCCCATAGCCTTCAAGAGTTGCAGCGTGGCGCGCGTGCGGTCATTTTCGGCGCGGATCAAACGCTGGCGGTCGTTGGCGAGTTGCACCTCGGCGCGAGTGACTTCGATACCAGTGCCAGTCCCGGCTGTCTGCGCGCGCTTCGCCTGCGCTAGTAGTGCTTCGGATAACTCCACGTTGGCACGCCCCGTATCACGGTCGGCGACGGCGCGCAGACACGCCAGATACCCGCGCGCGACCTCATCGCTTACCTGGCTGCGGGTGGCGTCGTTATCGAACTTCACAGCCGCGAGAGTCGCTTTCGACGCCTCATACTTGCGCACATCGCTGAGGTTCAACACCGATTGCTGCGCGCTGGCGCGCGTATCGAGAATGTTGTACGGGCCGACGATAGACGGGATCGAGAAACCCGCGATCGGGAGGTTGAAGGTGAAGCCGTACGCCTTCAAATTGGTAGTCTGGCGGTGGTCCTGTATCGATGCATCGAGATTGGGCCGAAACGCGGCCTTGGCTTCGGTAACGCGTTCTTGCGCCTGCTGAATCGCTTCTTGCGCCAGCGCGGCGCGCGTCGAGCCATCCGGCGCCAAGGCGATTGCCACTGCGCGCTTCATGCTGAGCGGCAGCGGGCTTTGCGCCAGGCCGAGCGACGCGGCCAGGATCACCAATAACGGAACACGCATCAGAGTTCCTCTCTCTTCGTGGATAGGACGGCAACCGGCGCCCGCAACCCCGCCGCCAGAAAAGTAACCAGGCGCGCCATCAGCGAGCCGCGATCGACGGGCTGCCCACTCATCAGCGGCAGAACTCCGGAGAGAGCCAGCACGTGAGTCATCGATCCGGCCATGAACTGCAAGCGCCAGAAGCGTTCCTCCGCAGGCAGGTTCGGCAGCGCCTGCCCGATGGCTTCGGAGAACCGTTCGACCACCGGCAGCAGATGTTTCTTATAAACGCGTTCGACGAATTGATCGGGATTCGACAGGACTCTCCCCAACATGGGGACGGCGGCGCGCACCTCCACCATCAACAGGGGAAGAAGGAAAGCCTCGACGATCTTTTCGACGCTCGGGGAGGGGCCGGCGGCATCCAGCATCTCAAAACGGCTGCGGTTAATCGGTTCAATGCGGCGCTCGATGATGGCGTCAATCAGGCTGTCTTTCGACTGAAAGTGATAGTTGACGGCCGCCAGATTAACCTGCGCTTCAGCCGTAATATCACGCAAGGAGGTACCATCGAAACCATTCATCCCAAAGAGCTTTTCGGCAGCATTGAGGATTCGGGTTTTGGTGTCGAGCGGGTTGGAGGTGGCCGCCGAGATCATACGTTTGTTTAAATCGTACGATTGTATTATTAGAATGTCAAGCTTCTTTAGCTTGATGGGGAGTAAACTGCGAATGTCCGACGGGCGGAGGGTTTTGCGCCGAGTTTTGTCCGCAATTGGTAATGTACGTGGCGGGCGCCGATCCTTATGTATGACCAACATATGTATGATCAACTCGGCGGATTAGCGCTGACCATGGAGGGACTGAAAGCCCGCGACGAGTTGGTCTTCGATCTGGCGCGCGAGCACAAAGCCCCGGTAGCGACCACTTTCGCAGGCGGATATGCGCGCGACGTAAACGACACGGTGACCATCCATGCAACATCGTCAAGGCAGCGGCCGCGTGTTTGTGACACAATCAGCCTAGAGAATGATTACCGCCTCCGCCTACGATAGACACGTGGAGAAACTATTCGACCGCATGAAACGCCTCCACGCTGCGCTGTCAGGTGCGGGAATCGCCTACCGGATTATCGGGGGCATGGCTGTGTATCTTCAGGTGTCGGAACGCGACCCGGGCAAGGCGCGCCTGACACGCGACGTGGACGTGGCGGTCAACCGCGGAGAATTGGACCGGATCGCGGCGGCCGCTGTTCCCTTCGGATTCCATTTTCGCCATGTGGCGGGCGTCGATATGCTGCTCGACGATGCCGAACTGCGAGCCAGTAGCGGCATCCATATGGTGTTTGCCGGAGAAAAGGTCCGGCCCGAATATCTTGAACCGGTGCCTTCGTTATCTGAAGCCACGCGAACGGCCGAAGGTATTTTCATTGCACCAGTGGTCGATCTGGTGCGAATGAAGCTCATCAGCTTTCGCTTGAGGGACCAGGTTCACATCCAGGATATGGACTCGGTAGGACTCATCACACCAGAGATCGAAAATTCGCTTTCGTCGGCACTGCGCGAACGGTTGAAGCAAGTACGGGCTAGCGAGTAGCTCAAGCCTTGGGCGGCGGCAACACCGGGGCGTGCGTCAGCAGCATGTCTTCGAAGGAATAATCCTGCTTGCTCGCTTGATTGTGGCGCAGGTACCACCTGTAGGATTCCTGCAATCCCGCCGCAAAATCGGTGGGCTTGAACTTCAAGACGCGCTGGGCTTTTGCGGTCACCTGCGTGATGGGCGGCATATCCAGGTAAAAGCCAAAATACATTTTGGGTCCCATGGGATGTCCGCCGGCTCGTAGCAAATACTCGCGCGGAATGCGCACGAACTTCACCGGCTTGCGGCAGACTTTCGCCAGCGCTTCCACGAATTCCGATTGCGCCAGCGGCCGCGCGTTGGCGATATTGAAGGCGTGTCCCACCGCTGATTTTTCTTCCATCGTACGCAGGGCGGCGCGCACCACATCCTTCACAAAGGCGAATTGCATCAGACGGCGGCCGTCGCCCGGAAGAATGATGGAGCGTCCGGCGCGCAGGCGGTCCCAGAAGAATGCTTCGCGATACATGGGGTTTTCCGGCCCGTAGATGAAGGGTGGCCGCAGCGTGACGACCGGCAATCCCACGCGCTGATGCAAGCGGAAGAGCGCGCGCTCGCTGGTGGCCTTGTTACGCACGTAGAGATCGGCTGCATCGTCCGGCGCCAACGCGTCGCCTTCATGGTGGTTGAGACCGTCGCCGTAGGCCGCGACGCTGGACATGAAGATATAGCGGTCGAGCGAACCGTTGATCGCGCGCACCGTGCCTTCGACCTGCGCCGCCGTGGTGCCGCGCTGCCAGTCATAGACGTTGTCGAAAACCACCTCGAAGCTTTTGCCTGCGAGCGCAGCCTTCATGGCCTTGGGGTCGTTGCGATCGGCAACCAGATTCTTGACCTTGCGCCCAAGCGTGTGTTTCGGCTTGCGGTGCAGCACGGTCACGGCATGACCGGCTTCGAGCAACTCGGCCACAAGGTGGCGGCCGATGAACTGCGTTCCTCCGATAACCAGGCAATTCATGCGGAAAAATTCATGGGGTAAAGCGGAACCGCAAACGGACTAATCGTAATACTCAAGTCCCAGATGCGTAATTAATTCTTCGCCGCGCATCCAGCGCAGCGTGTTCTTCAGCTTCATCAGCTGAATGAAAACGTCGTGCTCGGGATACAGGCCCGGCGCCGTCATGGGCGCTTTGAAATAGAAGGACAACCACTCCTGGATGCCGCGCATGCCGGAGCGCTGCGCGAGATCCATGAACAACACCAGATCCAACACTAGCGGCGCGGCCAGGATGGAATCGCGGCACAGGAAGTCGATTTTGATCTGCATGGGATAACCCAGCCATCCGAAGATGTCGATGTTGTCCCAGCCTTCCTTGGCATCGCCGCGCGGCGGATAGTAATTGATGCGTACCGCGTGGTACAGGTTCTCGTAAAGATCCGGGTAGAGCTTAGGCTGCAGGATCTGATCCAGAACGCTCAGCTTGGTTTCTTCTTTGGTCTTGAACGAGCCAGGATCTTCCAGCACTTCACCGTCGCGGTTCCCCAGGATATTAGTGGAGAACCAGCCGTTGATGCCCAGCATGCGCGCTTTGAAACCCGGAGCGAGCAGCGTTTTCATGAACGTCTGCCCGGTCTTGAAATCCTTGCCGCAGATGGGAATATTGCGCTCGCGGGACAGTTCCAGCAGCGCCGGGGTATCGGTGGTGAGATTGGGCGCGCCGTTGGCGAACGGCACTCCGGATTTCAACGCCGCGTAGGCGTAAATCTGGCTGGGCGCGATGTCGGGATCGTTATTGCACAGCCCTTTTTCGAAGGTCTCGATGGTCTGGTGCACGGCCGCGGCACGGTGGAAAACTTCGGTGGACCCGCACCAGATCATCACCAGGCGGCTGGCACCGGAGGTCTCGCGGAACTGCGCGATGTCGTCCATCAGAGCCTGCGCCTTGTCCATTTTGCTGCCCTTGGTCTTCACGTTGGGACCGTTAATGCGGCGGATATATTCAGGATCGAACACCGCTTTCATGGGTTTGATAGCGGAGAGCGGTTCCTTCAACTGCGCGAGCAGCGTGGGCTCCAGCACCTTGGCGTTAACCGCGGCTTCATAGGCGGTGTCTTCGTAGATATCCCAACCGCCGAAGACCAAGTCGTCAAGACCGGCCAGTGGTACGAAATCTTTGATCTTAGGCGAGCGCCCATCGGTGCGCTTGCCGAGGCGGACGGTGGAAAGCTGCGTGAGCGAGCCGACCGGGAGTCCGAGTCCGCGTTTGATTGCTTCCACGCCGGCGATGAAGGTGGTGGACACCGCCCCGATGCCGGGGATCAGGATGCCTAGCTTACCATCGGCGGGCGCAATCTGGACGTTATCTTTGGCGGGCAAAATTTTGGTGCTCCTAACTGATGTGTTCTCACACGTGGCAAGGGTCGGGTAGGACTTCTCGAAGAATGGCGCCTATCCTACGATATACTAGCACTTCATGGTGAATCGCGCGACCAGCGGGCCCGCTAGCGCCACACCCAGTGGCTCCGCGGGAGCGGCGCTGAGCCCTTCCGCCGCCACCATTTCCGCCGTGCTGGTGGATGATGAAAAACTGGCATCGGACGAACTCGCCTATCTGCTGAAGGAGTTCGCGGACGTCGAAGTAATCGCCACCGCATCAAACGGCCTCGAAGCGGTGAAGTTGATCGCCGACTTGGAGCCCGACCTGGTTTTTCTCGACGTGCAAATGCCCGGCCTCGACGGCATGGGTGTAATCGAGAAACTGCGCGTGCAAGGCGTGCCTCTTCCTTACTTCGTGATGGCCACGGCGTATGACCAATACGCGGTTGAGGCGTTTCGCCTGGAAGCGCTCGACTACCTCTTAAAGCCGGTCGAAAAAGATCGCCTGGCGATGGCCGTGGAACGCGCCCGGAAAGGCATCGCGGAAAGAGCCAAGGCCGGGACTCCGTCCGATGTCTCGCCCGCGAAGCCATCGCTACAACGGTCGAAATTGTTAGTCAAAAGCAATCACCGCAACTTCATCGTGGACGCGCAGGATGTGGTCTATGCCACCATCGACGATGGGCTGATCACGGTGGTGGCGGCGAGCCTCGAAGGACAATCCAACTACCGCACCATTGAGGAGCTGCAATCGAACCTCGACCCCGACATGTTCTGGCGCGTGCACCGGTCGTACTTAGTGAACATCCACCGCATCAAGGAAGTGATTCCGTGGTTCAAATCCAGCTTTCAATTGCGTATGGACGACAAGAAGCAGACCGAGATCCCTGTGAGCCGGGTGCAGACCAAGCGCTTGAGAGCTCTGCTGAAATTATAAGGCACTAGCCTAGCTTCTGATCAACCACTACCGAGTCGATAATGATTCAATGTAAAGACGGGTTATGGCTCTTGACCATTCGTAAGGGACAAGCGTTTGTCCCCACTATGGCTTGTACTCAGGCCGGCTTCTATATGGGCATTGACCCAGTAGAGGTGTTGGATGCATCAGATCAGGCGGCCGTCGAGCAGGCAATGCTTCGAGTCATTAACCGAGGGAATCCAGTGGTGCCCACTCCTGCGCGTGACAGTTTTCCGGAGTCTCCCCTTCTCAAGTACGCGAGGGTCAAGTCGCACTCGGCTTTTGAAAAGTCCGCCCAAACTTGGAAACTCTCGAAAAAAGAGGGAGTGTACTTTATCTGTCCATATCAATCCTCGAAATATGGCGGCAGTGAAGAAGACTCAGATCGGATGGAGGCGATTCCAGACGACGTACCGCTCGAATCCGTCGTGCGTAGACTGGTCGACAGCGCTAGCTGCAAGACCAAGAACTAGCAGTTCAGAAATGAAAAACCCCGCACGACCTTAACAGGCCGCACGGGGTTGTTCCTAAGACTCGAATTTCAGCGTGAAGCAGCCGGTCCAGAGGAGGAGCGGCTTCGGCACTGAACCGAAACCTGAATTTAAGAGGTTCCAGATTAAGAGTCGGCCACCTCACGCGTGGTTAGAGTGCTGTAGTTACTACTACTTCCAGATATCATTAGACTGGACCACCTCCTTTTTCAGTGATGAGACCATAATATGCCGGGTTGCGACGGCTGTCAAACATTTTGTGTGTCCCGTGTCAGGGACACCCATTCCTGGGTGCGCGCACACACATGAGCACCTTCGGCGAACAGATCGCCGATGATTGCAACCGAGTCTGCGCCCGCTGCCAACACCGACGGAGCGTTGCTGCGCGTGATGCCTCCGATGGCTACCAGAGGGTGATCCGTCAACGGACGCAGGCGCCGAAGCTCGTCGAGACCTACCACGGGGTCCGGATTGACTTTCGATGACGTCCCGAAGATGGGTCCGAGCGCGAGATAGTTCGCGGGCTCAGCCGCGGCGGCGCGGAGTTGACGTTCGTTGTGCGTCGAGAATCCGATGAGCATCGCCGGGCCCACCACTTTGCGAGCCGCGGATGGCGTGAGATCGTCCTGCCCGAGATGCAGCGCTGCGCCGGTAATGGCCGCTAGATCGGCGCGGTCGTTCACGACAAACAGCACGCCGGCGTCACGGCACAGTTCGGCGACGCGTTCCAGTTGCGCGAACACTTCACGCGAGAAAAATCCTTTGTGGCGGAACTGGAGAATCTTCGCGCCGCCTTCGAGGATCTGTTCGGCGGCTGTGATTGGATCGACGCCGTGCCGCGCCGCAATTTCGGGATCGAGGATCGGATAGAACCTAGGCAGCATGCGACAAAACCTGGTCGGGATCGGGTGTGCCGCGTTGGCCGAAGCGGATGACGCCGTCGGGGCCGATCAAATACACAGTGCGCCGCACGATCAATCCTTTGGCTTTATAGAACACGCCGGTCTTCTGGCCGGCGTCGACTAAAAGAGGGAATGGCAGGCGGCTCTTGCCGATGAATTTCGCGTGGCTTTGCGCGTTCTGCGGATTTACGCCAAAAATCAAAGTGTTCTTTTGCTGCGCGATGGACCAGCGGTCGCGAAATTCGCACAGTTGCTGGCGGCAGACACTAGTATCGTCGCCGGGATAGAACACCAGCACCACGTTGTGGCCGCGCAATGCGGCAAGCGATACGACGTTACCGTCCTGATCGGGGAGCGAGAAATCCGGCGCGGGCGTGCCGGGAAGTAGAGGGTCTGCGAACAGCCAATCGAACACCGAGCCTTTATTGTAGCTGCTCTTGCGGGACTTCGACGTTAAAACTATAACCAAACCCGCGCACGCTGCGGATGAAAGCGGGTCCGCCTTCTTGCTCAATCTTCTGGCGCAGACGCAGGACGTAGACGTCGACGGTGCGGTCGGTCACGGCGCGATCGTGGCCCCACACGGCGTCGAGCAATTGTTCGCGGCTGAACACCACGCCGGGCCGGCTCATCAAAAATTCCAGCAGGCGGAATTCGGTGGCGGTCAGCGTCAGCTCTTCGCTGCCGCGGCGCACGATGCAGCGCGTGCGGTCGAGCTCCAGGTCGCCCGAGCGCAGCACTTTGCTCACCGGCTTATCGCCACGGAAGTGAATCTTCACGCGCGCAATCAGCTCGCGCACAAAGAACGGCTTGACGATGTAATCGTTGGCGCCGAGTTCCAGCCCGACAATGCGGTCGGTTTCAGACGCGCGCGCCGTCAGAAAAATCACCGGCGTGTTCGACAGTTCCGGATTCGCGCGAATGCCTTTGCAGATTTCGAGGCCATCGGAATCCGGCAGCATGATGTCGAGAATCACCAGGTCGGGATGCTCGCGGCGGCACAGATCGAGGGCGCCCTTACCGGTCTGCGACCCCACCACCTGGAACCCTTCCTTGTCCAGGTTGTACTGGACCAGATTGTAAAGGTCCGCGTCGTCCTCAATGAGCACGATTTTCTTCATAGACTTCTTACTTAAGAGTAACTGTCTACCTGTTACAACAATATTACAGAACGGTTGAAATTTAGTGCCGGGCGATCACTACGCTGCGCCAGGCGATATTGCCAGCAGCGTCGGTAGCTCGAACCGTCACGGAATTGTTCCCTACTATCAGTGGGATCGCGGCCGACCAAGTAGTGGTGCCCGAAGCCACTCCCGCCGAGCCGAAGTTGGTAGCCCAGGAGACTAGCGCGACGCCGACGTTATCGCTGGCAATGCCGGCGATGATAACGGAAGCTGCGGTTGTCGATAGGGTTCCGGAGGCAGGCGAGGTGATGGTCAAACTGGGTGCCGTGGTGTCGGCGCCTCCGCCACCCGTGCCCGGTCCGGTGGAGCTCACGGATTGCCGCGTGATGGTGACCGACTTCGACACCTGACTCCCTCCAGCAGAGGCGGTGACAGTGATAGTGTTGGCGCCGATGGCGAGCGCAACGTTGGCGATGCTCCAGGCTGAGGCAGAGCCCGCCGCGACACCGGAGGCGCCGCCGCTTGACGACCACGTCACGCTGATCGCGCCCGTCCCGTCCGCGGCAGCTCCCGACAAGCTGACGCTCGACGCCGTCGTCGTGGAAGCCACACTATACACTGCCAACGCTAGGGGAGAGCTTGGCGGCAAAGGCACCGTGATGGAAGTTTGAGCGGCGTAAAGCATCAGAATGGCGGCCTTGTCGGGAGCGGCCAAAGTCGTGACCATCTTGTAATAGGGATACATGACGGCTGTGGGATCGTCGGAATGGCCCAGGCCCAGAGCGTGCCCTAACTCGTGCAAGGCGACGCTGAATAGATCGGTGTTGGCGCCCAGGTGCCAGCTTTCGGAGTCGTCGAAATGCATGTCGCCGGCGAGAGGTTCGGGATTGGGCGGCGCAGGATAGAAGGTGTGAGCCACAATTCCACCGGGTCCATCGAAAGGATAGCCGTCGCCGTGGGCATAGGCGGCGAACAGAATGTTGACCGTTCCGGAAGCGGTCGGGTTCGTTCCGGCTTGCCAACTGATCGCAGCCACCTTGGACCACTCCGCCATCGCGCGGCGGATCTCGGATTCGGCAGTCGCTGAGTCGAGTTGCGTGGTCACGCGACTGAACAGGTAAGTGAGCGCGGCGGAGCCCAGGCCGGGGCCGTCCCATCCGTTGCCGTAAGTCGGGATGGCTTGCCCGGCGGGGCCGTTGGTCGTGAGCGCTCCCGCATAGAAGGGAGCAGGAATGCCCTGGATCAACTCGGGGGACGCCGGGAACACGTAGGCCACCTCATCGAGCACCGTCAGCACGGCGAGCACGGACGCGGTTTGTCTCGGGTTCACATGCAGCATCAACTGGAGCGGATTGAGATCCGGGTTATCGAGCGGGACCAGTCCCATATTGAGTAAGATCCCGCGCGCACGGTTCATGTCGGTATCGGGATGGAACTCGACCAGGAAATATCCGTTAGACGCGACCTGCGGGCTGATCTTATCCCGCGGCCGGATGGAGGCGGCATAGTGGGCCTTCAACGCGGCGATGTTGGTTCGTCGATCGACCGAAACCAGCAGGCCGTTATCCGGCACATCACCAAAAACCTTGACGCCGCGGCGCTCCAGTGCGCGCACCATGGCGGCGGTGGGACGCTTGCCAAACTGTAGCAACAGATGACCGGCGCCGGTGGGATCAGGGCTCGCGATCTCTGCGATCGTTGCGGACGGATCAGTCTCGATATTTCTGGTTTTGAGGTGGATTACAGATTGGGCTGAGGAAATTGCCACACATGAAGATAGGATCAGTAAAATTCTTATAACTCGAAACATATCCTCTCATCGTCTTCCTATGAGAGATTTCCTCGCGAAGCCACACTACCTGTCATAGGGCTTTGCCTATTCCATGCGCATCTTATTTGCTATTCCACTTTGGCTGGCGTTCGCCGTCAATGCGCAGCCGCCGGGCTACATCATTAGTACTGCGGCCGGGAGTGGTTGGATCGGCGACGGGGGCCCTGCTACGCTGGCGATCCTGCGGCAACCGGGGGGCGTGGCTGCCGACAATCGTGGAAATCTCTACATCGCCGAGACCGGCGGCCATCGCGTGCGCAAATTGGATCGCTCGGGCGCGATCACGACGGTGGCGGGAACAGGCGTCGCTGGATTCAGCGGCGATGGCGGCGCGGCAACGACTGCACAACTGGCGGCCCCTTATGGACTCGCGACGGACATGTTGGGGAATCTCTACATCGCGGACCTGGGTAATGCACGCGTGCGCCGCGTGGAGGCGAACGGCAACATCACGACCGTCGCGGGAGGCGGGACGCTGGCACCGGGACCGTCGAACGAAGGCATGGCGGCGACGTCGATTTTGCTGAACTCGCCGCGCAATATTTTGGCGATCGACGGCGGGGGGCTTTACATTTCTGACTTTGGCGGCCACCGCGTGTTTCAACTTTCGACCGGTGGGTTGTTAACCACAGTGGCGGGTACGGGGGCGCCGGGTTACTCGGGCGATGGAGGCATGGCGGTAGCGGCGAAGTTGGCGTATCCAGCGGGTATGGCGGTGGGATTCGATGGGTCACTCTACATCGCCGATAGTTTGAATCACGCGGTGCGTAGGATTTCGAGCGGCGTGATCGCGACCTTCGGTTCCGTAGGAACTCCGGTCGGCATGGCACTGGATATTTTCGAGACTCTATTTGTTGCCGATGTGGATGCGGGTGCGTTGCTGCGTTTCCCAGCCGGAGGCGTTTTGCCGCCCGTGCCGATCCCGGCAAGCGACGTGGTGCGTGGAATGGATTTGAGCATGTACATTCCGGAAAACACCGCCGGCGTTGTCATGCGTCTTCCGTTGATGGGACAAATGGGCGTGGCGGCGGGCGGCGGTGATACAGCGCGAGGAGACGGCGGGGGGGCTACCGAGGCGCTACTGAATCATCCCAGCGGAGTGGCGGCGGACGCGTCCGGCAACCTCTATATCGCTGACCGGGATAACGGGCGGGTTCGGCGCGTGGCGACAGACGCGACGATCACAACGGTCGCGGCTGACGCGGGATGGGTGGCACCCAGCGCGATTAGTGTCGATGCGGCGGGCAACGTTTACGTCGTCGACACGAAACAGGTCCTGCAGATCTCGCCCGGGGGCGTTGTGAAGCGTGTAGCCGCGAATCTAACCATTCCGGCCGCTGCCGTGGCGGATGCGTCGGGCAACCTTTATATAGCGGACCTTGGCGCTGGGAGGATTTTCAGCGTGGCGGCTACGGGCGTGGTGACGACGTTACTCGACAAACTGGCGGCACCGCGCGGGTTGGCGCTTGATGGTGCCGGTAACCTGTTCTTCACGGAACAAGACGGCGCGCGCGTGCAGCGTTTGGATCTCTCTTCGGGCAAACTGAGCGAACTCGGCGCGGGCCAGTGGAGTATCCCACGAGGAATCGCAGTAAATGCGGCGGGTGAGGTATTTGTCGCAGATACCGGGCGGCAGCAGATCCTGCGCGTGGATGCGGCTGGGCAAGTGGCGGCAATCGCCGGATCCGCGGTCGCCGGATTCGCCGGCGACAATAGCGCCGCGGCTAATGCGCGGTTGAATTTTCCCTGGGACGTTGCGGTGGGACCCGCTGGCGTTTTGTACGTCGCCGATCTGGAGAACTACCGGGTGCGGCGGCTAACTCCACAAAGCGCGCCGACTCCGGTGACGACGATTCAGGTTTTGAACGGAGTGAGCCTGGCGGCGGGGCCAATCGCGCCGGGGATGTTACTGGTGGTGCGCGGAAGCGGCATCCCCGCTACGGACGCGGCCGGCATGGTCGTCTTGATCAACTCGATTCCGGTGCCGATTCTGGCCATGGATAACACGCAAATTCAAGTGCAGGCGCCGATCACGCTGGTAACGCCCGCTGACGCTGAGATCGTGATCGTCGATCAAGGCAGCATCTCAGCTACAGTCAAAGCATCCACGGCGGCGTCCGCGCCTGCGCTTTATCCAGTCGATCCGCAAGCTGCGGCGGTCGTTCGCGGCGCGATTGTGGCGCTCTACGGGACCGGGCTCGGTTTGGGTGATTTGCCGGTGACGGCCACCATTGGCGGATTGGCCGCTGAGGTGGTGACGATCAACCCTTCACCGGGCTATCCAGGGTTGTTTCAGATCAGCGTCCGCGTGCCAGGGGTGGCGGTGGCCGGACCGGCCGACGTCATCGTCACGGTAGGCGGCGCCGCCAGTCAGACGGGGGTGAGCATTGCCATCACGGGACAATGACCACCCAGCGCTGCACAGTGAGGATCTAGAATCTCCGCACAACGCGGTCCGGACTCGAATGGCCGTTCCGAACTCTTGCTCACACATTACGCGATGCCCTTGCAACCGGCGGCGGAACTAAAACGCTAAGTGAGGCAGCTAGAGGGAATGTAGTCCAAGGCGGGGGTGGGACTGGCTAAACGTACTGCACTTCTTCTTCGAGATCGAGGCCAAAGCGATCGTGCACGCGGCGCTTGAGGTCGGCGATCAGCTCGTGCACTTCGCGGGCAGTGCCGCCACCCGCGTTATAGATGAGATTCGCGTGGTAGTCAGCGACGCGAACGCCACCGCGTACGAGGCCCTTGGCTCCCGCTTGTTCTAGAAAATACGCCGAGGGGACTTTGCCTTCACGAACTACCGTCGCGGGAACTTGCGCCCGCACGGCTGCGGGCAGATCGGCCCACAGAAGGTTCTTGAAAATGCTACCGGCGCAGCGCATGGTGGGTGGATACTTCTCGTTACGGATCTTCAAAATCCCGCTGGCGGTGGCATGTAGTTCATCGGCATCGGCGGGCTCCAATTGTAGTGTGGCCGAGAGCACGATCCAATCTTTGCGGCGCTTGAATACGCTCTCGCGGTAGGCGAATCCGCAAGCGGCATTGCCGATCTCGTGCACGCATTCACCTTGTAGATAACGGACGCTGCTGACACGTTCGTGGATCGAATGCCCGTAGGCTCCGGCGTTGCCGTAAATGGCTCCGCCCAACCAGCCGGGGATTCCGGTCATGGTCTCGAGACCTTTCAGGCCGTGGGCGATCGAGGCGTCGACTAGATCCTGCAGCACGGCTCCCGCGGCCACGCGAACTGTAGCGGCGACGAATTCGATCGCCGAGTTGGTGTAGCGCAGCACCACTCCGGCATAGCCTTCGTCCGCTGCCACTAAGTTCGTTCCGCCGCCCATCACAGTGTATGGTTTGCCGCTTTCGCGAATTTCGTGGAGAGCTTCCGTCAACGCCGTTTCCGTCGAGGCATCCGCTAGAATCTTCGCCGGACCGCCGACCGCGAAACGGGTATAACGTGCTAACGGTGCGTTTTCCAGGATGATCAAGCCGGCGCTCGGGCGCATACGGCTACTTGGAGGTCTTCGAGAACAATCCCAGCAGGCCCGACAGGGACGAACCCTTCTTGCCCGGCTGGCTTTTCCCGCCCAGGCGGTCGACCATTTCGACCATGCCTTTGCCGAACGGAGTGCTGGCCGGAATCGGCTTGCCATCGAGCAACGCTTTTTGCACGGCGTCGTAGTCGCTCGGCAGGGTCTCGAAAACTTCGGTGTGCAGCGCCGTGCCAATGACCTCACGGCTTAAGCCGACGTCGCGCAGGTAGCGATTCACCACCAAGCGAATCTTCCAGCGACCGATGCGGTTGGTGTCGAGATAAGACAGCGCCCGCTGCGCGGCCTGTAGCGCGGGCAGCTCGTTGGTGGTCACCAGAAGCAGCTCATTGGCCACTCGCGCTATGTTCAAATTCCATTCCGTATACACGCTGCTGGTGTCGAGGATCACCACATCGTAGGCATGGCGCGCATATTCGAGGATCGGCGACGGGTCGCGCAGATCTTGATTCTGATCCAGCATCAGATCGGGAGCCAGTAGGACATCGACCCCGTGCACCGGGCGGACCATGGCCCCCCACAGATCGGCGTCCAGTTCGTTCGAGCGTTGCAGCGCGTCCAGAAAGCTATAGACCGATTTGACCTTCAGCAGGAACGACAAGTTGCCGGTGAGGGGATCCATATCCACCAGCAGCACTCGTTTGCCGCTGGTGCGTTTCCATTGAAACGCCAGATTGCAGGCCACGGTGGTGGCTCCGCAGGCGCCTTTGGCGGGCATGACGGCGATGGTCTTGGCGGGCTCCTTGCCCCCGGAGGCTTCCTGCGCGGGTTGCGCGCGCGAGAGTTTCCCGAAAGCGGCTTCCACCTGTTCCGCGGTCAAGGGCAGGATCAGGAAATCAGAGGCTCCGGCGCGCAGGCAGCGCAGGATGAAGTCCGGCTCGTTGCCTCCCAGGATGGCGATGATCGGAACATGGCCGCCCATGCGGCCGACTTCCGCCAGCAATTGGAGAGCCTGATCGCGGTCCCCGGTGGTGTCGAGGAAGACTAAATGGGCAGATCCGGACGACAACAGGTTGGGGAGATCGCGGGGGGAGGGATAGGCCTGCAGGCGTTGGATGGCACCTCCGCCTAAATGGGGCTTCAAAAGGAGTTCCAACTGGTCTAACAGCGGGGCGTTCGGGCTGATGGCTAACGGTCGCCTGGAGATGGGGGTCTCAGAATTGGCCATGCAGACCGAACCGGATTGGGATACGTTTCAAAGCAGTAAATCGACTAGACCCGATCATAACATGAGAACCCACCCCGATTTCAGCTACTAACAGAGTGGTATCACCGGTCGATGAGTCTTCGACGCCGGTTTTACTCCGTGGCGGACTACGGCGAAA